>Ga0255336_100812_pt1 | contig 34261 bp, 33 predicted proteins | sample MeOH1_35cm_T3_17_FD_189102 | JGI IMG/M metagenome (GOLD analysis project Ga0255336, IMG submission 189102) | Sandy soil microbial communities from University of British Columbia, Vancouver, Canada - MeOH1_35cm_T3_179 | ecosystem: Engineered > Artificial ecosystem > Sand microcosm > Unclassified ...
TGGGGCACCTGCAAGTCTCGAGTTATGCGGCGGGAACCACTCCGGACAGACTTGCTTCTTCACCACTTCCGAGAATACGCCGGAAGTTTGTGAGGACGGCTTGCTTTGCCTCTGGGAGATCAAGTGGCGGAATAAGCGTCAAGGTTCCCAGACGCTGGGCGAGACGATAATACGACCGCCGTGACTGCAGCAGGAAAGCCACTGAGTACTCGGGTTTACGGGCTCGCGCCAGTTCGGGATCCGCATCCAGCAAAATGGCAAGATCGGGGCGCGGAGCGATCCAAGCGAGCAGAACGGCATAGGCCATCGAAAAACCATTATCGAGCGGCAGATTTGTGAGTTCGTCATATATGTAACGATCCATGACGATGACCCGGGCCGGAGCGCGGAGCGCACGCCACAAAACAATGCGCAGATGGATGGCATCGGCGAGATAGAGCAGATGGCGCATCAGAGTCAGATAGCCTACGCGCACGTTCTTGTCGCGACGCTCCACCGGTTTGCCCGGCTCCCCTACACCCTCTTCACTCTTAAAAACTTTGTGTACAAATCCTTGGCGATAGCGCGTGCCGACGACCACGTCGTCCCAAAACGTAATGAGATCGGAGTCGAGACCGAGTTCGGCTGCGGCTTGGCGCAAACTCGTGATCTGAGTTGTCTTCCCTGCTCCGTCCAATCCGGAGAAACTTACAATGATGGATTTCTTCAAGCTCTTCGACAATGACATAGGGCAATTATTTTGTGGCCGCAGTCGCGGAATGCGGCGGTGTGCTGGAGGTGGCATGGCTGAGCCCGTAAACCGCACCGGCGGCGATTCCCGCGGCGGCAACGGCTCCGAGCTTAATGAGAAGCGAGCGATACTGATGCTGCTTAGCGGGCGCGATGGCGTTTCCGGCCGGGCGCGAGGCTCCGCCTCCGGAGGTCTTCACCTGCTCGGCAGCGGCGGCTCCGAGTGGCTCCTGAGCGGATTGCGAGGACTGCGTCGCGGGACGCGAGGGCTGCGGTGAGGGAGCCGCCTGTGGCTGCGGCGCATTCGGCAATGGCGTTTCCGGATTTTCATTCTGCGGCGTCACGCCCGGCGACGGCTCCGTCGGGTTGAGCGGACCGGCCGACGGATCGACGGTGACACCGCTGGGCCGGGACGGTTGCTGTTGCGGGCTGCTCTGCGGAACTTCCTGGGCGGCGCAGATATTGGCGGAAAACAGCAGCGCACTAATCAGCACTGGAACGGCGAACCTCGCAGACTTTTTCGCGTACATTTTGAAACTCTCCTTATTTCGAGCCGCCAATGGATTTTCCGGCGCGGACCGGATCCATGTTGCTGTCGATCACTGGCGCCTGAGAGGCACGGTTCATCTCGTGAACCACACGGGCGACATCGGCATCGCGGTCATAGAACAGATGACGCAAACGGTTCTGTCCGTAGCGCCAGAGATTGGGCAAATTCGTCTCATACCAGCAGGAGCGCGACATGTGTGGCGAGAATCCACAAAATACGCGGAACTGATGGCTGAACATTGTTGGTCCGGCAAGCAAGGCCGCGGTCAAACGATGGTTTCCTTCGAGAATGGTGAGAGGTTTCTGTTCGTCGACTCCGATGAGGAGCACGGCACTACGGTCATGCTCGGTACGCAACCGATAGCACAGGGCTTGCACGCGCGCGATAAAGTCGCGCGTTGCGCCGGAGAACTTCACGGTGCGAATGCGGTTGACGATGTCGCGAAGCAAGAAACTTTCCCCTGCGATCTTGCGCCATTGCGCCCGCGGAAATACCCGAACGTACTCCAGATCGCCGGGCTCAAACTCCACCTCCCACCACTGCGTGTCCGATGGAACCTCACGCCACATGTGACCGCGCCGGCGGAACAGAAGGGCGCGGCGCAGCGCGCTCTCGTCCTCGTTGGTGAGATCGGCCTCAAGCACAACTCGCTCAAAACTCTCGCGGTCGGCGTGAAATTCTTCCTGGTAATACTCGTTCTTCAGAAATTCGGCAATAACTTCAGATTCGGTCGAGCGTCGAAGTTTTCTCATGCTGCCTCCTCACCCAGACCAGGGGCATGTCGAAAAAAGGGATACGAAACAGCCATCAACAACAGGCCCCGAAGCACCTGCTGGATCACAATTACCTGCATCAGAGAAGCATGAAAAATGGCGACCGAAAGAATGATCAGAAAGCTCACCACGAGTTGAAGCCAACCGGTGTTTGCAATCCTGCGCGACATTTCGTAAGTAATCAAAACGACGCAAACGGCGTAGACGGCGGTGGCAACAGCATTCATTGCAAGCAACTGTTCAACTCCGGCACCGAGACGATGGAAGTCACTGCCGAAGAGAGTTCGCATGACGAGCCCGGGGAAGGTGGCTAGAAAACCGACGAAGACCGAGGAGAGTCCGGCGACGAACAACAAAGGCACGACAAGAACACGGCGGCTATCGCTCTCAGCCGAACTTCCGGCGGAGATGGGGAACATCGCACTGGTGACCGACCAAGTGGCGAAATACAGGAGACGTCCAACAAGCGCAACGGCAGCATAGATACCCGCGTCATCAGGCGCGAAGTAATGCTTCACCATCAGAATGTCCACGTTGTTGATGATCACCTGACCGATAAAGAAAATGATGGCCTGAATGCTCTCCAGGAATGAGCCGGGCGTGTAATCCGCAGCGGTCTGACGAAGCTCATCGTCTCCAGTGGGAAGCAGAAAGGCAGCAAACACAGACACGGAGATTGCGCCCACCGCGCCCATGATCCCGGCGCCGCCGAGTACTAGAATCATCGCCGTGATCAGCTTCACGAACGCCTCGGCCGTAAGATTCAGACTGAGTCGAAGAAATTTGCAACTGCCCTGCATTCCGCCCCGCCGCACCCCGAGAGGGATGTAGAAAAGCATTCCGATGCCGAGCAGCACGATCAGGGTTGGCGACGGCATTCTCAGGTAGCTGGCGATCCAGCGGCTGGCACCAACGATTGCCGCCGAGAGCGCAAAGCCGACGAGCCAGGCGCGGCGCATCAGGAACTGATACACGGCGGCCCGTTCGGCAGGAATCACGGTTTTCGCAATCAGCTTAGCGGTAACAAGTTGGTAGGCGAGATTGATGCAGGAGGCGAGCATGAGCAGCGTGACGGCGGCGGCAGCATGGCTGAAGTCTCCCGGACCAAGCAGGTGAGCGACACCGATGTTGTAGCCAAAGTTGGCCAGAGACACCAGTACCGAGCCCGACAGCATGACCACGCTGCCGGTGAACACCTTGCCCTCCGAGCCATGCGACTTCAAAGTCTCGAATGCAGTGCGCATCCGAGACTGCGGCCAGGGCCTCAACGCTTGTTCACGAACGCTCACGCCACCTTCCTTTCGCTGGCAATGTCCTGCGATTGAGGATGAAACTGGCGAACCATGTTGGGCAGGTATCCACTGAAGCTGCGCGCCGCCTCGGCGGAGGTCGCGAAGGTTTCAAAGAGCCTGCTGGTTCTCGTCAGGTCGAGCACGACCTGCGCCTGAGGACTGAGCGAGGCGAGTTTTAGATCTCCATCTCGCCTCGAAGCCTCTTTCATGCAATGGAGCAGCATGTCAACTCCGGCGGAATCCAGCCTACGAACGAGCGACAGATCGAAAACGAGCTGAGGACGGTCGTGTTCCAGCAGTGGACGTACTTCTTCCAGAAAGGCACGAGCCTGGCGCAGATTCAGATTTTCCGGAACACGTTTCACGATCACAGGTCTACTCGTTTCCATATCTCCTCGTTACCACCATTTCCCGATAGGATTTTGGTTGTGACTCCGCCGCGGCCAATGGCGCGTCGTCGATAGCAGTGTGCTTATCGAGCAAACTGGATTCCGCCCGTTCCATCTGCTCCGTTCGCGGCTCGAAAAACAACTTCCAGAAAACATTCGGAACAAAGTTCAGGAACCAGCTTGCGGCGGTGAACAACTGCGCTGACGCGCGTCCGTTGGTAAGCGCAATCATGTGAGGATCTTCGATCTTCACAGTGGCATCGCGCTGAAGGCTATGTACCTGCTCGAAACCGACTACGGAGCGCTCCACTTCCAACCCGGCACCGATTCGTGTGTACGGCAGCACGCTGGAGTTGTCGACCATCGTGGCGCAATCGACTTCGGAATGCTGTTCAAGAGAGCTGCCGCGAGTCACCACCGAGGCGTCCCGCACCTTGCAACCGGCACCGATAAAAGCGGGGGCAACGATGCGCGCCCGGCGATGAATGCGAGCGCCTTTTCCGACCCACACACCAGGGCGAAGTTCGCGGCCACAAGGACGCAGTTCGGTGTTACGAGCGAAGGCGTCCAAGGTCAGAACGCGAAGATCTGACGCCTCGGCCAGCATATTCACATAACCGTGGGTCTTGTGCTCGGCAACGGCAATTCGATCGTCTCGCAGTTCGCCGCGCAACAAAGCCGCAGCTTCGGTCTGACTGCTGGAGGAGATAACGAACACATCGAGCGCTTCGCTGTTGTGGGAGCAGGCCCGCATGATGGCCGATCCCGATTGTCTGTGTTCCCGCACCATCTCTGCGTAATTAACTTCAGCCCAGGCACCGAGACGAACAACCAGGACGCTCTCGGAATGACGACTGAGCCTGCGAAACTGCTGCAGAGCCTCGCTCCAGAAACACTCCGGCGCGGCCACGTTGAACGCGCAGGAATCAATTGAGGGTTGCGGCTGAAGTGGAGCGGTGTCACTAAGCACCGCGATTTCGCTGATTCCGTGAGCGCGAATACGATCGAGCATGCGGAACATGACGCTGCGACCCAGTACGTCGAGCATCGCGATCGGGAACTCTGCAAAGCGTTCCGTGTCCTCTCTTCCACCCACCAAAAGCAACGCGCGCACTCCCCGCATGGCTGAGGCGGAAGGTGTGAAGTCAACGAGCCCTTTCGGTAAGGATTTCCCGAAACCTAAGTCCATGGAGACCACCTGGGCGCAGTGGCGCGAAAAATCGTCGATCTCAACGGAACCCACCCCGGGAGCCTCCTGAAGCGTGAGAAGGGACGCAGAGCGTTATGGTGGTGCTGCATATCGAAGGAGCGCAGGTACTGACGAATGATCATCGGCATTGTCTGACGCAGCGCGGCAGAGAAATTTGCCTCGCCCATCTCGCGCTGCATTGCCGGACTTTCCAGTAACTCCACAATGCAATCGGCCATGCTGTGGGCGTCGCCGATTTTGAAGAACTTGATTGCGAGCTGCTCATCGAGACTCATCTCGCGGAAGTCCTCGATGTCGGCACAAACGATCGGCAAGCCAAACTCGCAGGCCATATGCGCCACGCCGCTTGATCCCGTGGCGGAGGAGTAGGGCATCACCATCACGCTTGCGGAGGAGAAGAGCCCAGAGACACTTTCTTCTTCTACATAGCCCGTAAACCGGATGTTAGGGTTGCCGGCAACGCTTTTTGCCACGCCTTCAACATATCCCGCGGTGTTGGGATGATTGCCACCGGCGATCACCAGGCGCGCTCGAGGGAAGCGTCGCGAAATTTCCTCAAAAGCTTCAATCAGCAATTCGAGACGCTTGTAGGTTCCCCACTTGCCGAACGCCAGGATGCGATGCTCGGGATTGCCGCGCTTTTCAAACGCAGGCGGCTCAGGGCGCGCGGAAAGAATGCCGTGAGCGCGAAAGTGCACATTGTTCCCGCTGTACTTCTGCATCAGCGTGCGGCGATAGGCGGGTAGCAGCACCGAGATGGAATTTGCCATCAGCAACATGCGGGTCGCCAGATATCCGGCAGCGCGGTAGCTGCGTGGATACCGAATGCCAGCGTGCTTCAGGTCCACGTTATCCATCAGGTGGTGCAAGGTGATGTGGGTATAGGTTCCGGACAGACGAACCAGCAAGGGCAACGTAAGTCCGACGAAAGCCGCGACTGCCCGCGAGCCAAAAGTAGAGAAGAGCAGATTGAACCAGACGACATCGGGCTTCAGTTCACGAATGGCACGCAAGACGTGAATCGGATTACTTAAGCTGTTGAAGTCCCAGCACCGAACTACGTCGAAGTCATCCAGCTCTGGTTGAGTTGAGTCCAACCGATCAGCGAGAATCGTGAGACTCAGCAGCGGATCGCTCTGCAGTTCACGGGCGATGTGATATCCGTATTCATTCAGCCCCCGTCTTGAGGGCGGGAAAGCACTAACGAGACAAATCTTCATTGGGCCCCTCTGGCCTTAAAACAATGTCAAACGAATGACCGGTCGCAGGATCGTTTGATTGTGGCCAGTGAAATTGAAGTAGTTCGCGTTCTCAACTCCGAAGGAAAACCGGATTGGATATTCGACCGGCACCTGTCCGAAGCTGTCATTCACTTCTCGCCGCAGTGGCTTCATGTAAGAGATGAGAAAACTGCTCTGCACGTTGTCATAATCGTGAATTCCCTGGCCACGAGTGAACGCAAAATTTCCATTCACGGTCCATCGCCGCGTAGGTTTCCATTCAACTTCCGCCGCAGGGCGCATCGCCTGTGCAATCCAGAAGCTCAAATCCTGCACCCTCCACGAGCGGACATACTCTCCCACGACGGCGACGCGAAGCTTATCGCTGAACTCATGCTGTAGCCCGGCCGATGTTGTGGTGGAGTAAAACTCGCGAATTAAGGGGCGGAACAGCAGATCACGCGTTCCGTAGGCCGTGATGAACTGCGTGCGGCCCCACGGACGTCCCACGATGAATTGAATGCGAGCGCCCAGTTCCCGCGAGTGCAGGTTCCGGTCGGTCATTGGGCCGCTCTCGTGGAAAGCTTCACCTTGTATCGTGAGCCAGTTGCCAAGTGCGCTGGAAGACATGTATGCAAACTGCCGGAACAGGTTCTGATTGAGTTCTACCGGACTCTCCTTATCGCGTCGTATGGTGAATTGCAGGCCGGCGTTAAACGAGAACGTCGCGGGGCCAAGCTTCAGCACCGGATTCAACGCTGAATTCATCGTGTAATCCCAAGTGTCGCGATTCAAAATAAGAGTTTCGCTTGGTAGCGAAACTTGACCGCGAGCATTGCGCACCTGGAAGAAGCCGCTGAGCATCGGATACTTCCCGAGATCCGCACGATATCCGTTGGTCCATATAGTTTCGAGAGAGGAACGGGGCGGGGGGATGGCTCCGCCCTGGGCATTATGAAATATTTGCCGGTCCAGGCCCAGGATCGTGGAATCGTCGATGATGCCATGCACCAATACATCGGAGCTAAGACTGACGCGCCGATTCACTTGAACACCTTGTTCCCCGGCGGCCTGCTGCATGGCAAATTCGGCCGTGTCGTCGGTGCCGCCAAGCTGATTGGCGCGCGCGAAAGCCGTCATTGCATGAAATTGCCGATGCTGCTGGCGATAGATATTTCCCTGCGCCATGGTGTAGTCGAAATTGTTTGTATATTCCGCGGGATTGCCGAGTCTTGCCAGTTCGGCTTGTGCCTCGCCGGTATGGCCCTCGGCAATGGCGGAGTTAGCCATGCCGATGGTTACGACCTCATCGGCCGCTCCCGCTTGCCTTGCACGTTCGAAATACCGGCGCGCCAGATCGAAATCGTTCATTCCCAGGAAAAGATTTGCGGCCTCAATGAAGTCGTCGGCGGTGACCGGAGAAGCCTCGCCCACGCGCGACTCCGCGAAGGCCAGTGCAATCTGCTGCTGTGCTGCGTCGAATTTGTGCTGCCGGACGAAGACTCTCGCAAATAGCAATCGCGCTTCCACGCGGTTGGCATCCGGAGCCTCCAAGGCCCGCGAGAAGCGTTGCATGGCCGCATTCTGATCGCCTAAGGCCAACAGTGCGGTGCCGGTATTGAGCAGAATGGCCGAAGAGTCCGGGCTTTGTTTTTCCGCCGCGGCGATGTAGCGGAACGTAAGATCGCGATGATGAAGCTCGGCGTGGGCATTGGCCATTCGGGCATAAATCTCGGAATCGTCCGGCGAGATTGCCAATGTTGCATTCAGCGTTTGGATGGTCGCCGCATACTGTCTCGCGTGGAACTGGGTATCGGCCAACGCAAGGTGGAGCTTCAGATCGTCCGGTGCATACTTCAGCGCGACGGCGTACTCCTGCTCTGCCTTGTCCAGAAGTCGCAAGTCGCGGTAAGCGGTAGCGCGGGCAAGATGAATGGCGCCCGATTCTCCAATCAGCTTCTCTGCCTTGCCGGTTTCATCAAGCGCAGCGCGCCCGTGATGAAGCTGCAACTCGGAGAAGGCAAGGCCGAGGTGAGCAACGCCATTGGACGGCTGCAACGCAAGCACAGATTGGAAGTCCTGAATGGCGGCGTCCGGGTTCTGCAGATCGTTGAGCACGTAGCCACGGTTCACGTAACCCTCAACCAGCTTTGGATCACGCGTAATGGCTTCGGTGTAGTCCTCGGCAGATTGCTGAAGGAGCTGATTCTGCTTGTGTACGTGACCGGTGAGCAGCGGAAAATTCGGTTCTTTCGGCAACACTCTCGAATAACGCTCGGTCAGCGTGAGCGCCTCGTCGTAGCGTCCGAGATTGTAGAGATCGTAAGCGAGATAGACCGACGCATTGCGATCGGTTTCCAACTGCGCCAATACCTGATAACCCAATCTTGCCGACTCGGCATACTTGCCCTGATGGAAAAGCACACGCTCGCGTTCGCGCATGATTCGGGGGTCGTCAAGCATGCTGCCCTGGGCACGATCCACCCAATTGGAGGCAACGGGAAAGCGACCTGCCTGGATTGCGGCGTTCGCCGCATTGGCGACCACCACGGCGTTGCGTGGCGCGCGCTTGAACGCCTGTTCATACGACGCATTAGCGCGATCAAACTGAGCCGTTGCCGTGAAAAGATCGCCGAGCGCGAGATGCGGCACATAGTCATCGGGATATTCAGCGGCGAACTGATTGAAGTAACGCTCGGCGGTGGCATTGTCATTAGACTCACGCGCCATGTAGCCCATAGCCTCAAGCGCGTAGCGATTCCTGGGCTCGGCCTGCAATACCTGGAGATATAACTTGCGCGCCTCGTCCGGACGCTTCGAGTGCCAGAGCAGGTTGGCGTACTGCAGTTCAATAGCGCTGTTGTTCGGATCCAACCGCATGGCTTCCTTGAGGTCCTTCTCCGCACCGTCCGGATCATTGCTGCCAAGGCGGATAGAAGCACGCACACGCAAAAACTCAGCGCGCGCGGGGCCTTCGATTTGCAGTTGATTGACCAGGGTTTCGGCGGCGGCAATTTGCTCGTGCGCAGCCTGATCGTTCCCGGTCTCGCGATAAATTTCCGCAAGATTCAGGCGAAGCTGGATCGGATAGAGTTGGCCCTCTGGCACGGCGGCGTTGGGAAGACGGGAAATGGCCACCTGATATTCGCGAATGGCGTCGGCATTGCGATTTTCCGCCCGCGCAAGTTGCGCCTTCAATGCATGGAGGCGATAGTGATTGGCGTCGAGCAGTTCGGCACGCGCAAGGAAGGAACGCGTGCGCTCCATCTCCGCTAACCGCAACTCTGCTTGCGCGGCGCTTAACTGCAATCCGATCTGCCGAGGGGCAAGATCGGCAGCTTTGCCGTACGTTTCCGCCGAATGTTTTTTGTCGCCATCCAGTTCGTAGCTGTAGCCAAGGTCGGCCAGGACTTCGGGATTTTGTCCGGGCGCGCTCTTCAGGGCGGCGATGGCGGCTTTGTAGTCATGCTGTTCACGATAGAAGTTCGCCACGGCGCGGAAGACCGAGGGATTTTTCGGATCTCGGCGACGCGCTTCGTCCAACAACTGCTTGGCACGCTCGGGTTGCTTCATCTTTAGGTAAGCAATGGCCAACATGACTTCGGCGTGAGAAGAAGGATGTAGTGACTCGGCGCGCGAAAGCAACGCGATGCCCTGCCGGGTATCGCCGCTCTGCATGAAAAGTTCGCCAGCCATGAGCAGGTCGTTCTCACGTTTCGGCGCGGCATTGACGACCTGCATCAGCAACCGTTTCGCCTCTTCCAGACGCCCCATGCGCTGATAAGTCTGTGCCAGGCCGCTGAGGCCATCGAGGTTGTTGTGTTCGAGCTTCAACCCTTGCTGATAAGCCTCAACCGAACGAGGGTATTGGCCGGAGAGGCGGGAAGCGTAGCCCAGAAGAAACCAAAGCTTTGCATTTTGCGGTGCGGCCTTCACGGCGCGCTCCGCAGCGGCGGCAGCGGCGGCGGAGTTTCCCCGCTTCAGTTGGTCCTCGGCGGCGCGGGCGTTGCGGCCAACTTCGATACTGGCTCCCCAGCCTAGAGATTCGCCAGACTTCTTCTGGTTCCTGGAAGTACTTTGAGCATTGCTGCCCAGATCGATGTCCTGCGCGCGCAGAGAGAGCGACGACAAAAGAAGAAAGAATGAGCCGGCAATCAGTATTTTGTTTTTCACTTGAACACTCTGGAATGCGGAAATCGCAAATCTCAGAAAACTAGGTTGTACGTTTTGGGATGCAGAGAAGCAGCTAGATGTCTTCTCTGCTTACAAAGCAATTTTGAATGAACCGTGAACATTGCCAACATGGAGCAGGCGGGTGCTTATGTTGAGCGTTTCACTCCTCACAAAAGGCGAGAGTCCCTGAAATTCTCAAACCCGTCAGTAAACCCATGAGCAACTCTGGGAATCTGATTTAGTTCGTAAGACGGAGATGATCCATTGATTCCGAAGTCGGCGACCGCTCAAAACCGTGCTATCCCTCTCTTAGTCATTGTGCTGCTTGCTCTCGCGGTGCACGGCCCGTTGCTACTGATGCAGCTACCCGCCAACTCCTATGACGCAACAACTCACATTTTCTTTGCCAGCCATTATGCAAGTCACTGGTTCTCACCCTGGAACGAGAAATGGTTCGGGGGGATGTCACAGACCACCTATCCTCCGCTGACGCACCAGTGGATTGCGTTGTTTTCACACGTCTTTGGACTGACGGGCGCGTATATGGTTGTCCAGTTGATCGTGATTCTGCTGCTGCCGGTAGGCATGTACCGCTATGCAAAGCTCTGGGTTCCCGAGCGGGAGGCGAGCTACGCGGCGGTGGGTACGGTCTTTCTGGGATCGCTGTCGATGCTGATTTACCAGTCCGGCCAGTTGCCAACCCTGACGGCGGCGGCGCTGACGCTCAACGCGTTGCCTTACTTCTACTCGTGGTCGCGCGATGGAGTTTTCAGAAATCTGCTGAAGGGCGCTGCACTCTCAATGACTGGCGCGGCGGCCCACCACGTGACGTTTCTGTTCGGAGCCGTATTGTTTGCGCTTCCGGTGCTTTGGCTCACGCTGCTGGATCGCAATGAGAGTTCGCGCAAGTCTTCGGCCGCCGCAGTATTGGCACGCGCTGTTGCCTTCGGTGCAATCATTCTGGCAGCGGCAATCGTTGTGCTGCTGCCCTACTTCATTTCGCTGCGGCAGAACCCGATCAATCAGTTGCCAATTCCGCACGGCTCGCGTGACAACTACCTTCTCAACCTGCATAGCGGAATGAATTTCTGGATCATTCCCATGGGTGCGCTCATTCTTGCCATTCCTTACATCCTGTTGAAGGGATCGGCAGAACGACGATTGCGCCCGCTGCTTTTCGGCTGGTATTTGACGACTCTGCTGGGCCTTGGCGGAACCACACCGGTCGGGCGTCTGCTGCTGGGACGCGCCTACGAGGTGTTGACCTATGAACGCTTCACGTTCTGGGCAACGCTGATGGCGCTGCCCTTTGTAGGCTTGCTAGCGGCCTGGATGATCGACCGCTGGAATCGTCGCGCCGTAGTGGCGCTCGGCATTGCCGCCGTTTATAGCTGCGCGATGGCCGTGGCCTGGGTGGTGTTCAATCCCATCAATACCGGTGAGCTGCACGTGCAGCCCGTTATCGACTTCCTGAATCGCGAGGAGCACTCGAGGTATCGCTACATCACGCTTGGATTCAGCAATCAGTTTGCAAAGGTTTCCACCTATGCGAATGCCGGCAGTCTCGACGGGGATTACAACTCCGCCCGATTGCTGCCCGAATTAACCGCATACGGCGCGGGCCAGCTCTACAACTCCAAGTACTACGGTACGGCGGGGATGGAGTCGCTGCGGGCGATCTTGAAACACGCAGACCAGTACGGGTTGCGCTACGTCTTCGTGCGCGACCGGTATTACGAACCGCTATTGGCGTTTGCGGGATGGCGTCAGGCAGAAAGCTACGACAATGGCGCTATTACGTTGTGGACGAAGGACGACGTGCCTCCTGCAAAGCATATTGATTTCGGAAACGCAGTGCCTCCCGCGTGGCAAGGAGTGATGTGGGGAGTGGTTCCGGTGGGCGTCAGCCTGCTGGCCATCTTCCTCGTCCTGCTGCCGGATCGCCGCCGTTACACGGAGACGATTGAATTTCCTACCTCCAAGGCAAGTGAGATTTCAATGCGGGGGGCTCAGTAGCCATGAACAAGATTCTGCCGGTTGTGCTCATTGTTCTCGCCGCCGCGCTGGTTGCAGCCGCCACCATGCACTCTTCGACTTTAACCCCGGCCACCACGCCGGAGGGCGCGGTGCAGGCGCTGCTCAATCATGTGAAGTCTCACGATTCCGAAGGGGCTTATCGCTACGTGGCGAAGGCCAGCAACACCGCGATGCCAGATTTTGCGCGCGACATCTTCGGTGAGACGGGAAATCTACGAACCTACTCCGCGCTGCAACTCTTCGACACCAAGGTCCTTCGCGAAGGCGATCAGGAAGCCTCGGTGCGCGCCAATCTGCAGTGGGCGTCGGCCGTGGGCGCCGTCTATGACGTGCGCGACTTGAAAGTGGTGCGCGAGGACAACAGTTGGAAGGTGCTGTGGCCGGTTCAGACGCGTGCGAAGGTTCCGCCGCAGGTGATTCCGGTGAACTACCTTCGCTGGGACATTGTGACCCGTGGCAGCGATGACGACTGGGGAGCGCAGAACGTAGAAGCCCCGCGAGTACGCATCATCTCCATGAACCCGGTGGAAAAAGATGGTAGCTTCATTCTTCTGGGCGAAATCGAAAACGAAGATACGGTACCGGGTTTTGTCTCGGTTTCGGCTACTCTGATCGGCAAAGACGGACAGCAGATTGCGCAGGAAGAAAGCTTCGACAAGATTAGCCACGTCCTGCTGCCGAAAGAAATTTCTCCCTTCCGTATCGACTTTCCGAACATGAACCGCAGCAGCATTCAGAGCGTCCACATGCAGCCGAACGCGATGCTGGTGCCGGCCTCGGCCGACCCCGTGATGGGCGTAATGCACCAGGCGCTGCAAAAAGATCCCCGTGGCCATTCCGTGCTCACCGGCGAACTGATGAACCAGAGCGGACAGACCGTGAACATTCCTCACGTGCTCGCCACGTTTTATGACAATGCGGGCAAGGTGATCTGGGTTTCCGACGGTTATGTCGATCAGTCGTTAGTGCCGCAAACGCCTGTTCCGTTCAGCATCGGTGTGCGCGATGACCTTGCTGCGCAAATTCATACCTACCGGGTCACGGTGAATCAGTACAGCCGCGACCACGTGCAATAGGTGGCCATGAATTCACTTCATCGCTCTATCATTGTTGGACTTCTCTGCACTGCTTCGGCCTTGTGCCTGGGGCAGGTGCGCGTCTCGGGCTCCGGCCAGGCCGGGGCGGATGCCACGTTGCAGATTTCGGGCTCCGGCTCGACGACTCTCTACCTTTTCGGCCCCGGGGGGGCCAGCAAGCGCACGGTACAGCGCGGCACGGTCACCATTCCGGGCGACGAACTCAAGGTCGCGGGGCGATACGTGGCGGTTCTCGACGACAGCAGAACTTCGTTTTTCGTAAGTGCTGCTCCGCTGCAGAAAATCTCGTTCATTACTCATCCTTCGCGAGTACCCGCCGCAGCCAACGGCGCGGTGCTGGGCTCGGCATATCTTTTTGATCGCTATCAAAATCTTGTACTCGCTCCTACCCCAGTTAGTTTCCAGCTTGGGGTGGCGGGATCGGCAGTCGAGGAGCGCAAGGTTATCGGAAAGAATGGCGTCGCCTGGGTGCAGTTGAATTCAGGGCGCCGCAGCGGTCCGGCGCAGTTCATTGCTTCCTCGGGTGAGGTTAGCGTGCGCCGCGTTGTGCAGCACGTGGCGGCCGATCCGTGCAACATTCGAATGAACGCCTCACGCGCACCGGACGGCAACATCCTGGTCGAAACCGATGCCATTCGAGACTGCTCCGGAAATGCAGTGCCGGACGGGACGATTGTAACGTTTACCTCCGTCGATTCCGCGGGACGCAGCACCGTTGACGCCCGCATTAAGCGCGGCTTTGCACGCGCCGAACTCCCCGCCTCCTCTTCCGCCACGCTTTCGGTGGCTGCCGGGGTGGTTCTTGGGAATGAAATTCACTGGGGAGGCGGATTATGACGAATCTCATGTTCAACCTTCGAGCCGCCGTCCGTTTGCGCTCTGCCGCCTTGGGCTTGGCGATTATGCTGGGACCGATCTCGGTTCAGATGATTCTCGTTCCGATGACGACACATGCCGCCGCTCCGGCGCCGCTACAATCGTTTAACTCCGCCGGTGTTTCGCCACGTCCCGTGGAAGACACAACCTCAGCGTCCATCCAACGTGATTATGCCCATGCATGGAAGTCTCTGGTTGTGGCGCTGGAAGAAAATCGGACTGAGCTGCTCAACGAAAACTTCACGGGCACCGCGCGGCAACAGTGGCAGGAGGCGATCCATACCCAGAAGCAGAATGGACTGAGCCGCAGGATTGTGGATCACGGGCATTCCGTGCGAGTTACGTTCTACTCGCTGGATGGCTCCGCGCTTGAAGCAACGGACACGGCTGACCTGGAAATTCAGTATCGCGAAGGCGGCAAGGTGATTTCCACCGAGCGCGTGCAGGCTCACTATCTGGTTCTGCTTACCCCGGCGGAAAATAGCTGGAAGTTGCGAATGCTCCAGGAAGTTCCGGCCAATTGACCGGCGGCGAGTCCAGGATTCGCAACCCAGAAACAATCGAGACGATTCAGAAAAGCTCAATTCTTCGGCGAATGCCAGTCCGCCGTATCCCGTACTGTTTATTGGCCTAAAATAGAAAATGCTTCGGTGGTAAGCCTCAGCGCATCCAAGTACCATTGGCTTGGTGAACATGAAAATCTTTCGCAGCTCGCTCCTTCCCGCCCTCCTTGGGGCTTCGCTAGCAGCCTTCGCTCAACAGCCGGCGAGCGCTCCGCAGCAGATCCAACCGGCCGCGCCGGCAGTCAAGACCGCCCAGCCCGCGGCGAAATCTACGGCGGGGCCGGCGACACCTGGATCTCCTGCATCTGCAAGCACAAAGCAGCCCGACCGCTCCGACGCCTATTACCACTTCCAACTCGGGCACATGTACGAGGAGATGGTGGCAGTAACAGGCCGCGCCGAGTTCGCCTCCAAAGCCGTGGATGAGTACAAGGCCGCGCTGCAGGCTGATCCGTCTTCTCCCTACCTGGCGTCCGCTCTTGCAGAGCTGTACGCACGTACGGGAAACATCCGTGAGGCAGTCGTGGAGGCGCAGGAGGTCATCGATCGCGACCCCGACAATCTGGATGCCCGCCGGTTGCTGGGCCGCATCTATCTGCGATCCATCGGAGACCTGCAGGGAGGAACGCAGAGCGATACCGAGAACATTCTGCACCTGGCTATCGAGCAATATGAGCAGATCGTGCGGTTGGACCCTACCAGCATTGAGGATCATCTCTTGCTGGGCCGTCTCTACCGCCTGAACAATGAAACCGGCAAAGCCGAAGCCGAATTCCGCACGTCTGTGAAGCTGCAGCCATCGTCAGAAGATGCCGTGACCACGCTCGCGCTTCTCTACAACGAAGAGGGCGACACGAACCGCGCGTTGGAGATTCTGCAATCCGTGCCGGAGAGCGACCGTTCGCCGCGCATCGATTCCGTACTGGGCTATACCTACGAGCAAAAGAAGGACTACAAGCGCGCCATCGACGCGTATCGAAAGGCCGTCACCCTCGACAAGGACAATCTCGACGCAGTGCGTGGACTGGCGCAGAATCTGCTGAATGACAACCAGACCGAAGCCGCGCTTGAGCAATATAAATCGATAGCCGAGGCTGACCCGCAAGACGCGCAAACACTGCTGCACATCTCGGAAATCTATCGTCGCGACGGGCAGTTTGAAAAGGCTCTGGAGACGCTGAACAAAGCGCAGTCCATCGCTCCGGACTCGATGGAAGTCGAGTACAACCGCGCGGTCATCCAGGAATCGCTCGGCAAATACGACGAAGCCACAAAGCAACTCGAAGAGCTTCTGGCCCGCAGTGCGAAGCCCAGTGGCGCGTACTCGGCCTCCGAACGCAACAATCGTGCAATCTTCCTGGAGCGGCTTGGAACAATCTATCGCGACCAGAACAATACGCAACAATCCGTGGATACATTCCGCAAGATGACGGAACTGGGCGATGATTCCGTAGCCCGCGGCTACCAGCAGATCATTGAAAGCTACCGCGACGCCAAGAACTGGCCTGCCGCCACGGCAGCGGCACGCGAAGCAGTTGCGAAACTTCCCAACGATCGCAGCTTGCAGATGGTGCTGGCCGGACAGGAAGCCGACAACGGCGAGAGCGACGCCGCCATTGCCCGCGTGAAAGCCATGCTGAAGGGCAACTCCTCGGATGACCGCGAGGTCTGGATTGCTCTGGCCCAGATGAACAGCCGTTTGCGCCGCTATCCTGAAGCGGAGAAATCGCTGGCCAAGGCTTCGGAGCTCTCGACCAAGCAGGAAGAAAAGGACTACGTAAACTTCATCGCCGGCTCGGTCTATGAACGCCAGAAGAAGTACGACGAGGCGGAAAGCTACTTCCGCAAAGTGCTCGCCAACGATCCCAAGAACGCGGCGGCCCTGAACTATCTCGGCTACATGTTGGCCGATCGCGGGACGCGTCTCGATGAAGCACTGTCGCTGATACGACGTGCCGTCGCGCTCGATCCGCAGAATGGCGCTTACCTCGATTCGCTGGGCTGGGTCCACTACAAGATGGGCAAGTACGATCAGGCGGAGTCCGCCCTGCGCAAAGCCATCGACCGCATCGATAACGATCCGACCGTGCATGAGCATCTCGGCGACGTCTATCAGAAGACAAATCGCTTGAAGCTCGCCGCCACCCAGTGGGAGCGCTCGCTGCAGGAATGGAAGCGGACGGTCTCGGCGGAAGTCGAACCGGCCGATGTAGCCAAGGTCCAGAAGAAGCTCGATGGCGCGAAGGTAAAGCTTGCTCGACAGGATGAAAGCGCAAGCAAATAGCAGTAGCCGCAAGTCTCCGGGCCGTCAGGCGGCGAACCATCGCTTCCTGGCGGCTTTGCCTTTGCTCTGAGTTATATGCCCGCGATTTGAAGCCCTGGAATGTCAGCGCAGCTTTGTCCCAGGTGCTACACTTCCTCCATGCTGGCTTCCTACGCAGTGCGTGTCGAGTCTTCTTTGGGTCGCCGCTATCCGGAAGCGCCGCATCCTTACCGCGACGACTTCCAGCGCGACCGCGACCGCATCATTCACGCCCGCGCCTTTCGCCGCCTGGAGAACAAGACGCAGGTCTTCACCCACCGCCTTTCCGATCACTTTCGCACCAGATTGACTCACACCATCGAAGTCGCGCAGATTTCACGCACCATCGCCTCGGCATTGCAGCTCAACGAGGGTCTGGTCGAGGCGCTCGCTCTCGTGCATGACATTGGACATCCCCCATTCGGACACTCCGGTGAGCGCGCACTGGACGCAGCAATGCTGGAGCACGGTGAGACCTTCGACCACAATCTTCACGCGCTGCGCATTGTCGAGCGATTCGAACAACGCTATGCTTCGCATCCCGGCCTGAACCTCACCTTCGAAGTTCGCGAAGGCATCATCAAGCACTCACACGACTATGCGCCTGAGTACTACCCGGAGCTTGCCGAGTACCTGCTCGATCAGCGTCCGCCGCTCGAAGCGCAACTCATCGACCATACCGACGAGATCGCCTATAACACCGCCGACCTCGACGACGGCTATGAGGCGCGTCTGCTCAAGCTCGACGACATTCGCCGCGAACTTACGCTTTTCGACCGCTACTTTCGCCAAGTCGAGCGCGAATTTTCGGGAGTCCGCGACAAACTCAGATTCAACGAGGCGTTGAAACGCATGTTGAACCACCTCGTCACCGACCTCATCGAAAACACCAGAAATCGCGTCCAAGCCGCGGGCGTACAGAGCGTCGAAGATATCCGCAAGTACCCTGAGCGCCTCGCCGCCTTCAGTCCCACCACGGACAACGAGCGCGCGCAGATCAAGCAATTCCTCCATCAAAATGTTTACCAGAGCGAATCGCTTCGTCCTCAGAAAGCTGACGGAGAGAGGGTCGTTAAAGACCTGTTTCGCTACTGGATGGAGCATCCCCTGGATCTCCCCGCCAGCTACCAACGCCAGATGAAGTCCGAATCGCGGGCTCGCGTCATCTGCGACTACATTGCCGGTATGACAGACAACTACATTCTCGACCTGCATAAAAAGCTGATGGCAAGAAGCATAAGCAAGTAGCCGGCCCGGTACTCGCCTGCAAGCGGCTCTCAGGCATCATTCCGGCAAGCATCGTTCCGACACTGTAATTTCTACTCACAGGAATCCGCTTCCTACCTCTCTCGCCTTCAACTCTGCATTCATTTCCACTGAAAACACGAGATTTACGACAGCTTTCAGTTTGGCATCTGAACTGTAATAGAAAGACTGTCGCGCTACCGCACAGGGTAGCTTGAAAGCGGACTATCCCGCCGGAGGAATGTAATGAAAAACCGTTTCCTGTTTGCCTTGCCCTTGGTTGCTACTCTTGCCCTGCCGGTCGTTGCGCAGCAAAGCAACCCCGCCCCGGACCAGCAGCCTACAGCCCAGTCGCAGACGGCGGATTCAAACTCGCCGATGGCCAACCCCGATAAGCAGCTTGAGCCGCTCCAACCCCAAACCCGTGAAGGTTTCTGGGGACATCTGAATCCGTTTGCGCGCAAGAAGTATGTACAGAAACAGCTCGCGCCGATCCGCGACCGCGCCAACGAACTTGACGAGCTCACGGCAAACAACTCCCGGATGCTGAAGGACGTTGATGCCCGCGCCACGGCCGGAATCCAGCGCGCCGATGCCCACGCAACCCTTGCCGATCAGCACGCCATTGAGGCAGGCAATCGCGCCCAGATGGCACACCAGACTGCGCAGCAGGCCGACACTCATCTTCAGTCGGTGTCGCAGGTCGTGCAGAACATCGATCAATACCAGAGCGCCAACCAGGTTGAGATCCGTTTCCGTCCCGGTGCCTCCACGCTGAGTAAGAGCGCCAAAGAAGCACTCGACCAGCTTGCTGAAACCATGAAGGACCAGAAGGGCTACGTTGTTGAAGTTCAGGGCTTCACGCCTGGCCGTGGCGCCGCCTCGATCCAGCAGTCGCAGCATCTGGCCGATTCGGTCGTCCGTTATCTGGTAATCAATCATCAGATTCCCGTCTATCGCATCTACGAACTTGGTCTCGGTAATGCCAAGGTGCAGACCGCATCCGATGACACCACCAAGCATGCGCGCGGCAGCCGCGTTGAAGTCACGCTGCTGAAGAACGGCGTAGGCGAGTTGACCCAGCAGCAGGCCAGCCAGCAGTCGCCTTCGATGTCTCAGCCTCAGTAAGATTCGGGGGACGTAAGCAGAAAGGCGCGAGTCATCACGACTCGCGCTTTTTCCTAGTCTCATGAGCCCCTGCATTCGACCGAACAACCCGCATGGCTTTCATGCTATCTTTGGCCAAGAAATGTTATTCGCCGAGCCATCAGAATTCTTCTTCACCGCCGGGTACGACTCGCCCGTAGGCCACCTCGATCTCGCCATGAGCGAGCGGGGTCTATCCGTGGTCGCCTTCCATGGACACTGGATCGCTCCGCATGGCGCCAAGAACGTACGCTGGATCGAGGAACCGGATCGCTTCCGCGAGGTGACTCGCCAGCTCGATGAGTACTTTGGCGGAGTTCGCCAGAAATTTGATTTGCCCCTCGATTTACGCGGCCCGGAATTCCATCAAAAGTGCTGGCAGGGACTTCTGCGCATTCCCTTCGGCCAGACATGGTCGTATGCAAAGCTCGCAGCCGAGGTCGGCTCGCCACTGGCGTCGCGCGCCGTGGGTCAGGCGAATCATCACAATCCCGTCGCAATCATTGTTCCCTGTCATCGGGTGATCGCCTCTGACGGCACGCTTGCCGGATTTGGCGGCGGCCTCCCGGCCAAGGAATTCCTCCTCAATCTTGAAGGCGCGCGTTTCCGGCCATCCATTCCTGAACAGCGCGGACTGTTCGGCGAACTGGCAGTCTAGCGCGCAGAAATAATCCCCCGGCCGAAGCTGGGGGAGATCAGGAAGTTTACTTCACTGCTTTTGTGCGGAGACACCGCGGACCACGTCAATCTTGTCCAACAATTTGCGATTCCACGCATAACTCTGCGCCAGCCTAACCGCCTGAAGCCGCTCCTCGGTACCTGTCGCCTGACCTTCCAGCGTCACCGCCCCCTCATCGACCTTTACCTGGAACGACGAACCCGTGAGCTTCGGGTCTCGCGCGAGTGCATTCGCGATCTCGACCTGCAGGGTATTAGCGTCTCGGTTATCGGTTAACGCCCACTGCGGGCGGGCTGGTATCTCCTTTACGGGCGCGACGGGAGCTTCAATCTTCGGCTGCCCGGGGACCGACGATTCCGGTCGCGCTTCCACGGGAGCCGTCTTCGGTTTGGCGGAGACCTGTTTCAGTGCCGCTTTCTTCCCGGACGCCTTCGCCGAATTCCTGGTTACCGCGCGTTCTGCTACGGGCGGCTTGGTCACTGATTTCGGCTGTGACGGAGTCGATTCCGAGGCTGCCGGACGCAAGACACGAACCTTTCCCTGGGCATTGCCGTTCGTTGGCTCAATCACAATCTCCTGCGAGATTGCTCTGGCCGTCAACGCCGCCACTGCCAGAACCAGAACCAGAGATCGTTTGCCCAATGAATGACTCCCACAGGATCAGTCTTGCTTTCTAACCCTTCAATATCTGAGATGCCGGACAAGCTCGGGTCGCTGCCCCGATGTTTTTTTGTACCACTTCATGTTCATCATGGAAATCGTTCTCGAACTTACCTGTCTCCCAATGACTAACCCCATTGCATTTAACGTCGGCAGTCTTGATGTGAAGGCGCGCGCGCCGTAAACTCCAACCATGCATTCACACGCCGGGCACGCACACGGTCACGCTCATCCCCCGCTCAGCGCCCGTATGCTCCAGCTTGCCTTGGGCTTTACCCTGGCTTACATCGTTCTGCTGGTGATTGCCGGATTCCGGGCGCATAGCCTGGCGCTGCTTTCCGAAGCGGGACACAATGTCTCGGACTTTTTCGCTCTCCTGCTCTCCTGGGTTGCCGCCTATTTCAGCGAACGTCCACCCACCAGCACCAAGACCTATGGATGGCGGCGCGCCGGAGTGCTAGCCGCCTTCGTCAACGCCATCACGCTGATTGTGATTGCCATCTTGATCTTCTATTCGGCTCTGCAGAGGCTCTCGCATCCCGAGCCGGTACACGCGGGATTGATGATGTGGGTTGCCGGAGCCGGAGTGATACTGAACGGGGCCATCACTCTGATGCTGATGCGCGGCGGACGCGACCTGAATCTGCGCTCAGTGCTCATTCATGAAATTGGCGACACACTCTCGACCGCGGCTGTAATTATCGGTGGCTGGGCGATTCTCGCAACCGGTCATAGCTGGATCGATCCGGCACTCTCCATAGGAATTTCCGCGATGGTGCTGTGGTCCTCCATCAGCATTGTTCGCGAGAGCCTGAACATTCTATTGGAAGGTGCGCCGAGCAGCGTGGAGTTGGACGTCATCGAATCGGAGTTGCGATCCTTGCAAGGCGTACTCGACGTTCACGACCTGCACATCTGGAGCATAGGCAGCGACACGCACGCGCTCTCATCGCACATCACCATCGCCGATATTCCGCCATCGGCCAGCAACGCCATTCTCGAAGAGTTGCGCCAGATGCTGGCCAGCCGCCATCACATCCATCACACTACAATTCAGTTTGAGAGCGCCGACTGCGATCTGGCACATGGCTGTATTCTGCCCGTGCCTCACGAACACAAGCACGACGCCTCCAATCTTCCGGCCAGCAGTCCGCAACCGGGAAACACGCGTTGAGGAAAGAAAACATCATGCGCTGCCGTACTGTCACCTTCGCCGCTCTTGCCCTGCTCACGTTGGCGTTCACGGGATGCAAATCCGAGTCCACAACGCCTCCCAACCCCGCGTCCATCATCAACAACACGCGCGACCAGCTCACTCCGTTCCGCTTCACGCTTACCACCGATCCCACTCCTCCGAAATACAGCTCGCCCATCCTGCTGAAGGTTCACGTCATCGATGGTGCGAACCAACCCTCCGATGGAGTAACCCTGAAGGCCGATGTGACGATGACCGGAATGGATCACGGCGCGCAGCACATCACCCTGAGCGGCAAGGGTGATGGCGACTACGAGGGACAGGTGAATCTGGAAATGGCAGGCCCGTGGGATGTGGATCTGACGGCCACCAAGGATGGCAAGACTCGCCAGCAGAAACTTAGCATCGAGGTCGGAGGATAGCTTCGGGGCTGGCGGGAGATAGCGGGAGCAACAGGGGAGGGGAACCCTTGCTGAATTGCGGCGTTACCGCGCTTTGCGCAACTCGATTTGGCCGAGCATGGTTCGCACCTGGATCATGGGGCCTCCGCCGTGGATGGCTCCTTCGGCGGCAATGCTCCTGGGACCGTACTGGGCGAGGCTGTTGGAAATTTTCAGGTCCGGGAAATCGGTTCCGATACGCCGGGTTGGGCTGCCACCGGTGACAGCGTGAATGTTACCGGGCGCCGCGCCTGCAAAGTACACGACCACATCGCCCATCGAGGTCACCAGCTCCGACTCTCGCATTGAGTTGCGGTCGCCAATGAATTCGGCAGTGATTCGCCCCATTCCGGTGTGGGCCTGCGCTCCCTGCGCCAGCTTCCAGAGCTCGATGTTGCCCAGCGCCGTGTTGGCAACAACACCGCCGTGCGCGATTCCGACACGAATCGAGCCGCCGCCGGTTTCAGCCGTGACCGCGCCGCCCATCTCTCCCAAATTGATGTTGCCACCGGCGGTACGCACCAACAGTGCGCCATTGCAGCGCACAACCTCAATGTTTCCGCCGCCGGATTGAATGCGGGCCTGGTTTATAGCTTTCAGCCAGATACTTCCGCCGAGAGAGTGAATCTCCATATCGCCGGTCGAAACATCGACCCGTATATCGCCGCCACCGGTTTGAATGTAGGAGTCGCCCAGCCGATGATTGACGATAACCGAGCCACCCATGGTTACCGCGCGCAACAGCTCTGCATCGTCGATCTCAATGTCGCCGCCATGCGTCTGCAGTTCGAGGTGATTTACTTTTCCGTGGATCGTGATCTTACCGGCGAGGGTGACCACGTGTACTTTCTCGGTGGTAGCCGGAAGTTGCACCGTAAGGTCTGCGCGAACCGCAAGGTCAATGGGGCCGACCGTCTGAATTGCCGTCTCGCCGTTCTTGCGGCCTATGCCAAGATGATAGTTTGCAAACTGCTTGCGAGCGTCCTTTTCCAGCGGCTCCTGCGAATGGACTCGCAGAAGGTAGCCAGCGGATTTGGCGCCGGTCACCACGCGCACGGCGCCCACAAAGCGCGTAACCAGCAATGCTTTTTCGGCGGGCAGTGGGCCAGAAGTTTCCTGCACCCATCCGCGGTCCTCGCGCTCAACCCGTTGCTCGGCCATCGCCGGGAGGATCAACGCAAAAACCAACAGGACGCATCCGGCTTGCGCTCGACTTATCCCCTTCGTTCTCACCGGCAGATCGCCTCAACTTCGGTGGAACTAACCGGGATCACAGCCGCTACAACGTCCTTGCTCATCTGGCGGATCATTTATTGGACGTCCGCCTGCGCGAGTACACGCGAGGATTCCTGCCGGACAAATTCATTGGGATCTTCTTTCGCCAGTTGAGTCAATGCCTGCCGAACGCTGGTGTCGTCCGGCACCGCCTCCAGGGCTTTCAACGCTCCGGCGCGAACGCCTGGATTGTTGTCATTCAGCAGAGACTCGAGCATGGCATTGCGAACGCGAATGTCCTGCTTCACCATCGGAGCCAGGGCTTCTTCGGCCTTCAGACGCACGCCAGGATTACTGTCGGAGCGCAAGGAATAAACCAGGCTCTCGCGTACGGCAGGATCGTCCGGCTTCTGTCGCAACAGATCGACGGAATCCATACGGAGTCCGGAATTTGCGGTGCTGCGGGAAGCCATCACCAACAGTGCCTGAATCTGGGGATCGTTCACCGAGCCTTTGATCGTCTCCGGCAACGCTCGTTCGTAGTCGATGCGGACGCGATTGCTGCCCGGCTCCTGAACGATGTTTCGAATGCCGGCAACCGACGCTTCCTGCTGCTGTTCGACTGAATTTGCGCTGCCATGCAACGAAGCGCTCATGCGGTACATGGTGCCGATTCCGCCACCGAAGCCAACCATGAAGATGACGGCGGCCAAGGCAGGCGAGAACCGCACCTGACGCAGCAGCGCCATGGGATCGAGCGTCCAGCGCCAGCCACGACGTTGCGGCACAGTCTCAAGAGCCTCCGCAAGCTGGATGCGGGCCGCAGTAAGGAGATTCGGTGTCACTTCCAGTTGTGGCGCTTCGCTCATCGTGCCATGAAAAGCACGCATCGCGTTCAGCTCGGCGGCGCAATCTCCACAACGCTCAGTGTGGCCTTCCAGCTCATGACGCGCATCGTCGGCTAGTTCGTCGTACAGATACAGCGCGATGTTTTCCCGTACCCAATCGCAATTCATGATTGCCTTCTTCTACTTCGACTTCACGTCGGCCAGGGCCGACCTTAATTTCTGCGTCGCGCGGAAGAGGGTGTTTTTCGCCGTTTCTTCCGTTGTGTTCAGGGCCTCGCCGATGGTGCGCAGCTTCAATCCCTGATAGTGCTTCATCTCGAAAACCATGCGCTCTCGCGGAGTCAGCCTGGTTAACGCGGCGGCAATATGCCTGCCCAGTTCACGCCGCATCAAATCCTGCTCGGGACTCGTCCCCGCGCGTTCGTCCGGGACCTGCTCCAGAAGATCGAACTCCTCGCCATCCGAGCTGACCCGGACGGAGGGATCTTCCTTGCGGACCTGCTTGCGCCGGAGATAATCCATGCACAAGTTGGAGACGATCCGGTAAACCCATGTATAAAAAGAACACTCGAAACGGAAACTCTCCAGGTTGCGGTACACCTTCAAAAACGCTTCCTGGTAAATGTCCTTCGCTTCCTGCTCGGAGCCGGTGAGATGCAGGGCCAACCGCAACACCGGCTGGTCATACTGACGCACCAACTCCTCGAACGCTGCATGATCTCCATGCTGCGCCGCGCGAATCAGTTCGGCGTCATTTACCCGGCTCGGGCCTTGCCCCACCATTGCTTTCCTTTTAGGGAAACTCTGGCTTCGCCCGTCACCCGGCAACTCCGAACCTGCCTCGCATCGGCAGAGTACGTTGCTCACATGGTTGGACGGTACAAAGCTCAGTCCGTTAGCAAGTATTTTGCAATCTTAAATAAAGAAAGGCCAACGCCTTTCGGACGTCGGCCTCTGCCTTACCCTTGGTTCCGCAATTATGCAGGCTGTTCTTCGCCGGCCTGCTTGGTCACCGTGACCTTGATCTGAACGGTTACTTCCTTGTGCAGCTTGATCGGCACATTGAACTCTCCGAGCGCCTTCAAGGGCTGGTCGAGCTCGATCTTGCGGCGATCAATGTTAAAGCCGCGACCTTCGAGTTCGTGCGCAATGTCGGCCGAAGTGACCGAACCAAACAGCGCATCGTTCTCACCGGCCTTGCGGGTAAAGTGCAGGCTCACGCCGTCGAACTGCTTCGCCAGCAGCTCCGCGTCGCCCTTTTCCTTGGCCAGCTTGCGTACGGACGAAGCCTTCATCTGCTCGATGACAGCCTTGTTCGCCTTGGTAGCTTCCACTGCGAGCTTCTTAGGCAGCAGGTAGTTGCGGCCATAACCTTCGGCCACATTCACCACTTCGCCACGCGCGCCCAGCTTGACTACGTCTTCTTTCAGAATGACTTCCATGACTCAATCCCTCTCTAGTCTCAGCCTAGCGTCCGGCAGCGAACGGGAGCAGAGCGATGTTGCGCGCCTGCTTGATTGCCTCAGTGACGCGGCGCTGGTGGGGCGTGCAAACACCCGTCAGGCGGCGAGGAACGATCTTGCCGCTCTCGGCCACAAAGCCCGAAAGCAAACGTACGTCCTTGTAATTAATGCTGTCGATCTTCTCGGTGCAGAACTTGCATACCTTCTTGCGCCGGAAGAATTTGCGGCCACCATCGCGGCCACTGCCACCAGGGCGTCCGCCGCCCTGGCGCGGTCCCGAGCTGGAACGGGGACCGGAGGGACGTGCCGCGGCTTCAGGCGCCGCTGCTTCGGACTTTTCCGGAGCTGCCTGTTTGGTGCTCTCGTCTGCCATAACTCTCCTTGTTGGCGCCGGAGGCGCCTCAACCATTTCGTATTTCGCAAAAACTCTATCCCGTCGAAAAAAGGCGGGGCCTGCTTAAACCGTGGCCGGGGGAACTTCCGCGGGAACTGCTTCGGGAGCCGGAGCCGCTGCTGCGGTCTCGGCTGCCTGGGCTGCCGCATTCGCAGCGTTCTCGGCTGCCTGAGCTGCGGCGGCCGCCGCTGCCTGCCCCTGCGTTCCCTGGCCCTTTACCTTGGCATCGCGAAGTTTCTTGACCTTGGCCAGACGCTTTTCTTCCTCGTCGGTGCGTACGGTGATGAACTTGATAACAAGTTCCTGCACGCGAAGACGACGCTCCAGTTCCTTCAGAACCGATCCCGGTCCCTCAACGAAAGCCAGAATGTAAATGCCGTCCTGGAACTTCTTTACCGTGTACGCCAGGCGACGCTTGCCCATGCGTTCAAAGCTGGTCACCTTGCCACCGGTAGCGGCAACGTTGGTCTCCATCGTCTGGAGAAGGCGGTCGGCATCCTCCTCGGGTGTATCGGGACGAAGGATGAACATCACTTCATATTTACGATCCATCTGTTCTCTCCTGGGCTGCGCTGACGCTTGCCCTCAATCCTTACTCCGCCTGCCCGGCTTCATTCACCTTCTGATTGAACCGGTTCATTGCGGCTGACGCTCCAAGCGTCAAAATCATTCGAACCGCTTCACTGCACGCATCCAGAGCCTCGTCGGCCAATTGCAATTGCGCCTTCCGCATCGGCGACAGCAGATAATCCCTGCCGTTTGTCACCTTGTGCCCAGGCGATACCCCCAGACGGACTCGCAAGAATTCCTGCGAACCACCGAGGCAGGCAATGATCGACTTCATTCCGTTGTGTCCGCCAGCACTTCCGCGCTCACGAATCCGGATGGAGCCGAATGGAAGCGCCAGTTCGTCAGACAGCACGATCAGGTCCCTGGCTGGATCGCGTTCGTAGCGATCCAGCAACTCCCTGACTGACTCTCCACTGAGGTTCATGTAGGTTTCAGGCTTGGCCAGCAGCACCGGCTGCCCTTCCACAATCGCCCTCGCCGTGACTGCCTTGCAGTGCCGGTTTACAACTTTCACTCCGCACTGCCCGGCGATGCGATCAATTGCCAGAAACCCCATGTTGTGCGGTGTGAACTGGTACTCGTCGCCCGGATTTCCGAGCCCGACAATCAGTCTCACCGTTCAACCTCTCCCATTGCCGAGGGCTCATGTAAATCACGACGAGCCCAACACGGCAGTTATTTCTTCTTCGCGTCCTTACCAGCATCCTTGGTATCGGCTTCGGTCTCTGCTTTGCCCTTCTTGATTACTTCAGGCTCGGCAGCAGCAACTGCGCCTTCAACCGGCGCGGCAACTTCTTCCTTCACAAAGGTGATATGCACGACCAGAGCATCCGGATCGTTCAAGTACTTCACCGAAGCAGTCTGCGGCAGGTCGGCAACGCGAATCGCCTCGCCCCGTCCGAGATTGGTTACGTCCACCGTGATGGAACTCGGAATGTCGGTCGGCAGGCACTCGATCTGGATTTCGCGCAATACGAGATCCAGCAGACCGCCTTCTTCCTTGGCTCCCTTGGCTTCGCCTTCAATATGCACAGGCACCGAAAGACGCATCTTCTGATCCATCGCGATGCGCTTGAGGTCGACGTGCAGAAGCTGACCCTTCATCGGCTCGTACTGCCAATCCACCACCATCGCCTTGGCCTGCTCGCCATCGAGATTGATGTCGAAAATCGTGTTGTGACCCGAGTCCGAATGCAGGATCTTCAGAATCTGCTTCGGATCAACAGCGATTGCGCGCGGGTCTTTCTTGGCACCGTACAGCACTGCCGGAATCATTCCGGTGGTGCGTAGACGGCGCGCAGCATTCTTGTCGGAAGCTTCGCGAATCTTTGCTTCCACTGTGTTTGTTGCAGTTGCGGTTGCCATCAGTCCGTTCCTTCTACTACTGGTTTCAGTTCGAAGCCGCCGGCGCACAACGTGCGCGCCCGGGCTTAGCTAAACAGCTTGCTTACAGAGGTCTCTTCGTGGATCGACTGGATCGCACGCGCGATTAGACCGGCAATCGAAAGCACCTTGATCTTCGGTTCCTTCTGTCCCGCCTCGCTCAGCGGAATTGTGTTGGTAACGATCAGCTCTTTCAGGTTCGACTTGGAGATGCGTTCCAGGGCCGGTCCGGAAAGTACGGCATGAGAGGCGCAGGCAGAAACCGAAACCGCGCCGTTGTCCAACAGGGCCTGCACGGTTTTGACTAGCGTTCCCGCTGTGTCCACAATATCGTCGAGGATCAGACAAGTGCGTCCGCGCACATCGCCGATCACATTCATCACTTCGGTGACATTCATCTCCGTGCGGCGCTTATCGACAATCGCCATTGGAGCGTCCATCTTCTTGGCAAAGAAACGCGCACGCTCCACCCCACCTGCATCGGGAGAAACGACAGTCAGGTTCGACAGGTTCTGCTTGCGGAAGTGATCCACCAGTACCGGCGAAGCAAACAGGTGATCCACCGGAATATTAAAGAAGCCCTGAATCTGCGGCGCGTGCAGATCAACAACCAGCGCGCGATTCGCTCCTGCCGTGGTCAAAATGTCGGCAACCAGCTTGGAACTGATCGGAACGCGGGGCTTGTCTTTGCGATCCTGACGAGCGTAGCCGAAATACGGAATCACCACGGTGATGCGACGAGCCGACGCTCGCTTGAGTGCGTCGATAATGAGCAGCAACTGCATCAGGTTATGCGAGACCGGATCGCACGTCGGCTGAATTACGAAAACATCAGCGCCGCGCACGTTCTCAAGAATCTGCACATAAATTTCGCCATCGGAAAACTGGGTCAGAAACGTTTGACCCACTGGGAGTCCCAGGAAATCGCAGACCTCTTTGCAGAGGGCGGGATTCGAGGTGCCGCAAAAGATCCGCAACTTGTCATCGCGGCGAGTCGGCACCGGTTTTTTGTCACCCTTTGGCTGTTCGACGGCGGCCTTTGCGGGAGTCACTGATCCGATTTCAGGCGCCGTCTGTGTGGCCTCGGCGGCGGCCGTTACAACACTCGTCTTAGGTACTGCTTCCATCGTTATCTCCGCTGGGGGACTGGTTGATCCCACTTAATCGCGTGAAACCCAGAAGTTGGCCGGCGCGCGACATTACCAGGCAATCTCGCGACACAGCTTTGCTGCCTTACTAATTGCGTGACCTGAAAAGTCTGGCTGGGCGACCAGGATTCGAACCTGGACGAAGTGCTCCAAAGGCACTTGACCTACCATTAGTCTATCGCCCAGTGGGTTCGCCGAATTACTTCACAAACATCTGCCCGTGATACTCATTGCGGGGCAGCGTTTCGGTGACGGTGGTTGCCAATCCTTCTGCGCTCATCCGTTCGGCTGCTGCTACTGCACGTTCACGAGTACGGAACAAACCGTACATCGTTGAACCTGATCCGGAGAGCGAAGCATAATCAGCGCCTTCGCGTTCCAGTACTCGCTTCACGTCACGCAATTCGGGATATTGAGGAAACACGACTCTTTCGAAATCGTTTTCTATCCCGGCTCGGACGAGGTCGAGAAGCGGAGTCTCGGCCCGGTCCCCGTCTATTTCGACAGGAACACCGGATACATGCAGGTGGCTCAACCATTCAAAAGACGAGCGGTTGAACTTAGATAGTGTAACGGAGCCATCATCCGGCGTCAAATTCCACGCCTTGTTCTCGGTCTCCATGAAGGCGTCCCAGTCGCGAAAAGCCTGGGGAGTCGAGACTGCGATGTTGGGCGTGACGAGCACGCAGGCGATGGGGGGAAGATCTTCAAGGGGATAGACCTGTTCGCCACGGCCGAGTCCGAGGACGGTTCCGCCCAGTAAAAATAAGGGTAAGTCGGACCCGACTTCGGCGGCGATGCGAAGGCGCTCATCAGCGGGAAGCGGCTCTTTCAATTCCCGCTCGAGCGCGAACATGGTGGCTATGGCATTGGATGAGCCAGCGCCGAGACCGCCCTGCACGGGAAGATTCTTCTCGATGGTGATGGAGATTTTGGCGCGCTGCTTCCAGAATTTCAACATGCGGTCAACGATGCGATAGCAGGTATTGGTGTCATCGCAGGGGACGCCGGGATTCTTGCAGCGTATCTCAATGCCGTTGCCGCGGGCAGCTTCGACGCGGATGACATCATGGACGGCGACCGTCTGGTAGATGGTTTCCAGCGCATGCAATCGATCCGATCGCAGAGCGCCAACAGCCAGTCCGATGTTGATTTTTGCAAATGAACGAACGGTAACTGCCATGAGTTGATTCTACTCGCCGGAATGGAAGGATTCGGATTGGGTGAGTTTTTCTTGCGAAGGTGTGCACTGGGCGTTAATAGGAAGAATGAAAACGATTGACGCAAAGGTGAATGGTTATGCAGGAGGCTGAACGATTCATCTTCTGAGTAACGGTCTCGGGCCGGGCGTTGGCATTGTGGTACATGGTTGCGGCGGCGAAGTGAAAATTTTCGTGGGGGCTGCTAACGAGTGCGAGCCTGAGGCGTCTAACTGGCATACAAGAGACCTCCTTTTGAATCGCATCGAGGCGCGGACACCAACCGCGTCTCTCTTTTTTTATGGGAGGTCAGAAAACATAGCAGTGCGGGATAGCTTCGAGTAAAGTGCATGGGGTGTGGGGTTCGTCTATGATGGGAGGCCAGAGCGAGAGGAGTGCAGGAATGCACGTGGCGATGAAGCTGCGTCGGGTTGCAGCACTGGCGTTGCTGGTGGTTCCGTTTATGTTGGCTCCGTCGGTGATGCGGGCTGGCGACACGAGTGCGCTGCTGCCTCCGGCGGGGGCACGGGTAGCGCTGGTTGCGTTTGAAGATTTGCAGTGCTCGGATTGCGCGGATGCCGAGGCGCTGCTGCAGGAAGCGGTGACGAAGTACAGGATTCCGCTGGTGCGAAGAGACTTTCCGCTGCCGATGCATAACTGGAGCTTTGAGGCTCACGTGATGGCGCGGTACTTCGATACGAAGTCGGCGGCGCTGGGCGAGGAGTTCCGGCGCTGGGTGTACTCGAACCAGAGGTCCATCGACAAAGGCAACTTGCGCGGCATGGGCGAGCGGTTCGCCGATCAACACGGTTTGGAGTTGCCGGAGAACTTTGATCCCGCAGGCGAGTTAAAGAACAAAGTGCTGGCCGATTACGCTTTGGGGCAGCAGGTTGGCATTATTCATACTCCTACGGTGTACGTGGTGAGCGTGAGCCAGCGCGGCGCACCATTTGTGGAGACGCTGGACAGGGCAAAGTTATTTGCAATGATCGAGCAGTTGCAGGCCGAGAAGAAGTAGCGCCTCCTGCGCGGGAAAGAAAGAAGGAAAAACACGATGAAGATGAAGATGGTTGCGCTGATTGCGGTAGTAATGATGGCGGTTGGAGCGGCATGGGCGGGCGATACGAGCGCGCTGCATCCTCCGGCGGGTAGCCGGATGGCGCTGGTGGTGTTCGAGGATTTGCAGTGCCCGGCGTGCGCCAAGGCCGATCCTGTGCTACTCCAGGCGGAGCGCAACTACGGAGTGGCACTGGTACGACATGACTTTGTGATTCCGAATCATCCGTGGAGCAAGGAAGCGCACATCATGGCGCGGTACTTCGACACGCAATCGCAGCAGTTGGGCGAGGAGTTCCGGCAATATATCTTTGCCAACCAGGCCTCGATCTATAAGACGAACCTGAGACAGTTTGCGGACAAGTTTGCGGGTGAGCATCATACGGCGCTGCCAGCGTTCTATGATCCAACGGGAGCTCTGAGAGCCAAGGTGGAAGCCGACACAGAGCTGGGAAAAGCTACGGGGGTGCATCAGACCCCGACGATTTATGTAGTAAGCAGTTCGTCGCGAGTGCCGTTTGTGGAAGTGACGGAACAGTCGAAACTCTTTGAGACGATCGAGCAGGTGAAGTCGGCGCTGGGTCCGGCTCCGGCGACGAAAACAAAGACGAAGGCTAAAAAATAGAAGGTAATTGACGTTGCGAGAGGCGCGGCTTCGGCTGCTCCTTTTTCTTTTGCAGGCAGAGGAGCGACAACAAGGGCGGCGGATTGAACGGCGCTGATCTCCCAGGTTATCCGCGCAAAAGGCGCGCGGCGAACCTGGGGCACCCGGCGGGTGTTGCTGGTTGTGGGTAAGGGCAAAGGCAAAAGCAAAAGCAAGGGCAAAACACCCACCTCTGCCAAGGACGGGCAGAGATGGGGCACCCAGAGCAAAGAGTGGGCGTTTTCGCAGACCCCACATATGCCAACGGAAGGCATATGTAGGCCACCCGGTTTCTGGTTAGGGCGGCAAAAAACGTGCTCTATCTGCGTTTACGCTTGGAGGGGGGAGTGAAGTACTGCCAGCCTTTGGGTTCGAGTTCGGTGGTGTAGCCGTTTTCGTGTTCGATGGAGATTTCGTTGCCTTCGGTGATGTAGCCGATGAGCGACAGCGGGACGTCTTTGTACTCCGAGGGCAGACGGCGACCGGGAGAGACGGTGAAGAGGAGCTGGTATTCATCGCCTCCGTGGAGGGCGTGGCGCAACTCCACCTCGTGGCGGTTGAGCGAGGCGATAGGGATGGCATTCTCCTGCAGGATGGCTCCGACGCCGGAGGCACGGCAGAGGCGGGCGAGGTCGAGCGATAGGCCGTCGCTGATGTCGATCATGGCAGAGGGGATTTGTTTGTCGCCGAGGAAGCGGGCGACGGCAAGCTGCGCTTGAGGATAGAAGTGCGCGGGGTAGGACGAGGCACGGAAACGACGGTCGGGTGAGGCGTACATCTGTTCGAGCAATGCGTAGGGGGCGCCGAGTTCTCCGGTGACGAAGATGCGGTCGCCGGGTTTCGCGGTGCCGCGGCGGATGGCCTTCCCTTCGGCTACGGTTCCGATGACAGTGATGTCGGCGAGGACTCCGGAAGGGGATTCGGCTATGTCGCCTCCGGCAAGGGTCACTCCCGCGCTCCTGGCGGTGTTGAGAAAGCCGTCGAAAAACTGGTCGGCCCAGCGCTGCGAAAGATCCGACGGCAGGGCGAGCGATAGGAAAGCGGAAAACGGCGTGCCGCCCATGGCGGCGATATCCGAAAGCCCACGGGTGAGGCAGCGGTGGCCGACGGCGTCGGCAGGGTGCCACTCGCGGCGGAAGTGCATGCCTTCGAGAGAAAAGTCCGTGGTGACGAGCGTCTCGGTGCCGGGAGCGGTGGAGAGGATGGCGCAATCGTCTCCGATGGATTCGACGATGCGGGCGGGGGCGCTACGGCGTAGCGCGGGACGGGCGGCGGCGCTGGCGAGGGCGATGCGTTCGATGAGGCGGGTCTCAGAGATTGGCATGACGTAGCAGAGTACTCGAAAATCGAGGGCGGGGGAAAGCGGGAGCGGGTTGGGAAGCTTGGGGCGGCGCGGGAGAGTTGAGCGGAACGGGGGTTCTTCACTTCGTTCAGAATGACTTCAAAGGCAAGGGCAGGAGCAAAAGGCGGAGTTGGTTGATGCCATCTACACTGCATTCCCCACATTTGCCAAAAAGAGGGCAAATATGGGCCACCTGATTACTTTTGAAGGTGAGGCAGGAGCAAAAGCAAGAACAACGGCAAGAGCAAGGGCAAGGGCAAAGACCCCAGGTTAGCCGCGCAAAGAACGCGCGTCGGAACCTGATGGGATAAGAACGAAGGCTTCAGCGAAACCCGGTATTCTTTGGTTGAGGACCAAGAAGCTGGGTCAGGAGAAGCCTTCATGACTATTGTAGGGTGTGATTTCCATCCCAGTTGGCAACAGG
>Ga0255336_100813_pt1 | contig 34252 bp, 31 predicted proteins | sample MeOH1_35cm_T3_17_FD_189102 | JGI IMG/M metagenome (GOLD analysis project Ga0255336, IMG submission 189102) | Sandy soil microbial communities from University of British Columbia, Vancouver, Canada - MeOH1_35cm_T3_179 | ecosystem: Engineered > Artificial ecosystem > Sand microcosm > Unclassified ...
GCTCGGCTTGCCCAGGCAGTGCGGCTCCATCTTCGCCCATTGGGCGTCTGTCAGTACGAAGCGTTCCATCAGAAGCTTGAATCACTTCCAAGCCCAAAATGGAATCCTGAATCTCAACAAGCCTTAGTCGGTGAAACGCGGCGGCCGCTGCTCGATATTGGCGCGCACCGCTTCGATCTGGTTCGGGCTGCCGATCAGCGCTTCCTGCTCGATCGCCTCCTGGACCAGGCCGGCCTGGACCTCGATGAGGCGCGCGGCATTATGCAGGCGCTTGGCGGCGCGGATCGCATCCGGGCTCTTGCCGGCGATCTCGCGCGCGACCTCCAGCGCCGCCTGCCGCGGATCCTCGCAGATGCGCGTGGCGATGCCGTAGGCGAGCGCCTCCTCGGGCGAGAAGATGCGGCCGGTATAGGTGAGTTCGCGCGCGATGTCGTCACGCACCAGATGGCGCAGCAGCTGCGTGCCGGCCATGTCGGGAACCAGGCCCCATTTGATCTCCATGATCGACAGCTTGGTACCGGGGGCGACATAGCGCATATCGGCGCCCAGCATGATCTGGAAGCCGCCGCCGAAGGCCACGCCATGCACCGCGGCGATGACCGGCACCGGCACCTCGCGCCAGACCCAGACGGCGTATTGCGCCCGGTTGGCGATGCCGTGGCTGCGCAGGCCCAGGCTGCGCCAGACGGGCTTGCCGTCGGGCGCCGTCTCGGTCATCTGCCCCATGCGGCCCATATCGAGCCCGGCGCAGAAGGCGCGGCCCTCGCCCGAGAGCACGACCGCCCGTAAACCTCGCTCCCGCTTCAGCCTGTCGCCGGCATCGACCAGCGCCTGAAACATCGCATCGTCGATCGCGTTCATCTTGTCCGCCCGGTTGAGCCGGACATCGGCGACCCCGTCGCGAAGCTCGATCGTCACTCGTTCGGTCATCTTGCCTCCCGTTTTCCTTATTCGTTCTTGGCCAGCCTGAAATCGAACTGGCAATGCTGCACGCTGCCGCTGCCGACGAAAGCGCTGCCGGTCAGCCGTCCCTCGATCGAGAGCGGCGTCATCACCTGCGGATTCTCGAAGCCCGAAAGCTGGACGCCGCCATCGGCGCCGACCTTGCCATGGACTGTTCCGCGCACCGTCTGCACGGTGATGTCGGCGCCGCTGATCGTGATCGTGACGCGATCGCTTTGGCAGCCATGGGCGTCGGTCCGACCGGCATAGACGCCGTCGAAGCGGGCGGGCGGCGCCGGCGGTGGGACGAACGCCGTCTGCGGTGGGGCTGCGGCCGGTGGCGGTGCCGGTACCGGTGCCGGCGGCGCGGATTTGCGCGGTGTTCCGATCGGCTTCGCGGCCGACGCTGGCGGCGGTGGCGCCTGAATCGCCGGTGCGGGCGCTGGCGGCGGCGGTGTCGGGGCCGGCGGCGGTGCTGCCGCCTGCTGCGGCGCTTCGACCGGGGTCGGCTGCGGTGGCGGCTCGGCAGCGGGAGGTGGTTCGACAGGGCTCGGCGCCGGAGGCGTCAGGCTGCGAGTCTGCGCATCGCGCAACAAGCTGAATCGCTCTTCGTTCGCGGGAGGCGAGGGCGCCAAAGCGCCCGGTTGCGGCGTGTCCGACGTATCGAGCAGCCACCAGACGGCGCCGCCGAGTGCCAGGAGGACGAATAGAGTGATGAAAAGATGCTTCACGAGCTGACCTTCCGCAGGGCTTCAGCGATATTTACGGTCTTCCCACCAAGGGAAATAGGACGGCATGCCGGTCGAGACCTTGCCCGGAAACCGGGCCGGCCGCTTCTCCAGGAAGGCGGCGACCCCTTCCTTTGTATCGGCGCCGCTGCCGAGCGTGTAGATGCCGCGGCTGTCGATCCGGTGCGCCTCCATCGGATGGTCGGCGCCCAGCATCCGCCACAGCATCTGCCGGCTGAGCGCCACCGAGATCGGGGCGGTATTGTCGGCGATCTCGCGCGCGATGGCGCGGGCCGCCGGCAGCAGCTCGGCCGCTGGATAGAGCTGCTTCACCAGCTTGGCGTCGAGCGCCTCCTTGGCCGGGAAGACCCGGCCGGAATAGACCCATTCGAGCGCCTGCGAGATGCCGACGATGCGCGGCAGAAACCAGCTCGAACAGGCCTCGGGCACGATGCCGCGCCGGGCGAAGACGAAGCCGAACCGTGCGTCTTCCGAGGCGAGGCGGATATCCATGGCGAGCTGCATGGTGGCGCCGACGCCGACCGCCGGCCCGTTCACCGCCGCGATCACCGGCTTCAGGCATTCGAAGATGCGCAGCGTCAGCCGGCCGCCGCCGTCGCGCACCGATTCGTCGGCATAATCGATCTGGCCGTCATCGCCGATGGGAGCGGCCGCCCGGTCCGTCCGGCCGGAGAAATCGAAGCTGGCGGCACCGGCCGACAGATCCGCTCCGGCGCAAAAGGCGCGGCCGGCACCGGTGACGATGATCGCGCGCACCTCGTCGTCGGCGTCGGCCCGGTCGAACGCGTCGAGCAACTCGTCCAGCATCTCTGGGGTGAACGCGTTGAGCTTGTCCGGCCGGTTGAGCGTGACGGTCAGGATCTGCTCCTCGATCTCGTACCGGATCGTTTGATAAGCCATCTTCGGGCCTTTCCCGTCTTGCATCGCTGCAATCTACACTAGAGCAAGATGATTTTAGGCCTGTTCGGCCGAAAATCTGAATCTTGCTCTATTTCATAGGTTAGAGACCGATTCAGCGATCATGTCGAGCCGACATGATCGCATCCGGCTCTATTTAAGCACGATTCACGCATTGGCTGGTTCCAGCCATGCGATCGTGCTCTGGCCCCCGGGCTTTACAACAGCGCCGGCCTTTGCCTTTCTAGCAATAATGGACAAGAGCAGCGGGTCGGGGATGGAATGATCGACAAGCAGGTCGCGACATTGGCCGAGGCGGTGGCCGGAATCCAGGATGGCGCCACCATCCTCTGCTCGGGCTTCGGCGCGGTCGGATCGCCCGATCGGCTGTTCCAGGCGCTGCTGGAGCAGGGGGCGACGGATCTCATCGCCGTTTCCAACAATGCCGGCTCCGGCCAGATCGGCCTCGCGGCGCTCATCAAGGCCGGGCGCGTGCGCCGGGTGATCTGCTCCTATCCGCGCACCACCGATCCCGTGGTGTTCGAGGAAGAATATCGCGCCGGCCGCATCGAGCTGGAGCTGGTGCCGCAGGGCACCTTGAGCGAGCGCATGCGCTGCGCCGCCGCCGGCCTCGGCGGCTTCTGGTCGCCGGTCGGCGTCGGCACGCGTCTGGCCGAAGGCAAGGAGGAGCGCGAGATCGACGGCAAGCGCTATGTGCTGGAGCTGCCGCTCAAGGGTGACGCCGCCTTCGTCCGCGCCGACAAGGCCGACCGCTGGGGCAATCTCACCTATCGGAAATCGGCCCGCAATTTCAATCCCGTGATGGCGATGGCGGCGACGCTCACGGTCGCCGAGGTGGGTGAGCTGGTGCCGCTCGGCGCGCTCGATCCCGAGGTGATCGTGACGCCGGGTATCTTCGTCGATCGCATCGTGGTTCCGGGAGGTGAGGCATGATGCCGCTCAATCGCCGCCAGATCGCCTGGCGCGCCGCCCAGGACGTGCCGGACGGTGCCTATGTCAATCTCGGCATCGGCATCCCGACGCTGGTCGCGGACTACAAGCCGGCCGAGCGCGAGATCGTCTTCCACAGCGAGAACGGCATTCTGGGCGTCGGCCCGGCACCGGCGCCGGGCGAAGAGGACCCGGACCTCATCAATGCCGGCAAGACGCTGGTGACCTTGCTGCCCGGCGGTGCCTATTTCACCCATAGCGACGCTTTCCTGATGATCCGCGGCGGTCATCTCGACCTGGCGCTGCTCGGCGCCTTCGAGGTCGCGATCGGCGGCGACCTCGCCAATTGGACGACCGACGATCCCAATATGAGCCCCGGCGTCGGCGGCGCCATGGATCTCGCCGTCGGCGCGCGCGAGGTGCGCGTGCTGATGCAGCACATGACGGCCAAGGGCGAGCCGCGGCTCAAGCGCCGCTGCCGCTATCCGCTGACGGCGCCGGGCTGCGTCAAGCGCATCTATACCGATCACGCCGTGCTCGATGTCGCCGCGGACGGCTTCATCCTGCGCGAGATGATACCCGGCCTCGATGTCGCGACCCTGCAGGGCATGACCGATGCGCCGCTCCATGTGCCGGCGCCGCCGGGCGTGATCGCCACGCCGCCACTTTAGGGGGCGGGGCCCGCTTTCGGCGGGAAGAGGGCCGTCCGCTTTCTGGCGACTGGTCGCAGCCGGCACGGGCGTCGTCGTCGGGGACGATCGTCGGCAGCTGTTATTTGTCCGACCACACGCTCCGCGATGGGCTCGCCGACGCGCCGGTGACATCAAGATTGAGGCTGATCCTTTCTTGGCAGGCCGCTGAATACGCATCCAGTACCAAGATAGTTGCTTCACAAGCACTAATGGTCAAGTTGTCGGGCCACAGTGATCTTCGCTTATAGTGGACGGCGGACCCCTGAGATCTGATCGATGTATCCAACATTCTTTCCAACCTCTGGAGCATCTGGCAGGATAAAGGGAAGACTGCGCTATTCCCTTGAAAATATAGCGTGGCGCTCCGAAAGCAGGAGGGTCCAGCGATGGGAAAACGTGACGTTCGGGGCGTCCACCGCTACGACGCGCCGGCCGGCGGATGGGGCGCGCTGCGGGCGACCGCCAAGGCCGTTGCCGAGCAGATGCAGGTCGCCGAGGCGCCGCTTCTGCTGTTGCGCACGAACAAGCCCGACGGCTTCGACTGCCCGGGCTGTGCCTGGCCGGACAAGGAACACACCTCCACCTTCCAGTTCTGCGAGAACGGGGCCAAGGCGGTCACCTGGGAGGCAACGAAGAAGCGCGTTCCCCCGGAATTCTTCGCCGCGCACACGGTCACGGAATTGCTCCGGCAGAGCGATTACGAGCTGGAGAACCACGGCCGCATCACCCACCCGATGGCCTACGACCCGGCGAGCGACACCTACAAGCCGCTCGAATGGGATGCCGCCTTTGACCGCATCGGCGACGTGCTGCGCGGCCTGCCCGCCCCCGACATGGCGGAGTTCTACACCTCCGGCCGGGCGTCGAACGAGGCGGCGTTCCTGTTCAACATCTTCGCCCGCGAATACGGCACCAACAACTTTCCCGACTGTTCCAACATGTGCCATGAGGCGACCAGCGTCGGGCTCCCCCAGGCGATCGGCATCGGCAAGGGCACCGTCTCGCTGGAGGATTTCGACCATTGCGACCTGATCATCGCGATGGGGCACAATCCTGGCACCAACCATCCGCGCATGATGGGCACGCTGCACGAATGCGCGCGCCGCGGCGTGCCGATCATCGTGTTCAACCCGCTGAAGGAGCGGGCGCTGGAGCGCTTCGCCGATCCCCAGAACCCGATCGAGATGGCGAGCTTCAGCGCTACCCCGATCGCCTCGACCTATCATCAGGTCAAGGTCGGCGGCGACGCTGCGGCGCTGAAGGGCATCATGAAGGCCATCATCGCCCGCGCCGATGCCGGCGAGGACGTGCTGGATCGCGATTTCATCGCCGCCCACACCAACGGACTCGAGGCCTTCGCCGAGGATCTGCGCCAGACGCCGTGGGAGGCGATCGAAACCGCCTGCGGCCTGGACCGCGACGCGCTCGACCGGGTGGCCGATGCCTATACCCGATCGAACGCCACGATCGTCAGCTACGGCATGGGCATCACCCAGCATGAGAAGGGGACGCAGAACGTGCAGCAGATCGCGGCCCTGCTGCTGCTGCGCGGCAACTACGGCAAGCCCGGCGCCGGTATCTGCCCTCTGCGCGGTCATTCCAACGTGCAGGGCAACCGCACCGTCGGCATCACCGAAAAGCCCGACCCGGTGATGTTCGCCAACGTCGAGAAAGCCTTTGGCTTCCGCCCGCCGCCGCGCCATGGCCATGACTCGGTCAAGGCGATGCAGGCGATGGTGGATGGCAAGGCCAAGGTGCTGGTCTGCCTCGGAGGGAATTTCTCGATCGCGCTGCCCGACACCGACCTCAGCTATCAGGGCATGCGCAACCTGGATCTGGCGGTGCATCTGAACACCAAGCTGAATCGCTCGCATCTGCTGATCGGCAAGGAATCGATCATCCTGCCCGTCCTCGGCCGCACGGAGCGCGACATGCAGGCAACCGGCGCGCAGTCGGTAACGGTCGAGGATTCGATGTCGATGGTCCACGCCTCGCGCGGCAAGCTGGAGCCGGCCTCGGAACATTTGCGTTCGGAGCCCGCGATCATCGCCGGGATCGCCATGGCGACCCTGCCCGCCAGCAAGGTCGATTGGCAGGGGCTGATCGCCGATTACGACCTGATCCGCGACAAGATCGAGGCCGTCTATCCAGACTTCAAGGACTACAACGCCAGGATCCGCCACCCGGGCGGCTTCCGTCTGCCGCTGGCCCCGACCGAGCGGGTCTGGCACACCAAATCCGGCAAGGCGGAGTTCATCCCCTTCACCAGCCTGGCGGAGGACCCCGCGGTGATCGGAGCGGATGTGCTGAAGCTGACCACGTTGCGCAGCCATGACCAGTACAACACGACCGTTTATGGGCTCGATGACCGCTATCGCGGCGTATTCGGGCGGCGCGATGTGTTGTTCATCAGTGAACAGGACTTGGCCGCCCGGAACCTGGAGCATGGCGACGTGGTGGAGATCGTATCGGCGATCCCGGGCCACGAGCACAAGCGCATCCGCCTGACCGCAATCGCCCACGATATCGCGCCGGGCTCGATCGGCGCCTATTATCCGGAGGCGAACAATCTCTGCCCGCTGACCTACCAGGATCCTCAGAGCGGTACGCCATCGTACAAATCCCTGCCGGTCCGCCTGCGGAAGGTCGCGTGAGGCGATAGGGCCGATTCCGCCTGGCGAAGCTGTCGAGCAGCAGGACGGCGCCTGCCGCCTGGCCTTCTCGCGGAGCGGGTAAAGGCGTGGATCGCGGGCAGCAAGGCTTGATTGCCGGCAAGGCCTGATCGCCAAGCGATGCGCGGGCCGGGCAGCCCTCTGCGCTGCGCTCAATTCCACTCGGCAAAAAAATGGTCTAGCGTGCCGGCTCGTTCGACGGAAGGCGGCCCATGTCCCAGTTCAGCATCACCCGCAACACGGCACCCAAGCCCAGACCGGCCGACGATGATCTGGCCTTCGGCACGGTCTTCACCGACCATATGTTCCTCATGGACTATCGCGAGGGCGAGGGCTGGCACGATGCGCGCATCGTCCCCTACGCGCCGCTCAGCATCGATCCCGCCGCCGCCGTGCTGCATTATGCGCAGGCCGTGTTCGACGGGTCGAAAGCGTTTCGCGGCGCCGACGGCACCATCCGGCTCTTCCGCGCGCCGAAGCATGTCGACCGGCTGAACAGCTCCTGCGAACGGCTGTGCATTCCGAGGCTCGATCCGGCTGTCGTCCTGCAATCCTTTCATGCGCTGGTCAGGCTCGATCAGGACTGGGTTCCGTCGAAGCGCGGCACGGCGCTCTATCTGCGGCCGACGGTGATCGCGTCCGAGGCGTTCCTCGGCGTGCGCCCGGCCCGCACCTATACCTATTTCCTGATCCTGTCGCCGGTCGGGCCCTATTATGCCGAAGGCATCAACCCGGTGAAGATCCTGGCGACCGACCAATATGTCCGCGCCGTCGAAGGCGGGCTGGGCGCCGCCAAGGCCGCGGGCAACTATGCCGCCAGCCTCTATGCCGCCGAGCAGGCGAAGAAACAGGGCTACACCCAGGTGCTCTGGCTCGACGGCGTCCACCGGAAATATCTCGACGAGGTCGGGACCATGAACATCATGGTCAAGATCGGCGACGAGGTGATCACCCCGCCGCTGGCCGGCACGATCCTCGCCGGCGTCACCCGCGATTCGATCCTGCAGCTGATGCGCGATTGGGGGCTGCGCGTGTCGGAGCGGCAGATCTCGATCGACGAGGTCTTCGCCGCTTCACGCGCGGGCACCCTCGCCGAGATGTGGGGCACCGGCACCGCGGCCGTGGTCTCGCCGGTGGGCGAGCTCGGCTACAAGGGCGAGCGCATCGCCATCAATGGCGGAAAGACCGGCGAGCTCACCCAGAAGCTCTACGACACGATCGTCAGCATTCAGTACGGGGTCAGCAACGACCCGCATGGCTGGACTCAGCCGGTGCTGCCCGACTGAACGGCACCCTTGCCGGTCTTCTGGCGAAGGGCCGCGATCAGCCCGTCGATGCTGCCGTCGGCATGGACGATGACCGAGGTGAATTCGGCCCGCTGCGCCTGCATCATGCTGACCTTGTCGAGCACGACATCCTCGATGCGGTAGCCGTCCGGGGTCTTGTGCACAACCCAGTCGATATGGGTCGGCTGACCATCGGCGCCGCCGGCGATCTCCGAGGAGACCATGCTGTTGTCGGAATCGTCATGGCTGTCGATGACGCGGAAGCTCTGGCCGGTATAGCGGGTGAAGCGGGTCGAGTAGGTTGCGACGATATATTCCTTGAATGCGGCCAGATAGTTGTCGATTTGCTGCGGCGTCGCATGGTCCCAGTAGTGGCCGAGCACATAGCGGCCGATGCCCGCGACATCGAAGCTGTCGTTGAATAGGCTGACGAACTTGGCCTGGCTTTCGTCGCCCGACAGGCTGTGATCGTTGATGATCACCACGGCCTTGTCGCCCAGCGCCTTGATGAACCCCACCGGGTCGTCGGCTGCGCGCGCAGGAAAAGCTTGGCAGACAAGAAACAAGACCGCCGGAATAGCCAAGATGCTTCGTCGCGCGATGCGCTTTACCATGCCGCGTTCCTATCCAGTTTGGGCGGGGCCGAGGCCAACCTACGCGCAAGCGCGGGCCGTGTCATCTCGCCCATCATGGTTGAAGAACGCTTGGCCGCGCGCATCGTCCGATGGCATCGGCGAGGCTTTATTCGGCGATCGAGGGGTCGGCCATGGTCAGGCGCAGAAAGATATGGCCTTTTCCCGCATGGGGCAGCGGTTCGATGGCGAGAGTAGCGAGGCGGCCCTTGCCGTCCAGGCCGGAGAAACCGATGCGGCCGCCGCCGGCGAGCGGCGCATTCATTTCCGAACTGGTCGGTTTGAAGCCAGCCGAGGCCAGCGCGTCGCTCAGCCCGTCGAGCAGGTCCTGCAACTGGTCGTCATCGAGCGGGTGATCCGGATCATTGCCCCATTCCGCCGTGATGACCGCGAGGCGGTGGTCGGCGGGGGTGAAATGGTAGATCATCTGGAATCGGCCGAATCTAGCAGTCTGCCGGCCGATATGGATCAGCGGCCGTGCCGATGGCGAGCCGGAGCCGACGGTCATGCGAACCGGTGCGCCGTCGGTGTCCGGCAGGGTTTTGAGGAAGGTCAGGAGATCCGAATCGTGCGAGCCGAATTGCTCGGGAGCGAAGCCGGCCTGCTGCAGCGCGCTCTCGGGGGGCGGCACCGGTTTGCCGGGAATGGCGAAATCGAGAACGAGCCGATAGCCCGGCTGCGCCACCGTCGGCAGGACCATGCTGTGCCGAAGGGTCACCGGCGAGCGGAACTCGAGGAAAAGGCCATGCTGGGGCGGGGCACGAATCGCCTTCAGCGGCGGCGTCAGGTTGGGCGGCGAGACCGGCCTCAGCGCCGGCAGCGCGACGGTGGCGCTGAGACCGTCGGGCGCCATGACCGCCGTTGCCTCATGACGCTTCCGCGTCTCCACGACGACCCGCACGAAGTTTTCGTGCAAGCCGGTGCGGATCGCAGCTTGCTCGTCGGCGGCGGCAGGCGCGGCAGTGATCAACCCAAAGGCGAGGGCCGGCAGAAGCCGGCGCCGGCCCCGGAAATGGCCGATAGGACAGAAGTATGCAGGCTTTCCGCTATCGATAGCGCGTACCGCCTTTTGGGTTCAGCATCGGACCGGCCTGTATCGCGGGAGATTTTATCCCAGTTGTTCAATAATAACTATATCTCTAATTGAATCAGGGCGATCGTTACATCAGGATGGCCGATGATGAGCGATATTTTGTCCCTGACCTGCCGCACCGGCCCGGTGCCGTCACGGCCGCTTTGACCGCCCCCACGCCGAGGTCTCGTTGGGGCACGTAGCTTCCCTCGCGCGCCGGACCGGCATCGCGCTGCTGGCCCTTGCGGTCTCGGCCTCTCATGAGGAGGCCCATGCCCAGGGCTGCAAGCTTACCCAAGTGGCGTCGTTGCCGATGACGGTCGATGCCGAGCAGCGGCTCGTGGTGCCGGGACGGCTCAACGACAGGCTTTCGACGACGTTCGCGGTCGATACGGGCGCCTTTGTCAGCCTGCTGCGCCGAAGCGTCGCCGACAGGCTCGGGCTCGCCTTCAAGGAGATCCCGGAACGTGTCTTCGGCGTGGGCGGCCGTCCCTTGACCTCGCGCGTGCTGGTGACACTGCAACTCGACAAGCTGGTCTCGCCGAATGCGCCGCTGCTGCTGATGCCGGATACCCTGCTCGAAGGGTCGAAAATCGCGGGCTTGGTCGGGGCCGATTACCTGTCCAACTACGATCTCGATCTGGATTTCGGCGGCGGCAAGCTGAACCTGTTCTCTCAGGGGCATTGCCAGGGCCAGGTGGTCTATTGGTCGTCAGACTATCTTCAGCAGCCGATCGAGCTCGATCACAACCACCACGTCTTCTTGCCGATCACGCTCGACGGCAGGCAATTGAAGGCGGTGCTGGACACCGGCGCCAGCGACACGTTTCTGCCGCTGCCCGACGCGCGCTGGCAGTTCGGCCTCGATCCCAACTCACCCGGCATGGAGCCGGCGGGCGCATCGACCACCGCCGACGGCAGCCAGTTGCCGACCTATCGATATCGCTTCAAGACCATGGAGATTGCCGGCATCACCTTTCACAATCCGACGCTCAGCCTCATTCCCAGGATCGAGCGCTTCGCGACGAAGACCGGCAGCCACACGGGCGCTGCAGAGGGCGAGCTGCCGCAGGTGACGCTGGGCATCCACGAGCTGGCCAAGCTGCATCTCTACATCGCCTATGGCGAGCACATGCTCTACGTCACGCCGGCCGATGCCGGACAGCCGTGAGAGATTGCCCGAGGCATGTTCTCTATTATAGCGTCGCGGTTGCAGGTGAGGCCTCGTGGCCGTGCCAATCCGGAATCGCGACCGCCGCTTCGAGACTTTTCATGCACCTCGCCGACCGCCATATCCGCGCGCTTGCGCTCGTCCTCTCCAGCCTGTTTCTGCAGCCATGCGCAGCTTTCGCCGAAAGCTGCCAACTGAAGCGGGCGGCGTCGGTGCCGATGCGACTCGATGCCGGATATCAACTGCTCGTTCCGGTCAAGCTCAATGGCGACTCCGATGCCGAGCTCCTGGTGGACACTGGCGCTTATGCCAGCACCTTGACCTCATCGGAGAGCGATAAGCTCGGCCTCTCGCCGGAATCGATCGGCAGTTATGTCTATGGCGCGGGTGGGCGGGCCATAAATCAGCGTGTCACCATCAAGATGCAATTGGACCATCTCGTCTCCGGCGCCGAGGCTTTTCTGGTCATGCCGGATGCTCTCTATGGCCATTCCGGCTCCGCCGGCCTGTTTGGTGCCGATTTTCTGGCGAATTACGATCTCGACCTGGATTTCGGCGGCAAGAAGATGAACCTGTTCTCGCAGGATCATTGCGAAGGACATGTCGTCTATTGGACGCAGGAATTCATCCAGACCCCGGTGGAGATCGATGACGGCCACCACGTCCTCTTGCCGGTTACCCTGAACGGCCGGAAATTGCGGGCGATGCTCGATACCGGGGCGGGCGTCAGCTTGATGACCTGGGCGAATGCGAGCCGGCTGTTCGATCTGGACAAGGATTCTTCCGACATGGTCGAGAGCGGCAAGGTCGTTACGGCGGACGGCAAACAGCTTTCCAGCTATCGGCATCACTTTCAGACGCTCGAAGTCGCCGGCATCACCTTCCACGATCCGACGATCGTGATCATAGAGAATGGCGAACGCCGGGACGCCAGCGTCGGCAGCCACATCAACGCGTCGCAAACCGATATGCCGGACATCATTCTCGGTATTCGAGAGCTGTCCAAGCTCCACCTTTACATCGCCTATGGCGAGCACATGCTCTACGCGACACCGGCCGGCGCCGGACAGTAGGCCGATCGAGCCTCACCAGCCGGCGGGGCCGCCGTCGCTGCGCGGATCGCCGGCACCTTCGAGTACACCGTCGGGATGGCGCACGATGGCGCCGGCATGACCCATCAGGCTGGTGAAGGGCGCTACCATCTCGACATCGTGCCCGGCGGCGCGGAGGGCGGCGACGAGCGCCGGATCGAACCGGTCCTCGAGCTTCAGGCTGACGCTTTCGGCGCCCCAGGTGCGGCCGAGCAGCCAGCGCGGCGCCGTCACCGCCTGCTGCAGGCTCTCTCCGAACCAGGCATAGCGCGAGAACAAAGCGGCCTGGGTCTGCGGCTGGCCTTCGCCGCCCATGGTGCCGTAGACCATGCTGCGCCCGTCGGCGAAGCGCGCCATCGCCGGATTGAGCGTGTGGAACGGCTTGGCGCCGGGTCGGGCCTGCCGCTTGCCCTCGCCGAGCTGCAGCGAGCTGCCACGATTCTGCCAGACGATCCCGGTCTCGGGCAGCACCACGCCGGAGCCGTATTCGAAATAGAGGCTCTGGATCAGGCTGACCGAGCGGCCGGCGCCGTCGATGACGCCGAGCCAGATCGTGTCGCCGCCGCTCGGCTTCGCGGGCCAGGGCAGGGCGCGCGTGCGGTCGATACGCTGGGCGAGCGCGTCGAGAACGGCCGCATCAAGGAAGCTCGCCGGATCGGCGGTCATGGCGCTGGGATCGGCGATCTCGCGATCGCGCACCAGGAAGGCCTGCTTGGTCGCTTCGACCAGCCCATGGATATGTTCGAAGCTCTCGCCGGCCCGCACACCCAGCCGGTCGAACAGTGCCAGGATCATGAGCGAGGCGAGGCCCTGGGTCGGCGGTGGGAAATTGAACAGCCGCGCGCCGGTGACCTCGACGCTGAGCGGCGTGCGGATCTGCGCGCGATGGGCGGCGAGATCGGCGGCGCCGACGAGGGTGCCGGCGCGGGCCAGGTCGGCCGCGATCGCTGCGGCGAGCTTGCCCTTGTAGAAATCCTCGAGACCGTCCCCGGCCAAGGATTTGAGCGTGCGGGCGAGCGCCGGCTGGCGCAGCATCGAACCCTCCTTCGGCACCTTTCCGTCCGGCAGATAGGTTTCGGCGAAACCGAAGACGGCTTCGAGCTCCGGCCGGCTCGAAGCCGTCAGCTCTTCCTGGCTGGCGGTCACGACGATGCCGGTCTCGGCATAGTGGGTGGCGTCCCGCAGCAGGCGCTCCAGCTTCAGCTTGCCGTCCCAGCGCCGATTGATCTCCAGGGCCGCCTGCCAGCCCGAGATCGTTCCCGCGACCGTATTGGCGGCCAGCGGCCCGCGCGACGGGATCGCCGCCAGCCCCTGGTCGCGATAATGGGCGCTCGTCACCCGGCTGCCAGCACCGCCGCAGGCATCGATCGCGATCGGCTCGCGCCCGGGCTCGGCCACCAGCCAGAAGCCGTCGCCGCCGATGCCGGTCATGTGCGGATAGACGACGGCGATGGTCGCCGCCATGGCGACCGCGGCCTCGATCGCCGTACCGCCTTCGCGCAGGATCTGCAGGCCGGCCTGGCTCGCCAGATGATGCGGCGAGGTGACCATGCCATGGCGGGAGCGTGGCGTATTCAGCATTCGAGCGGCACCGGTTTCGTGAGAGATCGCCGCCGACCCTACGATTCCGAGGCCGGAGGGGGAAGAGGGCAATACGATCGAGGCCATGGCGATTGCCTGGGCCGGGTACCGCCGATATCGTGCCGGCCATCGAGCAAGGCACGGCCGATATCGTGCCGGCCATCGATGAGCGGGGATGGATAATTGGATCCGACGGAACGGCAGAGTTCGGCACACGAGATCGGCCGGCAATTCGGAGCGGCGCAGCAGCATCATCAGGCCGGCCGCCTGGCCGAGGCCGAAGGGATCTATCGCCGCATCCTGGGCGGGCAGCCCGGTCATATCGGCGCGTTGCATGGGCTCGGCCTGCTGGCCTTGCAGGCCGGGCGCAACGATGCCGCGGTCGAGTTGCTCAGCCGTGCCGCGGCCCAGGGCAAGCGTGTCCCGCAGCTCCGCTATCTGCTCGGCCTCGCCTATCGCGGGCAGCGTCGCTTCGACGACGCCGCGCGCGCCTTCGCCGAGGCGCTCCGGATGGCGCCCGGCATGGTCGAGGCGGATTGCGCGCTCGCCGCCCTGGCGGGCGAGCAGGGCCGAATCGACGAGGCCGCCGCGCACTACCGCCGCATTCTGGCGGCCAAGCCCGACTGTACCGAGGCGCTGACCGGCCTCGGCGGCCTGCTGCTCGGTGCCGGGCGGACCGAGGAAGCAGCCGGGAGTTTCGCCCGGGTTGCCGAACTGTTGCCCGAGGTGGCGGAGGCGCATGCCAACAGCGCCCAGGCGCTGAAGGCACTGGGCCGGCTCGACGAGGCGACGGCGGCTTATGAGCGGGCACTCGCGCTGCGGCCGGGGCTGGTCCAGGCCTGGAACGAGCTGGGCAGCGTCCATGCGGCGCAAGGCCGGACCGAGCAGGCGATCGCGCATTATCGCCACGCGATCGGGCTGGCGCCGCGCTTCGCCGAGGCGCATCACAATCTCGGCAACGCGCTCACCGAGACCGAGCAATTCGAAGAGGCGATCAGGCATTTCGAGCAGGCCGTGCTGCTGAAGCCCGCGCTGGCCGAGGCGCGCTACAATCTGGCCAGCCTGCAATTGGCGCGCGGCGAGGCCGCCATCGCCCTCGCCCAGGCCTGCGCCTCGCGCGCGCTGCTCGACACGCCGGCCTGCCGGTCGCTCATCGTGCAATGCCTGACGCGCAGCAATCTGCATCAGGATGTCGGTTCGCTCGAAAAGCTGATCATCCGCGCGCTCGACGAGGCGTGGAGCGGCGCCAATACGCTGTCGATCACCAGCATCATGCTGCTGCGCCGCAACCCGGCGATCCTGGCGATGCTGGACCGGATCGAGACGGCCTGGCCGGCGCCCGTGCCGCCCGCGGCGCTGTTCGGCGATGGCGGCCTCGCCGTTCTGGCCGGCAGCCCGCTGCTCCTCTCCCTCCTGCGCAATGTCGTCGCCTGCGACATGGGGTTCGAACGACTGCTCGGCGTGGCCCGCGAGGCGCTGCTCGATGCCGCCCTCGCGGGGGGCGAGCCCTCGGCGGAAATGCTGGCCTTTCATTGCAGCCTGGCTCGGCAATGCTTCATCACCGAATATGTCTACGACACGCCTGAGACCGAGGCCGAGCGGGCTCGCGGCCTGTGGGACAGGCTGGCGGCCGAGCCCTCGGCGCTCGCCGTCGCCGCCGTCGCGGCCTACTTCCCCCTCCTCTCGCTCGACGGCGCGGAGCGGCTGCTCGACCTTTCCTGGCCGCCGCCGGTCGAGGCCTTGCTCGATCAGCAATTGCGCGAACCGCTGGAGGAGCGCGCGATCAGGCGCGCGCTGCCGACGCTGACGCCGATCGAGGCCGGGGTCTCGCGTGCCGTGCAAGAGCAATACGAGGAAAATCCGTATCCGCGCTGGGTCGCCCCTGCCGCGGAGGCCGAACAGCGGCTGGCGGAAGACGGCACCGATCGGCTGGCGGCGTTGCGCGCCAAGGCCAGGCAGCGCGGTGGGGTGATGGACATTCTGATTGCGGGCTGCGGGACCGGCCAGCATTCGATCGAGATCGCGCGGCGCTATGCCGAGGCGCGCGTGCTCGCCATCGATCTCAGCCGGGCGAGCCTCGCCTATGCGACGCGGATGACCCGCCGGCTGGGCCTGGAGAATCTGGAACATGCGCAGGCGGATATCCTGGCGCTGGGGAATCTCGACCGCCGGTTCGACAATATCGAGTCCGTGGGCGTGCTCCATCATCTCGGCGACCCGCAGGCCGGGCTCGACATTCTGGTCGGGTTGCTCAGGCCGAACGGACTGATTCGTCTCGGTCTCTATAGCGAGCTGGCGCGCCGCTCGATCGTCGCCGCCCGGGACTTCATTGCGGCGGGCGGCTACGAGTCGGACGCTTCGGCAATTCGTCGCTGCCGCCAGGATCTCGCTCGGGCGGAGAACAGGGGCCAATTCGACAAATTCATGCGGTCCGGCGATTTCTTTTCGGTGAGCGGTGTCCGCGACCTGTTGTTCCACGTCCAGGAACATCGTTTCACCGTGCCGATGCTGAGCCAGGCTTTGGCCAGGGCCGGACTGCGGTTCATCGGCTTCGATCTGTCGAACGAGCTGACCGCACAGTACCGACGTCGGTTTCCCGAAGACAAGCCAATGACCGATCTCGATCGTTGGCATGTCTTCGAGACCGAAAATCCCGACAGCTTTACCGGCATGTATCAGTTCTGGGCGCAAAAGCCGGGCGAATAGCCCGGCTCCGCCCGAGTCGGCCGAGTTTCTACCGCATGAAATGCGGCAGCAGGCCGGCAAGGCCGATCAGGATCAGGTAAAGCGCCACTACGAGATTCAAGATACGCGGGACGATGAGGATCAGAATGCCCGCGATGAGGGCGATAAGCGGTTGCAATAGAATAAGGTTGACGGTCACGATCGGGCTCCTGTTGCGGGCGAAGCGAGTGTCGGCCAACGCGGGCTGGCTGGAAATCAATCCGCTTCAGCTCCGTCTCCCGCGCCGGCCCTTGCTTCATCGGTTGTCAGTAAACCATTCTTAAAACCAAGGCACCCTGGCCGTTGCGGGGCAGAGGCGGGGAGACGGTAGTGGACGTTGCGGAATTTCGCGCGTTGATCTTGGACAAGCGGTTGCTATTGCTGTTCGATTACTGGCAGCGCATTCGCGGGGACAGGGCGATGCCGGATTGGGCGGAGATACGGGCCGAAGAGTTCGCGCCCGCCGTCCCGTTCGTGTGGGCCTGGCGGCTCGACGAAAACGGCGCGGTGCGCCTCAGGCTCGCGGGCGAGGCGATCGTCGAGGTGCTCGAGCTCAACATACGCGGGAAGACGCCGTTCGATCTCTATGCCGTCGAATCGGCGCAGTCGATCGATGACCGGTTCCGCAAGGTCATGGGTGATCCGACCTGCAGCTTCTCGATCGGCGAGGTCGGCCACAGCGGTCGGGCGGTCGGGCTCGGCCAGCGGCTGGTGCTGCCCTATTTCGACCGCAAGGTCGGCAGGCGCGGCGTGCTCGGCGGCTCCGTGCTGGACAAGAACGACCGATCGGCCGATGGCGGCTCGACGCTCTACGAATTGGGCGGCCACGAATATTTTCTGGGAATTCCCTAATCCATCAGCCAGCGGGATTCGCCGGCCGAATAGTCGTTCCACTGCTCATGCCGCCATCGATCGCGAGCTCGGTTCCCGTCACGTAGCTGGACGCGTCCGAGGCCAGGAACAGCACGCCGTTGGCGATGTCCTGGGCGAGGCCGGCGCGGCCGAGCGGCGTCACCGCCTTGGCCATGGCGTGGGGATCGGGCGGCGCGTTGGTGCCGGCCGCTGGCCCGCGCGCCGGGATCTTGCCCCAGATCGGCGTGTCGATAATGCCGGGATGGACCGAATTGACCCTGATATTGACGCCCATCGCCGCACATTCCAGCGCCAGCGCCTTGGCGAAGAGCCGGACGCCGCCCTTGGTCGCGCAATAGCCGGCGAGGCCGGCGGCGCCCCGGAGCCCGGCGAGCGACGACATGATCACGATCGAGCCGCCGCCCGACTTGGCGATTGCCGGGATCGAATATTTGGCCGACAGGAACACGCCGTCGAGATTGACGGCGGTCTGGCGGCGCCAATCCGCCAGCGTCATCTCCACGACGAGCCCGCCGATGCCGATGCCGGCATTGGCGACCATGATATGGAGCCCGCCATAGAGGCGCACGGCCGTCGCGATGACATCGGGCCATGCCGCATCCTCGGCGACATCCTGATGGAGGAAGCTCGCCTCGCCGCCGGCGGCGGTGATGCGGTCGCGCACATTTTTGCCGAGCGCTTCGTCGATATCGGTGATCAGTACCTTGGCGCCTTCGCGCGCCAGCGTTTCGGCGCAGGCTGCACCGATACCCGACGCGCCGCCGGTGACGATCGCGACCTTACCCTCGACCTGACCCATTGTTGCCAGCCTCCCGCTGCGTGCCGCTTTCGAGCTCACCCTATCCAGGGCGTTTGCCCGCGCGTGCCGATCTTTCAAACGACGCTAGAAGAACCTCTCCGATACGTCAACGAGAGTGAAGCGCCGCGAATCGGGCCGAATCCAATGTGGGATATCTATCCACCGTCCCTGTGGATATCTTTGTGGGCAAGCACATGACATGCACGGGAGTCGCAGACGGGATCACGCATTCAAACGAAATGCCTATATTTTAGGCAATTATTATAACCTTATGATTTTAAATCATAAAACAATTTGCAAGAGGAGTTGGCTACAATGCGCGCTTGCCTGGTGCGGTGACATAGGGGCGCCGTTCCGACCGTGTGTGAAACCTCAGCCGGAATCGCCGCCGAGCCGCGATCCCGGCCAAGACGGGCAGGCCTCAGCGCCCTTTGAAGACGGGCGCTCGCTTCTCGACGAAGGCGGTGGCGGCTTCCTTGTGATCGTCGGTATCGGCGCAGCGCGTATGCCTGAGCGCCTCGGCGTCCATCACCTGCGCCAGCGTGCCCAATTCGGCCAGGTTCAAATTCTGCTTCATATATTGCAGCGTCACCGTGGGCCCGTCCGCGAGCGACCGGGCGAGGCTGAGCGTCTCGGCTTCGAGATCGGCATCGGCGACGAGGCGAGTGAACAGGCCGAGGCGATTCGCCTCCTCCGCCGGCAGTACCGGCGAGGTCAAATAAAGCTCACGCGCCTTGGCGCTGCCGACGAGGCGCGTCAGGAACCAGCTGCCGCCGAAATCGCCCGAGAGGCCGACCTTGGCGAAGGCGGTGGTGAGCCGCGCCGTATCGCTCGCGACGCGGAAGTCGCAGGCAAGCGCCAGCGACAGGCCGGCGCCGGCGGCTGGACCGCGGATCATGGCGATGGTCGGCTTCGAGGTCTCGTGCAGCAGGCGCGCCACCTCCATCCGCTGGCGCAGGCTCGACGCCCGCGCTTCGAAGCTGTTGCCGCCGAAACCGCCTTCCGCCATCCGTTTCACGTCGCCGCCGGCGCAGAAACCGCGGCCGGCGCCGGTCAAGACGATGACGGCGATTTCGGGATCGACGGCGGCGTTCGAGATCGCTTCATAGAGCTCCGCCAGCAATTCGGGGCTGAGCGCGTTCAGCCGATCCGGCCGGTTCATGGTCAGGGTCAGGACCCCGGCTTCCAGATTTTGAAGCAGGATATCGGACATCGGCGTTCCTCCCATCATGCCTTGAGCGGCGTTGACCGCCATCGCACCACTAGCTCCTCATCCAGCACAAGTGGTTCTATAATGTCATGCCCCGGCGCGGCCGAAGGAGATAGGACATGGCGATCCGTACGATCCTGGTACCGACTTGGCAGGGTGCCGATCCGGCGATGGCGCTCGATACGGCCGAGGCCTTCGCCCGCGCGCTCGAATCCTGGCTCGAGCTCGTCTTTATCCGCTCCAATCCCAATGCCGTCGTCAGCATGGTTCCCGAGCTGGTGCCGGTCACCAAGTTCGAGTTCGAGGCGATCGACCGCGAGGGCAGGGCGGCGGCGGCCAAATCCCGGACCGAGTTCGAAGCCTGGACGCGCGAGCGCGAGCTTGTGCCGGCCGAGCCCGGCGACAATGCCGTAGGGCCGGTCGGCAGCTGGGTCGAGGAGATCGGCGAGGTCGCGGCCGCCATCGAGCATCGGGGCCGGCTGAGCGACATGCTGGTCCTGTCTTTGGGCCAGACCGACGACTACATGTCGGCGCGGGCGGTCGAGGCGGCGCTTTTCGGCACCGGCAGGCCGGTCGTGCTGGTGCGCGAGAAGCTGGCGGCACCGCCGCTGCAGCATGTGATGATCGCCTGGAACGGCACGCTCGAGGCAAGCCAGGCGGTGTCGCAATCCTATGATCTCCTTCGCCGGGCCGAGCGGGTCTCCATCGTCGGCGAGCCGCCCAACATCGATGCCCGGCACGAGCTCGCCCAATATATTCGGCGGCAGGGCCTCATGCCCGATACCGAGCTGGAGATCGTGCCGGCGGCATCGACGGGCGCCTCGCTGCTGGCGACGGCACAGAAGGCGGGGGTCACGCTCATGGTGCGTGGCGCCTACACTCATGGCAGGCTGCGGCAGACGCTGCTGGGCGGTATCACGCGCGACGTGCTGGAGCAGGCCCGCCTGCCGATCTTCATGATGCATTAGCGAGATGCCGGGCCGACGGCCGGCGACTATCGTCGGCTCGACTTATACTAGGCGGCGCCAAAGAATTCCTGCGTAGGAAATAAATATTCCTGCTGCCATGGAGCCGATCTGCCCGCTGGGGGTTGGAACATCATCGCAACGCGAAGCGATTTCCAGTATCGGAGGAAACATGGCGCAAGAACATCATACCAAGGCGGCCGACAAGCACGAAGCGGCCGCCAAATCGCATCGTTCCGCGGCCGAGCAGCATGGGAAGGGCGATCACGCCTCGGCCCATGATCATTCGAGCAAGGCCCATGCGCATTCGGACGAGGCTCACAAATCGTCGAGCGCCGCTCATGAAAAGAGCGCCGCGAAGCACGGCAAGAAATAGCCGTCACGGTGGCCGGGGCGGAAAGTCGCCCCGGTTGCCGCGATTTCCTCGAACAGTAGGCGTTCCCGAAAAATATCCATAGCCTTGGTTGAAATTTTCGTGGAGTCGACCCAAATACCAGATGCATGTGGCCCCGCCATCATCGGGCCGTCGGGCTTGGTGATAAGCGTCGTCCAGCGGAAAGGACGATCATGGCCTATAGTGAACCAGCCGCTGACCTACGAATAGCAGGTGCTGTGTCGGAGCGAACGACGCTCCTGGCCGGGCTTTCGCGCTTCCAGGATCCCTCGATCCGGCGCAGCCTCTTCCAGCTGACCTCGACGATGCTCGGCTACATCGCGATCGTCGCCACGATGTACGTGGCATTGGCACACGGCTTCTGGCTCGCTTTGTTCCTGGCGATCCCCGGGGCCGGCTTCATCGTGCGCCTCTTCATCATCCAGCATGATTGCGGGCACAGCTCGTATTTTCGCTCGCAGCGCGCCAATGCGATCGTGGGCTGGCTGTGCAGCATCGTCACCTTCACGCCCTTCGACAATTGGCGGCGGCAGCATTCGATGCATCACGCCATGTGGAATAATCTCGATCAGCGCCAGAGCGGCGCCGACATCTATTCGAGCTGCCTCACTCTCGACGAATACCGGCAATTGCCGGCGCTTCGAAAGTGGCTCCACCGGGCGATGCACCGCCCCATCATCGCCCATTTCGTGCTGCCGCCGCTCGTCTTCCTGTTGCTTTATCGCGTGCCGTTCGACACGCCGCAGGCCTGGCGCAAGGAGCGTCGGAGCGTTCATCTCACCAATTCCGCGCTCGCCGTCCTGTTCGCGATCTTGATCGCGTTCTTGGGCTGGAAGCTGGTGCTGCTCGTGCAGCTGCCGATCATCATGATGAGCTCCATCAGCGGCGTATGGCTCTTTTCCGTGCAGCACAAATTCGATGGCGTGGAATGGATGCGTCAGCCGCAGTGGACGCCGCTTCGCGCCGCCCTGGACGGCACCTCATATCTGGAGCTGCCGCGTATCCTGCAGTGGTTCACCGGCAATATCGGCTTTCATCACGTGCATCATCTGTTGCCGCGCGTGCCCAACTATCGTCTTCAGGATTGCCATCGGATGCTGCTGACGTTGGGCGGCCGGGTGCAGAGGATCACCTTCGCCCAGGCGCTGACCGCGCCGAGCTTTGCCCTCTGGGACGAAGACGGCGGCCGGATGGTGCAGTTTCCCCGGTGACGCTGCGGGCGGCCTCTCAGCCCCGGTCGGTACGCATGACGAACAGCCGCTGGTCGGTCAGCGCCGAAACGCTGACCGATTTGATCCGGCTGCGATCGCCGTCATTGACCAGCCGGACATAGGCCAGCCCATCCTGCCCGGTGAAGAGGGTGGTAACGGTCCAGGTCGCGGTCGGCAGCGATTGGAACGTCTTGCCGGTTGCCCGGAAGGAGCGTCCGATCAAGTCCTTGCGGTCTGACATTGCCTTTTGCTCCGTAAGCTCGAAATTGCAATTTGCCAGCCTTGCACGATGTCGTGCCTTAGCCCGATTCAAGGGGGTGGAGCAAGCCGGTTTCGCGTGAAGGCTGTCCCCTCAGCTAGGCGACATCCCAATCGTCCGGCGGTTCGGCCTTATCGGGCACGCCGGCTCCAATGTCGAAATAGGCGAAATCCTCGACCGCCTGGAGCAGTGCGGAAGCCGCGGGATTCAGCCAGCGCGGGCCGGCTTCCGGCACTTCGATCGCGATCGCCAGCGGCGGCCCGTCGGCGTGGTCGGAGGCCAGCGGCAGCAGGATGCCGTGGCAGAATTCGCGGATGCCGGTCGAGAAGGGAACGCGGCGCGAATAGCAGGCGCCGCAGGGATGATGCATATGGGTCCACATCCGATAGCTGCGCAGGCGCCGATGGGCGGGCGGTGCGAGCTCGATATGGTTGCGCCCGCTCAGCTCGAACCCGAACAGGTCGCGCAAGGCCGTGCCGGCGAGCCGGAACCGGACTTCGCCATGCGAGGCCGCCTCGAGGATATAGATGAAGGGCAGTATCGATTTGATGGCGCCCGGATCGATCTCGCGACGCTCGGGCCTGATCCGATCGCCACGCAGCCCATCCCAATAGGTCAGGAGCGCGCCACATTGTTCGGGCAGATCGTTCAGGATCGAAGATCCTGGAATCATGTCTTCCTCGGGAAAATTCTACCGGAGCTTCATTATAGCCGGCAACCAATGGCGAAAATCCGTCTCCGGTGTCAACGGATAGAGCCTATATTCGGGCTGGAATTTCAGTTGCTCCGGCTTCGGCGCCCGGAAAAAATCGATCGCGGCGTCGCGGCTTGCAGACGACGGTATTCGAAAGCCGCCAGGTTCGATCCGTTCAGACTTTGGTATGGTATCCCGCCTACCCTGTTTATTGGGCGATAATCAGCTGTTCGGAAAGGAGGTTCCGATAAGCTTGCACCATGCCGATGGGGATATTGGGACCGATGGTGAGCCGGCCACGCTCCGGGGCGCCGCGCGGCGCAGTTTCGGCTCGATTTGGGCGCGGCTTCTCATTCTCGTGCTGGTCACGGTGCTGCCGATCTTGGGCTTCGCCGCCCTGCTCGTCTTCAACTCGGTGGGCGGACAGCGTGCCGCGATCTTCGACCAGCTGCAATTGACCGCCCGTGCGCTCGGCCTGGCCGTCGATCGCGAACTGGGCATCGAGGGGGCGATCTTGGCGACGCTGCGCCAATCGGGAGCCGTCGAGACCCAGGATTGGGAGGCGCTTCGCCAGTACACCGATGCGCTCATCCCGATATTTCCGTGGCTTCGGATCGCCGTCATCGCGCCGTCCGGCCAGCTGGTCTTCAGCAGTGCCCAGCCGCGCGGCACGGCACTGCCCATGGCCGTCGGGATGGAACCGCTCAAGCGCAGCATCGAGACGGGCAACGTCGAAATTTCGGGCCTTATCACCAGCGCCATCAGCGGGACCCATGCGATCTCGACCTATTTTCCCATCGTCAAGGATGGCGCGATCGTCGCTGTCCTGGCGGTGAGCTGCGACGCGACGCGCTTCCAGGCCATCATCGAGGAGCAGCGCCTGTCGTCCTTTATGACGGCCTCGATCATCGACGGTCACAATCATCTGGTCTCGACCGCTCCCGATCCGGAGAAATATATCGGCCGAGAGGCGCCGGCGCCTCTGTTCGATCAGGCCCGGCACACGACCGAGGGTCTGATCGAGATGGACGGACCGGATCGCCAGCCGGCGCGCATCGCCTATTCCCGCATCAAGGCCGCGGACTGGATCGTCACGGTCGGCATCGAGGAGGCGGCGCTGTCGGACTCGGTCTACGATCCGATGATGTCGATGCTGAGCGGAGGTGCCGCACTCCTGGGCTTGAGCATAATCGCGGCGCTCTCCTACAGCCGGCGCATCGCCCAGGAGACGACCGGCCTGTCGAAGCGGGCGAGCGCGCTCGCCGGCGGCGAGGAGCCGCAGCCACATGCTTTCGAGATCAGGGAGCTTCAAAACGTCGCCGACGCGCTCGCCACCGCCGGCGGCTCCATTTCCCGTTACCGGCGCGAGCAGCAGGCGATGCTCGACCTGCTCGAACAGCGCGTCGAGGAACGGACGGTGGAACTGCGCGAGAGCGAGAAGCTCTATCGGATGCTCGCCGAGAACAGCGTCGACGTTATCGTGACCGGCGGCTTCGACGGTGTTCGGCGCTACGCATCGCCCTCCTGCGCCTGGATGTTCGGTTACAGCGTCGACGAGCTGGTCGGCGGCTCGTGGCTCGATATCGTCCATCCCGACGATATGCCGATGGTGGAGCAGGCGCTGTCCGATCTGGAGCGGACGGGCGAGGATCAGGCCTGTACCTATCGGATCCGCCGGAAGGACGGCGAGTATATCTGGTGCGAGGTCATGTTCCGGCTGCTGCCGGGCGAGGATGGCGAAGCGTCGGGTGAATATCTGGCGACCGTGCGCGACATCACGATCCGCAAGACGGCCGAGGAGATGGCGTTCAACGCCATGGCGGTCGCGACCCAGGCGAACCAGGCCAAGTCGCTGTTCCTGGCCAGCATGAGCCACGAGCTGCGCACGCCCTTGAATGCCATCATCGGCTTCAGCGAGATGCTGAGCCAGGAATTCACCGGCCCGCTGAACGAGCGCCAAGCCGAGTATGTCGGCTACGTCCTGCGCAGCGGCAAGACCTTGCTGACCCTGGTGAAGGACGTGCTCGATCTCTCCAGCATCGATTCGGCGCCCTTACCGGTCGTCATCGAGCCGGTGGCGCTCGCCCCGGTGCTCGACGAGCTGGTTTCGATGATGAGGTTGCCCGCGGCGGAGAAATCGATCACCTTCTCGGTCGAGCGTCCGGCTGCGGAGGCACCGCCGGTCAAGGCCGACCGCCGGCGGCTGCTGCAGGTGCTGATCAATCTCTGCTCGAACGCCATCAAATATAACCGGCCCGGCGGTTCGGTCACGGTCGAGATCTATTATGACGAGCCCGGCTGGATCTGCATTTCGGTGCTCGATACCGGCATCGGCATCCGCGACGATCAGCACGACGCCGTGTTCGAGCCGTTCAATCGCCTGGGCGCCGAAGGCGGCGCGATCGAAGGTTCGGGCATCGGCCTCACCATCAGCAGGAGGCTGGTCGCGGCGATGATGGGTCGGCTGGAGCTGGAAAGCGAGCTCGGCGTCGGCAGCCGCTTCACCATCGTGCTGCCGCTGGTCCAGAACGGCTGATCGTCAGTCCCGGCGGAACGCCGATGCGCGTGGAGATGCCGCGCGAGATGTCTTTGACGTTCCAACCGCGCCGTCCGAATATCAACTGAGGGTTCGCGTAACGGCCAGGGCGAGATCGGCATGGCTGCCATATCGTCACGCCCCCTGGCGCGAACTCCGATACTTGAATCAACTTATGCCGCCTCTTGACCAATCGGGAACCGACCCATGATCACGCTCCATATCAATGGCGAGGATCGCACCTATGACGGCGATCCTTCCGTACCCCTGCTGTGGGTCCTGCGCGACGAGCTCGGCCTGACCGGCACGAAGTTCGGCTGCGGCGAGGCGCTGTGCGGTGCCTGCACCGTCCATATGGACGGCGACGCGGTCCGGTCCTGCGGCCTCGCGGCGGGCGATGCCGCCGGCCATCAGATCACGACCATCGAAGGGCTCGATCCTCAAGGCGACCATCCGGTCCAGAAGGCGTGGCGCGAGCTCAACGTGCCGCAATGCGGCTACTGCCAGGCCGGCCAGATCATGCAGGCGGCGGCACTGCTCAAGGAAAAGCCGCATCCGACCGAGGACGAGATCCGCAACGTCATGTCCGGCAATATCTGTCGATGCGGCTGTTATCAGCGCATCGTGGCGGCCGTGCATCTCGCATCGACGGGAGCCTGACCATGGCACCGCTCGATTTTCCCTCCGCCAACCCGGTCGAGAATGTCAGCCGCCGCTTCCTGCTGAAGGGGCTGATCGCCGCCGGTGCCCTGGTCGTATCGGCACCGCTCCTGTCGCGTCACGCCTTCGCCTATGCGACCGGCGCCGACGCCATGCCGCACGGCACGGTCAACAATCCGCATGTCTTCGTCTCGATCGACCCCTCGGGCGAGGTCTCGATCATCGCCCATCGCGCCGAGATGGGGCCGGGTCCGCGTACCAGCCTGCCCATGATCGTCGCCGACGAGATGGAGGCCGATTGGGCGCGCTGCAAGATCGTGCAGGCGCCGGGCGACGAGGCGACCTACGGCAACCAGGATACCGACGGCTCGCGCAGCATCCGCCATTTCCTGCAGCCGATGCGGCAATGCGGCGCCGCTGCCCGGCAGATGCTGGAGCAGGCCGCCGCCAAGCGCTGGGGCGTCGATGCGTCGAGCGTCAAGGCGCAGAATCACGAGGTCGTCCATGCCGCGTCGGGCAGGAAGTTCGGCTATGGCGAGCTCGCGGCCGATGCCGCGGCCTTGCCGGTGCCGCCGGTCGAGGCGCTGAAGCTCAAGGATTCAAAGGACTTCCGCTATATCGGTCAGGGCAAGGTCCAGATCTACGATCTGCACGACATCACCACCGGCAAGGCCGGCTACGGCATCGATACGCGGCTGCCCGGCATGAAATTCGCTGTCATCGCCCGGCCGCCCGTGGTCGGCGGCAAGCTCGTCTCCTTCGACGCAACCGAAGCGCTCAAGGTGCCGGGGGTCGAGAAGGTGATCGCGGTGCAGGGCTGGCCCTGGCCGTCCAAGTTCCAGCCCTTGGGCGGCGTCGCCGTGATCGCGCGCAACACCGGCTCGGCGATCAAGGGCCGCGACGCGCTCAAGATCGTCTGGGATGACGGACCGAACAAAGGCTACGATTCGGTCGAATACCGCAAGCTGCTCGAAGCGGCCTCGCGCCAGCCGGGCGAGATCGGTCGCGACCAGGGCGATATCGAGGCGGCCCTGAAGGGGGCGGCCAAGGTGATCACGGCGGAATATTACCTGCCGCACCTGGCCCATGCCTCGATGGAGCCGCCGGCCGCCGTCGCCGATGTCAAGGCGGACAAAGCCGAGATCTGGGCGCCGGTGCAGAGCGCCGGCGGCACGCACGAGGATGCGGCCAAGACGCTCGGCCTGCCGATGGACAAGGTCAAGGTCAACGTCACGCTGCTGGGCGGCGCCTTCGGCCGGAAATCCAAATGCGATTTCGCGCTCGAGGCCGCCCTCCTGTCCAAGGAGCTGGGTGTGCCGGTCCAGGTGACCTGGACGCGCGAGGACGATATCCGCCACGATTTCTACCACACGGTCTCGGCCGAGCGGATCGAGGCGGCGGTCGATGCCAAGGGCAAGGTCACCGGCTGGCGTCATCGCAGCACGGCGCCCAGCATTCTCAGCACCTTCAAGGAAGGGGTCGTGCGCGAGGCGCCGCTCGAGCAGGGGATGAGCCTGGTCGATGTGCCCTTCGATATCCCGAACATCCGCTGCGAGACCGGGGAGGCGGCGGCCCATACCCGCATCGGCTGGTTCCGCTCCGTCTCCAACATCCCGCACGGCTTCGCCCAGCAATGCATGGTGGCGGAGATCGCCCATGAATTGGGCAAGGATCCGAAGGATTTCCTGCTGGAGATCATCGGCCCCCCGCGCATCGTCGATACGGCCAAGACGACCAAGGTTTTCTGGAACTATGGCGACCCGATCGAGACCTATCCCAACGATGCGGGCCGGCTGCGCAAGGTCGTCGAGATCGCGGCCGAGAAATCCGGCTGGGGCAAGAAGCTGCCCAAGGGCCGCGGCATGGGCATCGCCGCCATGCGGCTGTTCCTGACTTATGTCGCGACGGTGGTCGAGGTCGAGGTCGACGAGAAGGGCGCCATTAGCGTGCCGCGCGTCGATGTCGCGATCGATTGCGGCTTCCATGTCAATCCCGAGCGCATCCTGTCGCAGTTCGAGGGCGCCTCGGTCATGGCGCTGAGCCTCGCCAAATACGGCGCCATCACCTTCAAGGACGGCAAGGCGGAGCAGGGGAATTTCGACGATTACCAGGTCATCCGGATCGACGAGGCGCCGCGCGTGACCAACGTCCATATCGTCCCGCACCCTTACGAGGTGCCGGCGAGCGGCATCGGCGAGCCGGGCTTGGCGACCTTCCCGCCGGCATTGCTGAACGCCGTCTTCGCCGCGACCGGCAAGCGCATCCGCAGCCTGCCGATCGCGGATCAGCTCAAGGCGTGACGCCGGGGGTGTAACGTCTGTGAGGCGGAGCGCGTCGGCGCTCCGCCGTCACGATGCCGCGTAGAGATAGAGCGACACGGTCAGCAGCGAGAGAATGGTCGAGGTCAGGATCACCGAAGAGGTGACGGCCGCCTCGCGCCGGTAGAACTCGGCCAGCATGAACGGCCCGGTGCCGGTCGGCAGCGCCGAAAGCAGGACCGCCGTGTGCGACAGCAGCGGCGGCAGGCCGAAGAATCCGGCCAGCAGCCACACGATCGCCGGCTGCAGCAGCAGCTTGAAGCCGACGAGCAGAATGGTCGATTTCGCCTCGCGCTCGCCCGCCTCCCGCTTCTGCGCCAGGAACAGGCCGAGCGCCACCAACGCGCAGGGTGAGGCGGCGGCGCCCAGGAGCTTGAGGAACGTCTCGGCACTCGCCGGCACCGTGGCGCCGGCGAGCGGCACGAGCGCACCCAATGCCGGCGCCATCAGCAGCGGGTTGCGGATGAGCCGGCGGACGATCTTCATGATCATATGCGCGCGTCGCTTCTCGGTCTGCAGCCCGATCTCGATCATGATGATGGCGACGCCGAACAGGATCGAGACCGTGATGATCGTCGCCACCAGCGTCGGCGCCAGCGCGTCGCGGCCGATGGCGACGAGAACGAGCGGAAAGCCCATGAACCCGGTATTGCCGTAGGCGGCGCCGAGCCCATCGATCGCCGCGTCGGCCAGATGGCGCGGCCGGCGCCGGCGGATCAGCAGCGTCAGCGCGAACACGGCGAAGCAGCCGAGCCCGAAGGCCGCGATGAAGCCGGGCTGCCAGATCTCGGCCGGATGCGCATTGGCGACGATGTCGAAGAGCAGCGCCGGTAGCGCCAGATAGACGACGAAGCGGTTGAGCTCCGTCGTCGCATGCGGCCCGAGCACGCCCACCCGCCGCACCAGCCAGCCGGCGAAGATCAGCGCGAAGATCGGCAGGACGGTGGAAAGCGTCGAGAACATGGCAACGGCCGGTCATTGCAGGGCCGCTTTCTCTAGACGCATCGATCGATACGGTCTAATGCGTATTTGTAGCGAAACTAATACCTTTTCGGTATCATGATCGATATCCGTCAGATGCGGTACTTCGTGGCCCTGGCGGAAACGCTGCATTTCGGCCGCGCCGCCGAACGGCTGCATCTGAGTCAGCCGCCGCTCAGCCGCCAGATCGCCGCCCTGGAAAAGTCACTGGGCGTGCGTCTTCTCGACCGGGATTCGCGCCATGTCCGGCTGACCCAGGCCGGCGAACGTTTCCTCAGGGATGCGCGCGAGGTGCTGGGCCTGTTCGACCAGGCTTGCCGCAACGCGCGGCTCGCCGAGCAGGGCGAGGTCGGCGAGCTGGCGCTGGGCTTCATGATGTATGCCGCCCACACCATCGTGCCGAGCCTGGCGCGCCGCTTCATGATTGCATTTCCGCGCGTGGAGCTGCGCCTGCGCGAGGTCGTGCCCGACTGGCTGCTCCAGGATCTGGTCCAGGGTCGTCTCGATGCCGGCATCATATTCCCGCCCGACCCGCAGCCCGGGCTCGAAACGCGGCGGATCTATCGCGAGGCGTTGTGCGTGGCGCTGCCCGCGTCGCATCCGCTGGCCCGGCGGGACGTCATCCGGCGCGCCGATCTGGACGGCCTGCCGCTGATCCTGACCCCGACCGAGACGGCATCGGCGCTGCGCGAGGTGATCCGGCAATATTGCCGGGCCGGCGGCTTCCTGCCGACGATCCGCCTGGAGGTGCCGCTGCAGCTCACCATCGTCAGCCTGGTCGCCGAGGAAATCGGCATCGGCATCGTGCCGGAATCGATGAGCCGGATCGGCATCGGCAACGTCCTGTTCCGTCCGCTCGAAGCGGCGCCGACAATCGATCATGTGCTCGCCTGGCGCAGCGCCAATTCCAATCCGGCGCTCCGCGGTTTTCTGGCGATGGTCGAAGCAAGTGGATCCGAGGAGACGGCCGGGATCGAACAAGCATAACCTTTCGGTTCCCCGAACGAAGTGCTTTCCAGCATCGAACATCAGGAGCGTCCCATGGCCCGTGTCCGCAGCATTCCTTCGAGCGAGCTGCCGCCCGATCTCGCCGAGATCTATGAGCGCTTCGCCGGCGCCTACGGCCCGTTCCGCAACCAGGTCGCCGTCTTGGCCCATGTGCCGGCGGCGCTCACGCATCTCATGAGCATGCTCATGGAGCTGCGCGCGGCCGCGACCTTGCCCAAGCGCTATCTGGAGATCGCGATCGTCGTCGTCTCCAAGCTGAACGAGTGCCATTACTGCGTCGCCCACCACAAGCCGTTCCTGGCGGTCGAGGGCATGTCGTCCGACGCCATCGACCGGCTGCTCGATCCCGACAATCCCGAGCTGGACGAGGTCGATCGGCTGGTCGTCGAATATGCCCGGGCCGCCTGGGAGACGCCCAACCGCCTGCGCGACAATCTGTTCGAGCGGCTGCGGCAGCACTTCACCGAGGCGCAGATCGTCGAGCTGACCTTGCGCATCACGCTGTGCGGCTTCTTCAACCGCTTCAACGATGCCTTGCAGATCGAGGAGGAGGTCGAGGCGCAGGAACGCGTGGCCGCCCTCGGCGCGTAAGCCGCCGGCCTGCCTCTGCCTTGGTCTCCGCGGCGTATCGGCCTACGGGGATATGCGCCGCCATGCCGGGGCGCTGCAACCTTGACAGGCGGGAGCCCATGCTCAAATGTCTCGCCGGGCTCAGTAAAACGGCCGAAGGCAGCGAAGCGCATTGCGGGGGCGTCGGGTGGGCGACAATATCGCGACGAAGATCGATTGGGTGCAGCGGGTGCTCGGCGTCGCCATCGCCGCAGCGCCGCCGGCCTCTGCGAGCGAAGCCAAATCCTGGCAGGCGGCCCGGCAGGCTTGGCAGGATGCCAACGACGCGGTGAACGACCAGATCAACGCGTTGCGCGCGGCCGTGCTCGACCGGGCCAAGGCCGATCCTGAAAATGTGGATGTGCTGGCGGCGATCGCCGACAAGGGCCTCAACGCCATCACCAGGGATCACCGGGTAAAGCTGATGGCATCGATCCTGGAGCTCGGCGGCGGCGCGCCGGCGGTGCTGCGGAAATCCGGCCCCAGGGCGCTCGGCCTCATCACCGCCTTCGAGTCTTTCATCGCCGCCAGCGAGGAGATCGAGGTCTGCGATGGCAACCCGTTCGGCGTTCCCGTCTCGATCCGCGCCACGCTCGTGCCGGCGCTGCAAGGCATGGCGGCCGCGCTCCGCGCCGAGATCGGCGGATAAAAGCCCGCCTCCCGTTCCACAGATCAACCAGCACGAGGCTCGCCCATGAGCGTGACATTCGGCCGTTTCGTCAAGGTGATGAGCGGGGGCATCGTCATCACCGATGCGCTGCTGGTGAAGCGGCGCGAGAAGACCGATGCGGCCCTTGCCGTCCTGGAGGCGCAGATGGCGCGGCTCGCCGCAGCCAACCTCAAGAGCAAGGTGCTCGACGACGATCTCGCCGTTCTGAAGAAGGCTTACGCGGACGCCGCGAGCGCCGGGGATACGCAGCAATCCTACGTCAAGTTCGAGTATGTTCAGATCAATGTCGAGGCCGCCGCCGCCGAGGCGCCCGCCAAGGTCGACGGCTTCATAGAGCAGGCGAAGGCCTTCGAGAAGCTCCGGGCCGAGGTGATCGCGGGGGTGGGGCTCTCGCTGATTCCGATCGGCAAGATCAAGGCTCCGGCGCTCAAGGACAAGCTGTCCAAGGAGCTCGCCGAGATCAAGCGGAGCGCCGAAAGCTTCGCCGGCGACGATGCCGACGAGCTCGAGATCGCCATCGGCAAGCTCAAGCGGCTGCTGGCCAGGACCAAGGCCACCGGTGTCCGGCGGGCCGAGACGGCGAACGAGGTTTCCGCGTCGATCCTCGAATGCCGGGCGCGCGCCGAAGGCATCGCCGATGCCGAGGAGAAGAAGCAGGCCATGGCGGTCCTCGACGATTACGAGGACAAGCTGGTCGAGTACGGATCGGAGGATGCGGACAAGATGCCGGCGTCGGAACGGCTGACCCAGCTCGCCAAGTCGCTCGGCGCGTTCGAGATGGCGCTCAGCAGCCCGGCGAGCGCCGAAGGCGAGATGCTGAAGCTGATGGGGTCGGAGCGCTTCAACAGCTGCGCGCGAACCATGTACGCCTCGGCCATCAAGCTCGGCGCCAACCACAAGCCGCTTTCCCCCGGCGAGGCGTTGTCGATCAACGTCTATATGGGCCAGGAATACAAATCCATGAACGCGCTCAATTTCGGGACGCTGGATGCGAGCGTCACGGCGCAGCAAAGGGCGCGGCTCGCGGCTTTGAACGACAGGTGCCGGGCGGCACTCGCCAAGCTTCCCGAATATCCGGCGACGGCTTGGCCGACCTATCGCTTTGAACGGGCCTGGAATCCCACGCAGGTGACCGACCAGTACGTCCAGGGCAAGAATTTCAAGGTCGCCTCGTTCTGGAGCACCGGCGCCGGATGCGGCCTCGATCTCGGCGAGGGCAGCCCCCGCTTTCACTTCACCGTGTTCGGCGTCAAGGCCGGCAAGGATGTGGCCGCCATGGCCGCCTTCCTGGGCGAGGGCGGCCAGACCCGTGACAAGCCCCGGCCCGGCCAGGGCAAGGGCGAGGTGCTGTTTCCGCCCGGCACCGAATTTCACATCAACACGCGTGTGGATCCCGCGGCCGATGAATTTCTGCCGACCTACGAAATGACCGTGAAGGAAATCCCATGAGCGACCGAGTCCCGGCCTTCGAGGCGCGCAACGACGAGGAATTGGCGGCAAGGCTCCGGAAATACCGGCATCTGGTCGATCCCGTCGCGGCCGCGGACGCGCCGCTGCCGCCCGCCCACTGGCTCGCGCTGGACGAGGCCGCCGCGCGCGATCGGGCGCTCGGATGCCTGCTCGGTCTCGCGGTCGGCGACGCGGTCGGCACCACGGTCGAGTTCAAGCCGCGCGGCAGCTTTCCGCCAGTGACCGACATGGTCGGCGGCGGCCCGTTCAATCTCGCCCCCGGCGAATGGACCGACGACACGACCATGGCGCTGTGCCTCGGCGAATCGCTCGTCGCCAACGGCTATCTCGACCAGCTCGACTTCATGACCCGCCTTCAGGGCTGGCTGGAGCGCGGCGAGAACACCGTTCCCGGCCGCTGCTTCGATATCGGGACCACGACCCGCACGGCGATCGAGAGCTTCAAAGCCGATGGCGAGCCCGCCGCCGGGCCGGTCGACGCCGCCTCCGCCGGCAACGGCTCGCTCGTGCGCCTGGCGCCGCTGGCGATCTTCAGCGCCGGCGAGCGCGAGGAGGCGGGGCTGCTGGCCAACAAGCAGTCGCGCGCCACCCACGGCACGATCGAGTGCCTGGATGCGTGCGAGCTCTTCATGGCGCAACTCATCGATGCCTTGACCGGCGCCGACAAGGACCAGGCCACGCGCCCGCGCTTCATGCCGCTGTCGCCCAATCTGCTGTTCATCAATGCCGGCGAGTGGCGCACCAAGAGCCGGGATGAAATCCGCTCGAGCGGCTATGTCGTCCACACGCTCGAAGCGGCACTGTGGTCGGTCTGGCAGACCGACAATTTCCGCGATGCGGTGCTGACCGCGACCAATCTCGGCGATGATTCCGACAGCGTCGCGGCCGTGGCCGGCCAATTGGCCGGCGCCCTTTACGGCGCCTCATCGATCCCGCCGGAGTGGCTCGCCCGGCTGGCCTGGCGCGACAAGATCACGGCGCTCGCGAACGATCTGTTCGATCTCGGATCGGCCGCTCCGTAGGCCTGAAGTCTTATCTACCGTGGACGAAGTCAAGCGGTGTGGCTCATCGCGCCGCTCGCCTCAAGGCTGCCGCTTCGCGTCCCCGCGCGTGGCGCGGCCTTGGCCTTGACCCG
>Ga0255336_100814_pt1 | contig 34220 bp, 28 predicted proteins | sample MeOH1_35cm_T3_17_FD_189102 | JGI IMG/M metagenome (GOLD analysis project Ga0255336, IMG submission 189102) | Sandy soil microbial communities from University of British Columbia, Vancouver, Canada - MeOH1_35cm_T3_179 | ecosystem: Engineered > Artificial ecosystem > Sand microcosm > Unclassified ...
GAGCTTTGCGATAAAGAAGACTTGGCCAGCGCCAAAGCGATGGCCTTAGTCGCCTTATCCTGCCGGACTTAACTACTTGCATCGTAGGAAAGCGAAAACCGCTGGTTGCACTTAGAGTTTATCTGCCGGAAATTTATACTTTCTGTTAGTATAAAAAGAGAGGGCGCATAGTTCTCACCATACGCCTCTTCAAGCTCTACCTAAAAAGAAATAATAGAATAACACCCAGTCCGACAATAAAACGATAGATCACGAAAATTTTAAAGTTACTCGTTTTTAAATATCTCAATAAAAATGAAATACTTAATAGCCCGACAATAAAAGCAGTAATAATTCCTACAACAAAGGCGAGATTGATATCCGAAGCGTTCAGGTGGCGGACACTGAGAAGTCCTGCTCCCATGATAATCGGAGTAGATAATAAAAATGAGAACCTGGCCGCATCTTCCCGGGTCAAGGAAAGTAAGCGAGCAGCCGTCATCGTACTTCCAGCCCTTGAAACACCCGGGATAATTGCCAACGCTTGAGATAAGCCAATCAGTACGGCATCCATCAAAGTCATGGTTTCTAACGTTCTCAGTTGACGCTTCCTATCTGCCCAGTAAAGAATCAAGCCCATCAAGATAAGCATACTGCCAATCAAAAGCGGAGAGCGAAAAACAGTTGCCGCTTTGTCCTCTAAGGCATATCCGATAAGCGCACCTGGAACTGTGGCAATAATCAAATACCAGAATAAACGTTTTTCGTTCGAAGGTTTTCGCCTGAGTGCGCCTTTAAATAAACTCACCCAATCCTTCCAGAAATAAAGAACAACAGCTAAGAGTGTCCCCATATGTAAGGCGACATCAAAGGTTAGACCCATATCTTTCCAGCCGAACAACCAAGGAAGCAAAACAAGATGTGCCGAACTGGAAATGGGCAAAAACTCTCCCAATCCTTGAACAATCCCCATAATTATAGCTTGAAAAATCGTCACTTTTTTAATCCTCCATTATTTTTGTACCCTATAACTATATCACAATCAAAGGATAGTTAAACTATTTTAACTATCCTTTAACAGGATTCTTTGCTAACTACTTGCTGGAGGACTGTGGCTAGGCTTTAATTTTTTGTTCGGACAATCCTTCAAGGAAAAGGCTAATAATCCTTTGCATTTCTTCTTTAAGGTCCCCTTCCTGAGTGACGTGCCAATGAATGAAATGTTGCAAGACCATCCCTTCCAGACTTTCTGCTAAAAAACCTGGATTGAAACGATCCGAGATTTCACCTTCCCGCTGCCCATATGTTAATACCCCAATAATTCCATAATGAAGCCCTTTATCCAGTTCAGCATAATCCCTGTTTTTTATGGTGACCCAGGCAATCTCGCGTTCGTGCACCATAAAATCAGCCCAAGCCTCCAGCAAGTCAGATAACCTCTCGCGAATCGTATTCCTTTGCGTTTGCCGTCCAATCTGGATTAATTCTTGATAACGACGTCGCGAAAATTCCAAGACTACTGCTTCCTTCGATTCAAAGTAATTATAGAACGTACCCTTACCCACATCTGCACATTGAGTAATTCGTTCAACCGAGGTCGTTTCATAACCCTGAGTTTGAAAGAGCTGGAGAGCTGTGTTATAAAGTCGTTCGTATGTTTCCTGCTTTTTTCTCTCGCGACGTGAGATTTCAGACATAGAAACCATCCTTTCCAGTATATGGTAAACAAGTTATTTTCATTAATTCGCCAGTATCCATATATTTCCTTCTAGGAAGAGGAACTTTATCCTAATCAGCTCTGAGGTAATCGAGACTTCGGTGAAATATTCACTCCCAAAATATAGAATGCAAGAATAAGCAAGCCAAAATGCCAGAGTTTGAGATTCGGTCTAGGTTCTTGAGATGCACTATATTTCAAAATTTACCTCCTAAGAAGGTTCAACTAAATTCAGGTGGAGCCATCAAAACTCCACCTGAAATAAGGTTGCTATATAAAGTTTTTAAAGACTATAGTTTGGGGATTCTTTGGTAATCGTTACATCATGAGGATGGCTTTCCCTGAGACCCGCTTGCGTCATCCGGATAAACTGGCTTTCCGTCCTTAGCACTTCAAGGTTTTTCGCCCCGCAATATCCCATGCCAGCACGTAAGCCACCAATCATCTGATAGACCGTATCAGCCATAGAGCCCTTAAACGGAACCCTACCCTCAATTCCTTCTGGAACAAGTTTTTGTTCTTTTTCCTGGAAGTAGCGATCTCGGCTTCCAGCCTTCATAGCCGAGATAGAACCCATACCACGATAGACTTTAAAACTTCGACCTTGATAAATTTCTGTATCTCCTGGGCTTTCTTCTGTACCAGCGAAGAGACTCCCGATCATCACTGTGTTTGCACCTGCCGCTAAAGCCTTCACGATATCCCCGGAAAATTTAATTCCACCATCGCCAATAATCGGAATTCCATGTTTACTTGCCTCTTCAGAACAATTCATGATCGCTGTAATTTGTGGAACACCAATTCCAGCGACAACCCTAGTCGTGCAAATTGAACCCGGTCCGATTCCAACCTTAATAGCGTCGGCACCCGCCTCAATCAAAGCGCGAGTTGCCTTTGCGGTCGCTACGTTACCTGCAATAATTTGCAACTCTGGAAAGGCTTCACGCAATTCCCTGACCATTTGGAGAACGCCGCGGGAGTGACCATGAGCGGTATCAAGTACAATAACATCTGCTCCTGCCTTATATAAAGCATCGGCGCGTTCAATCGTATCCGCAGTGACCCCAACGGCTGCTCCTACCCGTAAACGGCCTCTCTCATCTTTAGCCGAATTGGGGTATTGTCGGGCTTTCTCGATATCCTTAATCGTGATTAGCCCTTTAAGATAACCGTCTCCATCAACGATTGGAAGCTTTTCAATGCGATGGTGCGCTAAAATTTCTTTAGCATGTTCCAAAGTCGTCCCCACCGGAGCCGTCACTAAGTTTTCCTTGGTCATGACCTCACCAATGAAACGGTCAAAGTCCTTGACAAAACGCAGGTCTCGATTTGTTAAAATCCCAACCAGTTTCCCCTCGACTGTTATGGGAACGCCTGAAATCCGATAGCGTGCCATTAAATCCAAGCAATCTTGGATCTTGTCATTCGGGTGTAAAAATATAGGATCAGTAATGACGCCATGTTCGGAACGTTTAACCTTATTCACTTCCATGGCCTGTTGCTCGATGCTCATATTCTTGTGAATAATCCCGATTCCACCTTCACGAGCCATCGCAATCGCCATCCGTGAATCCGTAACGGTATCCATTCCTGCACTCATCAACGGAATATTAAGTTTAATTTTAGGGGTCAGATAGGTGCTGACATCCACATCGCGGGGAAGCACATCCGATTTCGCGGGCACAAGTAAGACATCATCAAACGTAAGACCTTCACCAATAATTTTGTCTGAAAACATATTAAACTCCTTTCGAATGTTTTCTAATTAGTATATCAGAATATCGACCAATATAGTAGTATTTTTTATAAAACTGCAAAGAATGTAAAACCTAGTCGCTGAAATTCTCATTCACCCCCTACCTAAAAAATGCTATGATAGAAAAGGCTCCGAGTCTTTGAGGAGGTGCGCGATGTTTTATCGGATTCTGCAATTTTATCATGGCTTATTTCCTCGGATCAGCTCTGAAGATATTCGCCTTGTCCAGTCTTTTTTATCTGCAGCTCCAATTTCCCTGTTTGAGGAACAATCACCTGCTGACCAACGACATGCACTCGATGTGGCCATTGATTTGCTGCAAAATCAGACGCATCTGCCCTCTTCTCAGAAAAGCATTTTAATTCAAGCCGCTCTTCTGCATGATTGTGGCAAAACATGCTACCCCTTAAAAATCTGGCAGAGAATATATATCGTCCTGTGTGCCAAACTTCCGTATACGCTTCAGAAATCCCTCAAAGCGCTCACAAATTATCAAGCGTTATCACTTCCACTCACCTTGGCTCAGGAACATCCTGAATGGGGAGCAAAACTTGCCTCTCAGGCTGGCTTAAATGAAGAGGTCGTAGAACTAATCCGTTACCATCATACCCCACGTTCTGAGGCGGGAAAGTTACTTCACGCCGCAGATAACCGTCATTAGAGAAGATGAAAATAAATAGAGAAAGCCTAAGACTTGGGTTCAAGGTTTAGGCTTTCTCTATTTATTTTTCGATTTCTTCCTGTAATTCCATTATTTTACGGTTTTTTGAAAAGATCCATTTGGCAAACCGAGTATTATCCCGTTGTAACCGAACGTTTTCTTTTTCCAGCTTGTGAACTAGAGTCACTTTTTCCCGTTCCACTTTTTCCAGCAGGTTCATCAAGACCCTCCGACTCACTCTTAAATGTTCAATCCGCTGCTCCAATTCATTCACGCGGAACTTTGTAACTCGCAACTCTTCGCGAAGATTTTTTAATTCATCTTGGCTATTCAAGCCGTACACCCCCGGCACTTTCATATATCGTTTCCTCTATATTCTATGCCCGAGAAATGTTATTTAATCCTTGCAGTTTAAATACTCTTGCACTCTCCTTACAGCTTCACGAAGAACATCTTCTTCCTGAACTAAAGCAATCCGGACGAATCCCTCTCCGTATTCGCCAAAACCGACTCCTGGAACGACAATCACGCCCGCTTCACGCGCTAACTCAGTAGCAAAGGTTAAGGAGTCTTGCTTCGTTGGAACGGGTGCCCAAATGAACATCGACCCCTTCGGGACAGGAATCCTCCACCCCGCTTCAGCACATCCCTGAATCCAAACATCTCTCCTCTTTTGGTAAGTTGCCCGGGTCTCTTCCACTTGAGGTTGAGGAGTGCTTAACGCATAGGAGCCTGCTTTCAAGATCGGAGCAAATATGCCGTAATCGATATTTGATTTAAGTTCACTCAGTGCTTCAATAACCTCGGGATTGCCGACGACAAACCCTAACCGCGCTCCCGCAAAATTATAGGTTTTGGATAAGGAATGGAACTCAACGCCAACCTTTTTGGCTTCCTCTGCTTGCAAGAAGCTCACAGGTCGATAGCCGTCATAAGCAAGCTCTGAATAGGCCACATCATGGCAAATAATAATATCATAGGTTTGCGCGAATTTGACAACCTTATTGAAAAATTCTAACGGGGCGACGGCAGCTGTAGGATTGTTCGGATAATTTAATACCATAAGTTTGGCTTTATGCGCAAGCTCAGGATCAATCGCATCTAAATCCGGCAAAAATTTATTTTCAGCTAATAAGGGTAGCGAAACCTTTCGCCCACCCGCGAGAACAAGACCTGCTGTATAAATTGGATAGCCTGGATCAGGTATAAAGGCCAACTCACCAGGGTCAATCAACGCCAAGAAGACATGCGCTAGTCCATCTTGAGAGCCTATCAACGGCAGGACTTCAGATTCCGGATCTAAGCTCACCCCAAAGCGTTCCTTATACCAATTTGCACAGCTTTCCCTAAATTCCTTCGTTCCTCGACTTAAGGTATAGCCATATTGTGCTCCATCCAATGCCGCCTGACTCAGCACTTTTCTTATGTCTAAGGACGGTGGTCGGTCTGGACTACCGATACTTAAGTTGATGAGATCTTTTCCCTGCGCTTGTAAATCAAGTTTGAGATTATCCATCTCTGTAAATACTGAGGCTCCTAACCCTTGTAGACGCTGTGCTTTCATCTTTTTCCTCCTATTCTAGCTATTTTCTTTCGAAGACTGGCGTAATTTAAAACTCCATCGGGAGTAAGTTTGCTTTTCCCTTTTGACTTATGGCTAACTGACGGATTTGCTTGACGACCTCATAGGAAACTCCCCAGCCTCCGAGTTTAACCTCAGGCTTGCGTTCTTCCCCATGGAAATCTGAACCTCCCGTCTTAATTAAATGAAACTGTTCCGCTATAATGCTGTAATCTCGTTCATCCTCAGGGGTATGTTCAGAATGGCTCACTTCTATTCCCTGTAACCCCACTTTAACCCAGGACGAGATTTGATTTCTAAGCTGGTGCACTCCAGGATGAGCTAAAACGGCTACACCGCCAGCTGTCCGAATAAGCTTAATCCCTTCCTCCGGAGTAAGCTTTAGACGGGGAATGTAGGCTAGAGCTCCTATCCCAATATATGAATCAAACGCCTCTTTAATTGTTTTTACATATCCACGCTGCATAAGCGCTTGCGCAACATGCGGGCGACCGACAGACTCACCTAAGGCAATTGCTTTAATCTCTTCGACCGTGATTTCTATTTTCAAGTCGTGTAAGCGACCCAAGATCTTCAACATTCTCCTGATTCTAGCCTCGCGGAGTTCTTGAAGTTTCTCCTGAAACTGGCCTGATTCCGGATCAGGCTCATAACCGAGGATATGGACCTCTAACCCTTGCCACTCTGTATTCAACTCGATCCCTCGAAGAATTTCGACACCATACTCCTCTCCCGCTTTTAATCCCTCACCCCAACCACTGATGGTGTCATGATCCGTTATTCCGACTGCTTTCAGCCCCAGCTTGGAAGCCTCTTGAATAAGCCCCCTTGGTGTGAATAAACCATCGGATGATGTCGTGTGACAATGCAAATCTACCTCTGGAAAACTCGAAGATTGTGTAAGCATGATGTTTTCCTCTTTTCACGAAAATCCAAACCATATACCTATTCATTTTATCACGTTCAACAATAAACGCCTAAAATTCTTAAAAAAGATTTGTGTGATTTCCTCCTCACAAAATCCTGCCTTGCGTAACGCTTCTGCTAGATTCGGATATTTCGTGGCATCCTCTAAACCCCTTGGAGCCTGATCAATCCCATCAAAATCTGACCCCAACCCAATCGTTTCCACACCCGCTACCTCAGCAATATGTGCGATGTGTTGCACAACATGATCTAAAGTCGCTTCCCCCTTTTCTGTCAGAAAACGCGCATAAAAATTCACCCCCACTAGACCGTGATTTCGAGCGAGTGCTTTTAGTTGCTCATCGGTCAAATTTCGTGGATGCTCGCAAACGGCGTAGGCACAAGAATGAGAAGCTACGATTGGGGCAGTACTCAACTCCAGAACATTCCAGAAACCTGCCTCATTGAGATGTGAGACATCAATCAGCATTCCCAATTCATTCATTCGTCGGATAACACTTTGGCCCAAGCGGGTCAAGCGACTATTCGTCTGTTCACCTACTCCATCGGCTAAAGCATTACGTTGGTTCCAGGTTAACCCCAGAGCCCTTACTCCCAGTTCATAGATAATGTCCAACATAAATAGACTTTCTCCTAGAACTTCCCCGCCTTCAACGCAGAGCAGAATGCCTAATTTATCGGGGCTGGGAAGCTGGTTTAGATCCTGTTGACAGCGAATCAGAAAAACCCCATCCTGATTTTCATTGATAAATCGCTGTGCGGAATGAATCAGTTCTAGCCCTCTTCTCGATGCCAAGCCTGGTTTGAACTCGCTTTCTATAAAGCAAGCCATAATTTGAAGAATCATTCCCCCTGCCTTGGCCCGTTCCAAATCCCAGTGTCCACCTTCATTACCTAATCTCAGGGTTCTTTTACCTCTAATATAGTCGCCTATACTATCACAATGTCCGTCAATGACCCACGGTTTAAGCAAAGTTCATTCTCTCTCCTTTCACATGAAGAAACTATTATATACTTTCGTCGCAGCATATAGAAAGCCTGGCTTACACTAGGCCTTGTGAAGGTGGAAGCCTTGTTGCCTTATCCTGCCGGGCATAAATACATAGATCGTATGATTAAGAAAGCACCTGACTGCCGAAGCAAACAAGTGCGCTTTCTTGTTACCTATTCACAAGATTAAGGAGATTCAACGAGATTCACGAGGTTCAACGATGAGCTTAATTGCCGTTCTCTCTTCTCCGTCAATTAGAATGTCCGTGAAAGCAGGAATACAAATAAGATCTACTCCACTCGGAGCTACGAACCCTCTTGCAATGGCCACTGCCTTAACAGCTTGGTTCAGCGCTCCTGCACCTACGGCCTGTAATTCTGCACCGCCCTTTTCGCGGAGTACTCCAGCCAGAGCTCCTGCTACAGAATTTGGGCTAGACTTAGCTGAGACTTTTAACACATCCATGAACGACAACCTCCTGTTCAATTCAGCTGACATGTATTTCCACTACCCTGATACTGTATTCTCGATAGGAAAAAGAAATCCTCTTTTCCATTACATGATTTTTCAGATTCTTTGAACATAATTAAAGATTCTTGCAAATATTGCTGTCTAGCGTATACACAGAACGTTATCCTACACATCAGTTGCTTTAGGCTTTGCCTTCAGTTGTTTTTTGAATTGGTGTAATGCTCAGTGCCTTACCCGTACTTTCATCAACATTAATTACAACTGCATTGATTTGAATCGGGCCTGAAGCCGCCTCGAATTTAACCGGCATCTGGGTTAGGAAACGATTGATAATTAATTCTTTCTTCACTCCTAAAACAGAATCGCGAGGTCCGGTCATGCCGACATCCGTGATATAGGCCGTGCCCTGCGGCAAGATTCTGGCATCTGCTGTTTGCACATGCGTATGGGTACCTAGGACAGCTGTAACTTTACCATCCAGAAACCAGCCCAAAGCAATTTTTTCTGACGTAGCTTCTGCATGAATATCTACGATGATTATCGACGTTTCCTTCGCCAATTCATTGATCCAGCGGATGCTCATACTAAAAGGGTCATCCAAAGGAGGAAGAAAAACCCGTCCTGAGAGATTAAGAACTCCGACTTTATGTCCGGCGATTCGGATAAAACCATACCCCTTTCCAGGAGCACCGATGGGATAATTTGCTGGCCGAATCAGTCGAGCTTCTTCATCAATGAAACTTGTGATACTTCGTTGATCCCAAACATGATTACCCATCGTCAGAAAATCGATGCCTTCACCATAGAGTTCATTGGCTATATCTTTGGTTATTCCCTTACCTCCAGCTGAATTTTCGGCGTTAGCAATTGTGACATCAACACTATACTCATCTTTCAGTTCCTTAAGAAAAATCCGGATCGAATTACGGCCCGGATTCCCAAAAATATCACCAATAAATAAGATATTCAATTAGAATCACCTTCACTATCTTTTTAATAAAGTTTTTTCATACTTCTACTATATTTTCGCTTGAACTCCTAGCTCTAGTCTTCTCTCTTTGTATATTCCCTAAACTTTTTACTTTCGTCACATTCTCCCAAAGTCCTGCTTACTTAGCTTAATCCAACAAATAGTAATACTTTCAGCGTACGAGGGGAAAATTAAAGCAGGTGAATTCTCATCACCTGCTTTAAGCCCGAAGGTTCATCTATTTACGAACTTAATCTTTATTTTGCATAATCGACGGCACGAGTCTCACGGATGACAACTACTTTAATTTGCCCTGGATATTCGAGTTCGCCTTCAATTCGTTTGCTAATTTCATGCGCAAGTCGTGGAGCTAGAACATCATCAATTTTATCCGGCTTCACAATAATCCGAACTTCGCGGCCAGCCTGGATAGCAAAGGACTTTTCGACTCCTTCAAAAGTATTGGCAATCTCTTCTAATTTCTGCAAACGTTTGATATAAGATTCTAAGGTTTCTCGACGTGCTCCCGGACGGGCAGCTGAAACTGCATCTGCTGCAGCTACTAAAACTGCTTCAACCGTCTTGGCGTCGACATCGCCGTGATGAGCTTCAATCGCATGGATGACCTCAGTAGATTCTTTATACTTTTTAGCGAGATCCACTCCGATTTGAACATGCGTACCTTCAGTATCATGATCTGCCGCTTTACCAATATCGTGTAATAAGCCAGCGCGTTTAGCGAGTTGAACGTCGACACCGAGTTCTGCCGCCATCATGCCTGCAAGATGAGAAACTTCAATCGAATGCTTAAGCACATTTTGCCCATAGCTCGTTCTGAATTTCAATCGTCCCAAGAGCCTAATAAGCTCAGGATGAAGACCATGCACCCCAGTATCAAAGGTTGCTTGTTCACCCTCTTCACGGATTTTTTGCTCCACTTCTTTCTGCGCTTTTTCAACCATTTCTTCGATCCGTGCAGGATGAATTCGGCCATCGGCAATTAGTTTTTCCAGAGCTATGCGAGCAACTTCTCTTCGAATGGGATCAAATCCTGAAAGAATAACAGCCTCCGGCGTGTCATCAATGATCAGGTCAATGCCCGTCAAGGTTTCTAGAGTCCGGATATTCCGACCCTCACGCCCGATGATTCTCCCTTTCATCTCATCGCTCGGTAGAGCTACAACTGAGACCGTAGTTTCGGCTACATGATCTGCCGCACAACGTTGAATCGCCAGCGAAATGATATTTTTGGCTCGTTTTTCCGCTTCTTCCTTAGCCCGAGTTTCGATCTCTTTAATCATAATTGCGGATTCATAGCGAACTTCTTCTTCCACACTGTTTAAGAGTATTTGCTTAGCATCTTCTGTTGAGAGTCCGGAAACACGTTCTAGTTCTTCCTTTTCCTTCGCCACAGCAGCCGCTAGACTTTCTCGGAGTTTTTCAGCCTCATCTTCTCTGCGATGTAAGTTTTCTTCCTTACGTTCCAGTGACTCCATTTTACGATCAAGTGTTTCTTCTTTTTGCGTAACCCGCCGTTCTAAGCGTTGGACTTCTGAACGCCGTTCACGTACTTCTTTTTCAGCATCATTGCGAATTTGCATTACTTCTTCTTTAGCCACGACAATTGATTCACGGCGTTTAGATTCAGCCAATGTCTGAGCATTGTCAACCATACGTTTTGCTTCTTGTTCAGCAGAACCAATTGCTTTTTCAGACGCATTTTTGCGAATGATCCACCCTATAAAGCCACCTATACCAAGTGCTATAATGACCACCAGCACTCCAGAAACTAAAATACCAACCTCCAAGTGGAATTCACCTCCCTTATCATTGTGCTTATCTAATCAATTAACTCAAGTAAATTAAAAAAACTGGATTCGCGCCAGTTTCGATAAAACACCTCATGAAAAGACAAAATTCATAGATTCGTCTTCTGTTTCCTACAAACCCAAACGCGCTAGTTTAAAGGCCGCCATAATTATACTAACAACGATGAAATCTATAAGAAAACCTTAAAGGTTAATTTAACGGAAACAGGCTTCTTTATTGAGTTTAATATCTTTCCAAAAAATTGTCAAGAATATCCTTCATATTGCGGCTTTCAGCGACTTTTAGAACTATCGAGCTGGGTTAATTCCAACTCGACGATTTTTCGAGTACCCGACTTATGACTTCCAGAGGATATCCTTTTTGGGCCAGTTTCTGCCCTATCTTTTGTTTAAGAAAAAGTTCCCGGGGAAAATGAGCATAGGTTTTCTTATATTGATAGGAAGTTTCCCAGCGTTTCCCCTCTTGAGTCCACATTTTCTTCGCCAAATCTAAACACTGGGATAATTCTTGAGCGGGCTCAAAAACTTGTTCCAAAGCTTCTTCGACTAACAACGGGGCAACCCCCCGTCTTAATAATTCCTGTTTAACCCGTTTGCGGGAAGAGCTCACTAACTTAGTTTGAGCGAAGGAAAGAGCTAGGACTTGGTCATTAACGTACCCCCAGCCTTCCACTCTTTCCATGGCCTCCTGTATTTCCGTTTCGGAATATTCCTTCTTCTCAAGTCTTAATTTAAGTTCGTAGTGAGTTAAGGCACGCCTACTTAGATAAGTTAGGGCTGTATCAAGTGCACTTTTCATTGCCCGCTGCCTTATTACTCATCATCACGTACGGATTCCTGAGTATCATCGACTGAAGGAGCCGCAGGAAGAATCATATTATCCCGAATTATTTGTTCGATTCCCGCAGCAATCTCCGGATGTTGTTTCAAGTATTCTTTAACATTTTCTCTGCCTTGACCTAATCTCTCTCCGTTATAGGAGTACCAAGCACCTGATTTATTGATAATATCCATATCTGTACCGACGTCAACAATGCACCCTTCGCGGGAAATCCCTTCGCCATACATAATATCAAATTCTGCAGTTTTAAATGGGGGTGCGACTTTATTCTTAGCGACCTTGACTTTTGTCCGATTACCAATCATGTCTTGTCCTTGCTTCAGGGTCTCTATACGTCTCACATCCAGACGAATCGTAGCGTAGAACTTTAACGCCCGACCACCGGTTGTCGTTTCCGGGTTGCCAAACATAACTCCGACCTTTTCGCGAAGTTGATTAATGAAAATCACGGCCGTGTGGCTTTTGCTAATAACACCCGTTAATTTACGCAAGGCCTGAGACATTAAGCGAGCATGTAAACCAACGTGGGAATCTCCCATTTCGCCTTCGATTTCGGCCCGAGGCACTAGTGCTGCCACGGAGTCAATAACCACAACATCAACTGCTCCGCTCCGAACTAAGGCTTCACAAATTTCCAGCCCTTGTTCTCCCGTATCAGGCTGGGAAATGAGTAAATTATCAATGTCGACACCAAGCGCCTTCGCATAGACAGGATCGAGGGCATGCTCGGCATCGATAAATGCTGCCGTCCCACCCATTTTCTGTGACTCAGCTACAATATGCAAAGCCACTGTCGTTTTTCCTGAGGATTCTGGGCCATAAATTTCGGTCATTCTTCCCCGTGGTATTCCTCCAACTCCCAAGGCTATATCCAAGGATAAGGCACCTGTCGGGATAACATCAACCGCCATTTTCGCCGAAGCTTCTCCCAGTCTCATTATGGAACCCTTCCCAAACTGCTTTTCAATCTGGCTTAAAGCCATATCTAGAGCCTTCAGTTTATCCATCCCCGCCATTTATTTTCCCCCTTAAACCGAATATTTTAGATTTCAAAGGTTAAAAACAAAACATTTGTTCGATTTAATTATACTTTATCCTTCTTCCTTGTCAATCGTTTTGGTAAGATAATACAAGCTCCGACAAAAAAAGTCCTTAAGTACGATAGCCCCAAAGCCTTCAGGAAGAGATACCGCATATTGAAAGATGGCTTGATTCAGAAAACTTTGGAAGAGTGTGCCGGTAATAAATCTTTAACAGCCAAACACTTGGGTATCAGTCGGGCTGCATTATGACGATGATGCAAAACCAAGGAAGAGAAAAGGGTTAGAAAGATTACTTCTTTCCAACCCTTTTCTGATTTCTTCGCTCAGACTCTCCCTTAAATGGCACTTTTCTCATCATCTTCTTCCTCACGTTCTCGTACAGTACGTTTTACTTTCTTGGTCTTCGAGAAATTTCCAATCATGATAACTCCCACGGCGAGTAAACCCGGTATTAGATAATTAAGAATCTCAATTTCTGAAAGAAAATGAAAAAAGCTATCGTTTAATAGCATTTCGCCCGCAGTATAACCTAGAAGACCTGCCCCGATGGAAACTATCCAAGGCCATTTCTTCATAAGATTCGAAAGAATAGTACTGCCAAAAATGACGATAGGAATGCTAATTGCCAACCCTAAAATCAGGAGAATGGGATTGCCATTGGAAGCACCCGCTACGGCGAGTATATTGTCTAAGCTCATCAATAAGTCAGCAAAGATAATCGTTTGTATCGCTTCTCTGAGACTTGATGCCGCCTTGATTTCCTCTTCATTTTTGTCTTCCTTGAGCAGTCTAATTGCGATCCAGATTAAGAGCATTCCCCCAGTCGCCTGAACAAAGGGTATTTTCAATAACATAGCTGCAACCGTAGTTAGACCAATTCTTAAGACAACTGCACCAAGTGTTCCCCAAAAAATCCCTTTTTTTCTATCTTCTTTACCCAAACGGAGTGTCGCTAAAGCAATCACCACTGCATTATCTCCACTTAAAACTAAATTAATGATGACTATGCTCAATAATGTTGCCCAGAATCCAACTACCATGAACTCGCCATCCCCTTTTTCTAACGTAATATATCTTACTTCAGAAATATAGAGGGCATCCTTCGATTATCAATCGATCAGGATTATATAAAACTTCTGTTGAGAAAATGAAGGAGTCCTCTCTATAATCCCCTCTTATTCCATGCCGTCAAAATAACTGCAATAATGAGTACGATAAAGGACCTGAACGATATCCTTCGGCGATTACGGGATAGTGATATTGTTCCTGCTACGTTATTTCTGATGGAGCTACAGCTAAACTCCCCGCAATTTTTGTTGGGACGACTGGTAGTTTTTTTGCCACTATACTCGCCTCCTTTGTCTACTAAGTCTCTATATTATTGTAAAGCAAGAATCGTGCCAACCTTCCGGATAATTAGAATAGTTTTCTATCTAAGATTGAATTGAGGCTGCAATTCGTCGTTCTAAAGCTTTTTTCATTACAGTCTGCCATGATATTTTCCTAAGTTTTTCACAAAAAAAACAGTGTAACGTTTCATTGCTGAATCGTTGCACTGTTTCGTGTTGCAATTTTGTTTCATTATCGCAACAGTTTAAGCTTATAGAAGATTATATCAGTTTGAACCTTAACGAGCCTTTGCCGGCTCGACATTAACCTTCCGTCCCTTAATGAAATTCTGGTGCATGCAACTTAGTACCCGGTTCGCATGCTCTTCTGGAACTTCAACGAAGGTAAATTTATCGTAAATATTGATCATCCCAATAATATTACCAGGTATCCCGCTTTCGTCAGCAATCCAGCGAATGATGTCCTGGGGTTTAATCTGTTGAAGACGTCCAATATTCATAAACAACCGGACCATTCCCGGTGTGGCTCCCGTGTTTTCAAAACTCAGGTCCTGTTCATCATCAGTACGTTCTTCCGCACCCTCAACCGCGAATTGTAAAGCAGCCGCTGCAACATCGATCGAGTCATATTCTTCGAGTAAAGCACTGACAATAGGCCGATACGTTGCCAAATGATCTTTTTGTAACAGCTTAACAAGCTGTTCTTTAAGATTTTCTGCTTGCCGTTCACTCACATCGGCTAAAGAAGGAAGTTCTTTCCGAACAATGCGTGTCTTAATTAAGCGTTCAATCAGGCGAAGTTGACGATACTCACGTGAGGAAATCAGCGTGATCGCTTTGCCTGTACGCCCAGCCCGTCCTGTCCGGCCAATCCGATGAACATAGGATTCTGGATCCTGAGGGATATCGAAGTTGATGACGTGGGTTACATTGTTAATGTCTAAGCCTCGGGCTGCGACATCCGTTGCCACAAGCAGTTCGATCTTGCCTTCCCGGAAGTGTTTCATCACACGATCTCGCTGTTGTTGACTTAAATCCCCGTGCAAGGCATCTGCAAAATATCCTCGAGGTGCCAAAGCGGCAACAAGCTCGTCGACACCCCGTTTTGTCCGGCAAAAAATAATGGCTTGTCCGATATCTTCCATATCAATAATTCGACAAAGTGCATCAACCTTAATTTTATCCCGAGTCTCATAAAAGACTTGTTCAGTAAGAGGAACAGTCAATTCATCACGGCTGACCGCAACAGACTTAGGATCTTTCATGTAATTTTTAGCTAACTTACGAATCGCTAGAGGCATGGTTGCTGAAAACAACATGACCTGCCGCTCTTCTGTCGGGATTTCCTTCAAAATGTGTTCAATGTCTTCCACAAAGCCCATGTCCAACATTTCGTCTGCTTCATCAAGTACGACCATTTTGACATATTGCAATTTCAAGGTTCCCCGCTTTAAATGGTCGAGTATCCGTCCTGGCGTTCCCACGACCACTTGACTTCCAAAACGAAGGGCTCGGATCTGACGGTCAATCGATTGTCCACCATAAATAGGCAAAATTTTAACATGTCGATACTTACCGATCTTCGCGATTTCCTCAGACACTTGCACTGCTAGTTCCCGCGTCGGGCTTAAGACAATAGCCTGAACCGCTTGGAACTTCGGATTCACTTTTTCGCAGATCGGGATGCCAAAGGCTGCTGTTTTACCCGTTCCTGTCTGGGCTTGCCCGATTAAATCGATTCCTTCAAGTGCTAAGGGTATAGCCTCCTTCTGAATCGGAGAGGGTTCCTCAAATCCCATTTCTGAAAGCGATTGTAGTATTTGCTTGCTTAATTCAATTTCCCCGAAGGATTGTAAACGTTCTACCATATAATTATAATGTGCTCCTTTCAACTTTTAACAAATAGTGACGTACCAAGTCTAAGGCAGCCATCACCGACAACTGCCTGATCGACTCCCTTTGACCATGAAACTGAAATTTGCTCGTCTGGACGCCTCCCGGAGTGGCCAATCCAATATAGACTAGGCCAACCGGCTTTTCATCGTTTCCTCCACCTGGGCCTGCGATTCCTGTAATTGCAACAGCAAGATCAGAGCCTGAACGCTCTTTCATTCCTGCCGCCATCTCGCATGCAGTTTCTGAACTAACCGCTCCATACGTTTGCAGGGTTTGGGGGTTAACCCCTAGAAACTTCTCCTTAAATGAATTGGAATAGCTCACGACCCCACCTAAATAGTTCTCAGAACTACCAGCCTCTTGGGTTAGAGTTGCTCCAAGCAACCCTCCAGTACAAGATTCCGCCGTTGAGATCGTTAATCGTCTTGTTTTAACGGCCTCATTGACAATTCCCAGCATGGTTTCATCATTTATTCCGAATACCTTAGCTCCCAAACGTTCCCGGATGATCTGTTCAGTCTTATCTAAAAGCGCTGTGGCCTCCTGCTCATTCTCTGTCCTCACAACCAATCGGATATGCATTTCTGATTGCTTTGCGAGCAGTGTCATCCCTAGTTGGGCATTTCCCATCAAATCCTGTAGTACCTGTTCAATCTCCGATTCTCCCAAACCAAAAATCTTGATCACCCGGCTATACATTCGCCTTATATTGATAGAGACTTGTTTTTCCAGGAATGGGAAAACAGAGTGCTCAAACATGGGTGTCATTTCAGCCGGGGGGCCAGGTAAGATCACAACCGTTCCACCCTCATGCTGGATAATTGCACCTGGGGCCGTTCCATGATCATTGTTAAGAACCTTTGAACCTTCAGGGAAATATGCTTCTTTTTCTTCGGTTTTAGGCATAACTGAACCGCGGCTCGAAAAAAAGTGCTGGATGTGCTCCAAGCTGTAAGGATCGAGCTGCAATTTCAAGCCTAGGACCTTAGCGACTAATTCCTTCGTCATATCATCAACAGTAGGCCCAGTACCGCCAGTCGTCAGCACCAGATCTGAGCGGCTAATCGCTTGCCTCAAAACCTGTTCGACCCGTTCTCGGTTATCCCCCACTGTGGTATGGTAATCCACTTCAATCCCAAGCTCTGATAATTTGCCCGTTAAATAATGGGCGCTGGTATTTAGAGTTTGTCCGAGTAGTATCTCTGTACCCGTAGCGATAATTTCAGCTTTCATTATATTTTATCACTCTCCACTATTAAACGCAAACTAACGCATTATTCTCCATCTTTAGGGAATTCTCACTTCTTATAAGGATTCCCATTGCGTCTTTATTTATTTCTTAACTAGAATAGAGTTATCCTGCTTCATACTAAATATTATTATTATTGAATTGCTCTAGATCGTTTTTAAACCTAAAGTAAATTAGGAAAGGCTCGGCTAGCGCCGAGCTTAATTGATACTAACAGAAAGTATAAATTTTGGGGCAGATAGTATAAGTGCAACCAGCGGCTTTCATTCTCCTACGATGCATGTATTTATGTCCGGCAGGATAAGGCAACTAGGGCTAGCACCTTCGCTAGGGCTTGGTACTAGCCAAGTTTTCTTTATCGCTGAAGCTCGGCGAAAGCCGGGTTTTCTTTATACTAACAGAAGGTATAAATTTTTGGCAGATAGCATAAGTGCAACCAGCGGTTTCGCTTTCCTACGATGAATGCGGTTAAGTTCGGCAGGATAAGGCGACTAAGGCCCCCGCTTTGGCGCTGACCAAGTCTTCTATGTCGCAAAGATCGGCGAAAGCCGGGTTTTCTTTATAAAGGAGACATGAGGGTTAACGATCAGACTGCGACTTATGCTACAGTTCTGAGGTAAGAACGAAACTTTTCCCCGCTAATACTTTCTTCCTCTTGCAAGATCTCTGCCAAATGGCTCAAAACTGTTTTTTCTTCATGAATGATTCTCTGGGTTTTTTGCTCAAGGTCCGCTAGTATATCATGGGTCACCGTCTGACGCTGGTCAGCACTGATTTTGCTGACATCCACGACTCCCAATTCAGACATTCCTGACGCGAGCATTTTTTCAATCATCTGTAGGGCTTGCTCATAGTCTCCTGCTGAGCCTGTGCTACGTGCTCCTAACACTGTTTCCTCGGCCAACGCGCCTGCTAAAGCGATCATGATTTGTTCTTCGAGCATTCCCTGGGTATAAAGATAAAGATCATTCTCCGGGTAATGGCGGACATACCCTAACGCATTTCCTCGGGAACGAATCGAAACCTGGGAAACTGAGTGTGGATGAACATGTTCTGCCAGCAGGGCATGCCCACTTTCATGCACAGCTACTCTTTTCAATTCTCCTTCTGTCGGTTTTCGGTCAAGTTTCTCTCCTAATAATACTTTTTCAACAGCTTCTCGGAAATGTCGCATTTTAATCTCTTGATCGTCGTCTCGTAAAGCGAAAACGGCGGCTTCATTGGTTACACTTTCGAGGTGGGCCCCTGAGAAACCAAATGTTTCTTGGGCGATCTTTTCTAAATTAACATCCTGCGCTAAAGGTTTATTACGTGCATGTATATTGAGAATTGCCAGTCGACCTTCCTTGTCGGGCAAATCGACTTTAACCAGTCGATCAAAGCGACCCGGCCTCAGTAAGGCGGAATCAAGGGCTTCCGCACGGTTCGTCGCGGCGAGGACCAAGATTTGGATTTCTTGTTCTGTCCCTAAACCATCCATCTCCACTAAGAGCTGATTTAAGGTTTGATCATACTCATGATGAGAAATATTACTTCCACGCTTCGCCCCGAGAATATCGATCTCATCAATAAAAATAATCGCGCTTGTTTTTTTCTCTTTACTGGCAAGTTCCTTTGCCCTACGGAATAAGCTGCGAACCCGTTCGGCACCTACACCTGCGTACATCTCAACAAATTCGCTCCCGGATATCGCCAAAAATCCCGAATTGGTATAGCGCGCAGCAGCTTTCGCTAAGAGTGTTTTGCCTGTACCTGGTGGCCCTGACAATAGAATCCCTTTCAGCGGTCGAATTCCGAGCTCCTTCATGCGCTCCGTATATAAAAGAAAATCTAAGGCTTCCTGCAATTCCTTTTTGGCTGAGTTTTGCCCTCCAATATCTTCAAAGTTTACAGAGGTATCTGAAATTTGAACTCCTTTTCCTGCCGTCTTGAGCACTTGTCTCTGAATGACCAATTTCCAAAGAAGAAAGGCTCCTACTCCCAAAATTCCAAGAGGTAGGACGTTATAACCAATCACCCAGAGAAAGAAGAAAAGTCCAATTCCAGCTCCTAATACTATATCGATTTTCATTTTATCTTCTCCTCTCATTGACTCACTGACGCTAAAAACTTCCCTTGGGTACTGCGTTCCACAACCTCAAGTAACTGGGCTTGTCCCTGAGTTAAGTTTAAGAAAATTTTCTCGTTGTTCATTGAAAGATCGATAGTTACCCCGGTTTGGGCCGCTTGCTGCTGTAGCGTTTGTTCCATTTGAACGAAATCCCCGCGAGCAATACCTTCTTGGAGCGGAAACTCCATCTTCGCCAGCAGCTTTTCTAATTCCGGTGTTCTTTGGTCTTTTAAACGGATCGGACGTTGACCCGCAAGTTTTTCAAGCTGTTGCTCTACCTCTGCTAAATTTTGCAGATGGTCAGTTGTAACCTCAAGGATTTGTTGGCCATTTTCTGAAACAACCTGAGCTGAAAGGACGCCGCTGATTTGTTGACTATCTTTCGCTAAATGCCCATTAACCCAATTGTTTTTATAAATAAATTGACCACCCAATAAAAGCCCGAAAATTAGAATCCCCACAAGGCTAATCCGCGCGATCCTCTGTTTCATCATAGACATGTGTACCCTCCACTTCGCGTTCTCGCTACGAACTTGATATATCAATTACGTATAATATTATAGCATTGATTCTATACTAACCTGATATATAAATATATCCACAATTGACAAGTTTAAACTCAGGTGGAATTTAAGAATAACCTCGTTAGTAACGGATATAAAGGAAATGAGCATAAATACCTTCATGGAAAATAAGAAGAAGAATTCGTCCTTTTGGAGAATTCTTCTTCTACGTACATCTATTTAACAATCCATCAACTTTGTCTTTATTGATTAATTTACTTGCGGAAAAGCTTCTTCATTTTTAATAAGTAGTCCATACCTGAGAGCAACGTAAAGAATAAGGCAATATAGAGGAAAGGTTGCCCAATGGGTATATGAAGGAGTGAAAACGGCCAATCATCCAAGAGCAGCGCAGAAATGGCAATCACTTGGGTAACGGTTTTAATCTTGCCGAGCTTACTCGCACTGATAATGGTCCCTTCTGCTGCTGCAATTCCCCTCAGCCCTGTGACTGCAAACTCTCGGCCAAGAATGACCCAGGCAATCCATGCGGGTACATCCCCAAGCTCGACCAGGGAAATCAACGCTGCTGATACCAGAAGTTTATCCGCCAGCGGATCCAAAAATTTGCCGAGATTTGTGACCTGACCGCGCTTCCGAGCGATATAACCATCCAAGCCATCAGTTGTAGCCGCCAAGATGAAAATCAGGGCCGCTACAATATTTTGATAGGGCATTATCTTGTGCCCTTTCGCATCTTGAATCAGCAGAAAGGCCATAAATATCGGTATTAAAAAGATTCGGGCTAATGTGAGTCGATTGGGTAAATTCACGAAACAACCTCTCCCATTAAATCATAACTATCCACGTCATGGATTTTCACTTGAGCAAATTCCCCGGTTTCTAATTCCTGTGCAGAGTTCACATAGACTGAGCCATCAATCTCTGGTGCATCCCCTTCGGAACGTCCGAGATACCGTCCATCTGGTAATTTTTCCTCAATCAGAACCGTTAATGTCTGCCCGATCCAGCGTTGCTGTCGTTCTAAAGCTATCCCTTGTTGAAACTGCATTAGCTCGTCTCGACGTTGTTCACGGATTTCTACTGGAACCTGATCCTCACGTTGTGCCGCAGGTGTAGTTTCCTCTTGTGAATAAGCAAACGCCCCTAAACGATCAAAACCAATCCGTTTGACAAAAGCAATTAAATTGGCGAACTGATCTTCTGATTCTCCCGGGAATCCCGTGATCATCGTTGTGCGAATTCGGATATCCGGCATTGCTTGACGTAACTTTTGAATCAAGATCTCCGCTTCCTCGCTGGTTCCCCGACGATTCATCGCCGCTAATATTTGATCATCACCATGTTGCAGGGGTAAATCAAGATAGCGGCACACCTTCGGCGTTTCTTTCATGGTCTGAATTAATTCATCTGAAAATAAATCAGGATAGCAATACATCAGACGGATCCATTCAATTCCTTGAATCTCTGCTATTTTACGGATTAGCGAAGGTAATCTAAATTCTCCGTAAAGATCCACGCCGTATCGCGTTGTATCCTGAGCAATAAGCAGGATTTCTTTAACACCTTCCTCCGCCATCTGTTGGATTTCGCGAAGAATAGATTCTTCAGGACGGCTGCGAAAATGACCTCTCACCTTTGGAATAACACAATAGGTACAAAAATTGTCGCATCCTTCTGCTACTTTTACATAAGCATAATGTTTCGGAGAAAGACGCTGCCTTGACATCGTGTCATCATAAAGAAATTGAGGAGCCCCTTGAGTCACATGTCTGGTCTTATGAATTTGAGCTTCATCAATAAATTCAAGAACCTCCGCCAGATTATCCGTTCCTAAAATTCCATCAAGTTCTGATATTTCTGCCATCAGTTCCTCACCATATCGTTGAGCCAAACAGCCCGCTGCCAGTAGGGTCTTACATTGACCTTCCTTCTTGTATTGAGCCATCTCGAGAATTGTATCGACAGATTCCTCTTTGGCACTATCGATAAAGGTACACGTATTGACAATAATGATATCCGCTTGTTCAGGGTCCTCGACTAAATCATATTTCTCACTGATCCGACCAGACATAATCTCACTATCCACCTGATTCTTGGGACATCCTAACGTAACAATAGCTACTTTTTTACTCAAAAATTGCACCTCAATATCTGTTTAACCTTATGCATTCTTCTAACAGTATAAACCAACTTTTCTTAACGGTCAAAAACTATTCAGACCATCAAATTAAGATTAAGAACTAAATTAGGAAATAAGAAAGTTTCCCAAAAGGATTTTTGTCCTATAATATATAAGTATATAAGAATTGATCAAAACAGAGCGGGCAGACTTGGTTGTCTTATCCTGCCGAATATTTAAAGAGTGAGGCGTTTTTACTATGAAAGAACTTTCTCCCATTGATTTATGCGGTTGCGGTGATACCGGTTATTTAAGCAAGCGAACAATTCCGATCGACTTAGCTCAGGGTCTGGGGCATATTCATCAGGTCCCCATCTATCACTGTGGAAGTAAACTATGTGACCAGTATACCCTGCCCTCGCTGGTTGTCTCACGAATCGATGATTTAGCCGATATCATGGAAGAAAAGGGTCTCCAATCATTAGAGTTTTATTGGGAAGACCAGGAAGGTCCCCAGGATTTCTCTTCTCTGGTTGAATCCCTTATCGGGAGACTATCCAATCACAAATATGAGGATGTAATTGTCATTTTTGTGCTACCCGGACAGTCCATTGTGTTTCAGAGTCAACAAGATAGTTCTGAGTTTTACCAACTTAAGTATCTTCAGAAGGATGACAAGGGAACCTGGTTTTCCTTCCTCAAATTCTATTCAGAGGAGCCCCTTACTGTTGAGGAATTTCCAGAATATGAGCCAACTTATGTCAAGGAGCTAGGGGTTATTGCTATCGATGAAGTCGAAGATGCTTTAAACGATGAGTTTGGGGGCGTTATTTAACCTTTTTTCTTTTTCCTTTTTGTTGACTTGGGTTCCTTGGGCCCTTCGTACTTGAACCAGATAGCTGACTGGTTTTAGGGTGTTTTGTTTTTGAAAGACCGTTTACTTTATCCGTAATTCGAGCTCTTTTTTCAGTTTTGAGGGGGCGTTCAGTTTCTAGATGTTCTGTTTTTATGGGTTCGGACCTTCTAGACTTTCTCTTTGAACTAAACTCTCTAAGCTTCAAATCCGGTCTTTTTCCATCACCTGATACTTTGCCCGCTGCTTTGCCGGATATCCGGCTCGTCTTATAATAGGTATTTCTTGGTCGAATTAAGCATTTCGACCCATTGCCAATGAGATCCTCGCGATGAGCCTGTTTGAGTGCTTTTTCAACGAGAGCGTAATTCTTGGGATTTCGATACTGAATTAACGCCCGTTGCATCGCTTTTTCTTCCATACTTCGTGGAACATAAACGATTTCCATCGTTCGGGGATCTAACCCGGTATAATACATACATGTAGACAGAGTCCCCGGAGTCGGGATAAAATCCTGAACTTGTTCTGGATTAACGCCCATATCTCGAACGTATTCCGCTAATTCAATCGCCTCACGCAGCCCGCTTCCGGGGTGAGAAGACATAAGATAGGGAACCAGATACTGTTTCTTGCCCAACTCTTTATTGATATCCTTAAAGTCCTTGACAAAGGTGTCATAGACCTTTCTTCCCGGTTTCCCCATTCTTTTGAGCACCCGATCGCTTACATGCTCGGGTGCTACTTTAAGTTGTCCACTCACATGATATTCACAAAGCTCACGTAAGAAGTCGGTTTTCTTATCAGCCAGGACAACATCATAACGGATACCGGAACGGACGAAGACTTTCTTAATCTTGGGCAGACTTCTTAAGCGACGCAAGAGTTGAATGTATTCTCCATGATCCACATCGGCTTGCTCACAAGGTGAGGGATAAAGGCACTGCCGATGAGGACAGGCACCCCTTTTTAGTTGAGCCTCACACGCAGGACGTCGAAAATTGGCAGTGGGTCCACCAACATCATGAATATACCCTTTAAAATTTGGATGCCAGGTCAAGCGCTCTGCTTCCCGAACAATGGATTCTTCACTGCGGCTTTGAATGATCCTGCCCTGGTGAAAAGTTAACGCGCAAAAGGAACAGGAACCATAGCAGCCCCGTGCGCTGACCAGACTAAACTCGACTTCCGTAATGGCCGGAACCCCGCCCTCTTTTTCATACATGGGGTGATAGGTCCCGTTGTAGGGTAAAGCATAGACCGCATCCATCTCGGACTGTGTGAGTGGATATCCAGGAGCATACTGCAATACGCCTTCTTTGCCGTGTCGTTGAAGCATTGCCTGCCCCCGAAACGGATCCTGTTGATTATATTGAATCCAAAACCCTTCAGCATACTTTCGTTTATCCTCAACGACTTCCTTGTAGGAGGGGAGTTCAATAACCTCTTCAGGAAGCTCTTCCTGCCAATGAACCATTGTCCCTCGGATCCCTTGAATATCTCGCGCAGGAGTTCCCGCCTTCAACTGTTGGGCAATTTCCACGATAGCCTTTTCTCCCATGCCGAAAACGAGTAAATCCGCCTGACTATCCAGGAGGATCGAATGCTTCACCTTATTACTCCAAAAATCATAATGGGCAAACCGCCTTAAGGAAGCTTCGATCCCTCCGATCACGATAGGAAGTCCTGGAAACACCTCTCGTACACGATTTGAATAAACAACTGTTGAATGATCTGGCCTTAGTCCAACTTTTCCACCCGGGGAATAAACATCCTTGGAGCGCCTTTTTTTAGCCGCAGTATAGTGGTCAACCATGGAATCAAGATTTCCCCCTGAGATGAGACAAGCAAGCCGAGGGCGTCCCATAACTTTAAAGGATTCAAGGTCCTGCCAATCCGGTTGGGCGATAATTCCCACCCGATAACCTTCTTTTTCTAACACTCTAGAAATAATGGCTATCCCAAACGTACAATGATCGACATAAGCATCTCCTGTAATCAGGAGGAAGTCTAATTCCTTCCAACCACGTTTTCTCATATCCTCTCGATTTACGGGTAAAAACTGTGGGGTTTTGATGAGTATCACTCCAATTCGTAAAATTTCATTAAGAAACTATTATGAACTCTAGTAGAATAAAAAGTTTTGATTAAACTCCTGTAGCCATCGAATAAAAGTGAAAACTCCCACTGGAAGTGGGAGATCTCTGAAAAACATTTCTACCGATAATTGATAAATTGTAGGTCAACCCCTAAATCCTGTTGTCGGAGAAGGACAATTATAGACTGCAGGTCATCTTTATCCTTACCCGAAACACGAACTTGATCGCCTTGAATGGAGCTCGCTACTTTAATCTTGCTCTCTTTAATCAGTTTATTGATTTGTTTAGCCTTTTCCTGAGAAATTCCCTGAACCAATTTAACTTCTTGTCGTACTGTATCACTTGCAGCAGGAATAACTTTTCCATAATCCAGCGCTTTTAAAGAAACCTGTCTTTTGACCAGTTTACTCTCTAGGATATCTACAACGTTACGCAGTTTAAAATCGTCATCCGAAACTAAGATAATTTTATCGTCTTGAAGTTCAATCGAAGATTTGCTATTTTTAAAATCGAAACGTTGTTCAATTTCCTTTTGTGCTTGATGGACCGCATTGCTCACTTCTGGCATCTCAACTTGGGAAACAATATCAAACGAAGATTCCTTAGCCAAAGCCATTCTCTCCTTACTCTACATTATTTACATTCTTGTTTAGAAATAGTTATTGCGGTTGTGCCGAGGTTTGAGGATTCTGTACAGTTTGAGCTTGCGCGGAAATTTGGACCAAGGTGGCTTTATTGAGAACGACATTATTTACGACTTGTCCAGATGTCCCTAAGGCGGGAACGTTTTTTCCGTTGAGAGTAATCGTTATACCTCCTGCATTCCCGACCGTGACAAATTCAATATTTTCAGTAGCAGTTAGTTCTTTCGTTGTTCCTGGAGAAAATGTTCCTTCCAGAGCATGTTGACCATCGACATTCACGACTAACCAGCAGAGTTCGGTAAAAACAAGTTTAGCCTTTAAGCCATCTGTCGTTGCTGCTGTAACGCTGGGCGGATTCTGGGGCGTATTTGTCTGGGGTTGGGCAGGATTAGCCTCCGTCACTGGTTTTTGTTCCGGCTGCGGAGCACTGGGTAAAGGAGCAGGCGTATATTCTGCCGTAGGGACCGTTCCCTGAGGCTTACTCATTGACGCAATCACCGCTACCGTTCCTACTGCAAGCAAACCAACCACTACTGCAACCATGGGCCTAAACCACATAGGTCTTTGCTGGGCCGCCTGAGGAACAAACTCATTTTTCGGTTGAATAACTGGTTCACTTTCCTTATAAAGTTCCAATATATCCTCGGAATTCAAGTCAAGATATTTGGAGTACGTACGTAAAAAACCCTTAATGTAAGTCGTTCCAGGTAAGATCTCATAATTTTCTTTTTCCATTGCTTCCAGATAGCGCACCCGGATTTTGGTCGCTTCTTCCGCTTCGATTAAACTCCACCTTTTATTTTCACGTGCTGCCTGAAGGAGTTGTCCCTCGCCTGCCATACAAAACCCTCCTTAAAAAATTTAGCTCACGTCAAATACAGAATAGCTCATATTCATGTCATAGGCATACTTAGCCTTCCCGAGTAAAACGATATAGCTAGGCAGATTACTTAGAAAATCATCACTTCATCCAGCCGTTCCAAACTTATTTTGCACTTCAGATCAAGATGTTGGTCCATCTTGATCATCTCTACGCTCCACGAGATAGCCTTCCAACTCCCTTATCGCGTGCTCTGGATAACATTGACTGACACTGAAATCATAATCAAAGCTTGCCTCATTGGGATACCCATAAAGCGCATCATAATAATCAAGTAGATTACCGGTAAAATTAGCTAAATGATTTCCGTCCAAAAGTGAATTATATTCTTCTATCTTCTTCTGTCCAAGGGTCTTATCCAGCCGAAGAAGGGCTGCCTGGATCTGCGGTATAGCTTCCGGAATTTCCGTATACTCCTTGATTAATCGGTTAACGCGGTTTGGGATGGAATCATAAACAAGAATTTGTGTGCCCTGCTGCATGGCGTCATAGAATTTGACTGGTAAAGTTACTCGTCCAAGACGTTTACTTTCGCATTCAACAACAAGATACGAATGACCGTTAGCTCTGATTTTCCCGAGTTCATCATAAAGTAAAGCCTCAAACGTCTTTTGTGAGGGGGGAGCCCCTAACCCTAAGTCTCCGAAGACTGACCCTCGGTTATTCGCTAATTTTTCCAAATCGATCACCGGATAGCCGTCTCTTTTTAATTGGGTGAGGATTTCCGTTTTGCCAACCCCCGTATTTCCCCTCAAGACAAAGAATTTTAGGGATGAATTCTGTTCAAAAAAATCGAATACGGTTTTACGGTAAGCCTTATACCCCCCTTTCAAACGGTAAACTGAAACTCCCATGAGGTCCAAAACCGTCGCTAAGGCTTTGCTTCTCATCCCACCTCGCCAACAGAAAAGAACAAGCGGACCTTGTTCTGACCAATGTTCTACCTGTTGGACCAAATTTGGCAGTTTCGGGCTGATGAATTTCAACCCTTCTTCTCGAGCTAATTTAGGCGAAGTTTGGGTATAGGTTGTTCCCACCTGCGCCCTTTCCTCGTTATTCAAAAGAGGCAGATTTAGAGCACCCGGTATTGTGGCCTCCCGATATTCTCCTTCTGAACGCACATCAACAAAAATTGGATTCTCTAAATTCTCCAATTCTTCTACAGTAATTTCGCGAATCATCCTAATCCCTTCTGGAAACCTTACATTCCCCTTTTATCATAAATCCTACTTGCAAAATCCGCAACTTATTTACCGACAATTTCATCCATTAAACCAAATTTCTGTTCGAATTGTCCTCGTGTCAAGAGTACTTCACGAGGTTTTGAACCCTCGTACCCTCCAACCACTCCTTTTTCCTCCAATAAATCCATAAGACGCGCAGCACGCGTATATCCAATTCTGAGCCGTCTTTGTAATAGAGAAACAGAAGCATTGCCTGATTCAAGGAACAAAAGTGAGGCTTTATGGAACAATTCATCCCCCGCTGCCTCGACTTTACTACTTCCGATTTCAATGTTAGGGATCTCCTGATATTCAGGGGTCGCTTGGTTCTGTAAGAACCGTACCACATTTTCTACTTCTTTATCCGCGAGGAAACATCCTTGCACACGTATGGGTTTACTCGCACCCATGGGGGAAAAGAGCATATCCCCGCGTCCTAATAACTTTTCTGCCCCATTCATATCCAAGATCGTCCGCGAATCGGTCTGTGAGGATACCGCAAAAGCGATTCGTGAAGGAATATTCGCCTTGATTAAGCCTGTAATGACATCTACTGAGGGTCTCTGGGTAGCAATAATGAGATGAATACCTGCAGCTCTAGCCATCTGCGCCAAACGACAAATGGAATCCTCTACTTCGCCTGGTGCAACCATCATTAAATCGGCAAGCTCATCAATAATCACGACCACATAAGGTAGAGGGGGTGAAGCCTCTTTTTTCTCTTGGGTCTTTAAAAAATTATAGCGCACAATATCACGTACCCCTGAAGCTGCAAATAGTTCATAGCGCGTTTCCATCTCTGTAACGATCCATTTCAAGGCCCCTGCAGCCTTCTTCGGATCCGTTACGACCGGAGCGATCAGATGAGGAATGCCATTATAATTTGTAAGTTCCACCATTTTCGGATCGACAAGTAAAAATTTAACCTCATCCGGGCGAGCCTTGAATAAAATACTGTTAATTAACGTGTTCACACAAACGGATTTTCCGGAACCAGTCGCACCCGCAATCAGTAAATGCGGCATTTTAGTTAAATCGGCAACAATGGGAGTCCCCGTAATATCTTTACCCAAAGCCACCGACAATTTGCCCTTAGCATTATGAAATTCGGGCGTTTCGAGAACTTCTCTAAAATGAACCATCGCAATTTCACTGTTCGGTACTTCAATCCCGACCACTGACTTTCCGGGAACAGGAGCCTCAATCCTGACATACGAGGATGCTAAACTCAAGGCAATATCATCCGCAAGGTTGGTGATTTTGCTCACTTTGATCCCTGGCGCGGGCTGCGCTTCATAACGAGTAATAGCTGGTCCTTGTGTGACATGCGTAACTTTTACCCTAACCCCGAAGCTTCCCAGTGTATCCTCAAGGATCTTGACATTATCTGCTAAGTCCTTATTAATCCGTGGATTTTTAACCTTTAAGGACTTCTGTAACAACGTAAAATTGGGTAGTTGATAAACAGTCTTATCTTTTTGAATCTGTCGAGAAATTGGCGTTCCAGTTAATTTCCCAGGAGGCAGGATTTCTTCTTGCCGATGATTCTCATCTACACCTTTCGCTGAATCCGTTACTTCTAAATTTTGAGAATTCATTTCTGATCCAGGATAATCCAGACTATCCTGCAATGTATGAATAATGAGCGGGCGTTCCGCAACATCAGGATCAAGGACTTTATTTGGTATTGGCTCATCCTTGATATCCTTTTTCCGCATCGTCTTTTTTAGGGTTTTATTTATGATTGGATCCTTTTTCAGGTTAGGTTCCTGAATTTCTTCGGACTCGGAATCTTGAACAACGTAGATAAATTCTCCGACCTGTTCCTTGACCCACTCTCCCGTCTGCTTACCAATCCGCTTCACTTCCTGAACCCCACCAATTAAAGATCGATTTGTCACCAGTAAGGCCCCAATCAAAGCCAGCATAATCAAAATGACATAACCTCCGGCAATTCCAACCGAGGATTTTAAGAGAATAACAATCCCTGCACCAACAATTCCGCCGCCCTGTCCACTCTTGCCAGCTTGCCAGAGATCCGTTTGAGAAAAGGCTTCGACTCCTGGAAGTTGCAAATGAAGTATTCCCTCCAGAACGAGCCAAAGGAGGAGTACGCCACCGCTCCGCCATCCATTTTCAAAATGACGTCGGTTCATATAGGCGACACCCCAAAGTCCGAGAAGAATCAGCACCCAAATTCTACCCCCGCCTGCAAAAACAGTCAGGGCATATTTTAACTTTTCACCCAAATATCCGCTCGGTCCTGAATAAAGCATGACAATTCCCAGTGCTGCCAAACCTAAAGCCAAAATTCCAACGACCTCATGCTGTACGGTTTCTTTTAACGTTGGTCTTTTTATCACCGTGCGGCGTGTTTTTCTTTTCGCCACAAATAATCCCCCACACCTTCAAAATTTTCCAATTTAATATTCTTGATTTCATACCTTCTCTGTTGAAGGCTGGTTTCCTCTCATTCAAGCCATTTATTACCTGATAATTTCCCTATTCCCTCAATAGTATAATATAGAAACTCTACCTGTGCAAAAAAGCGGGCTATAATGCCCGTTTTTCTGATTTTCTAATCCCTATTTTGTTCATCAATTAAGCGTTTAATTTCAGCATAAGCTTCTTTCAATCCCCCGACGGAATCAATCAAACCTACATTGACCGCATCTTGTCCAATAAGGATTGTTCCAATATCCTGAGCTAGTTCACCTGTTGCAAACATCAATTTCTTCAAATCTTCTTCAGACATTTTAGAGTGTTGAACAATAAAGCTATTAATTCGCTCCTGCATCTTTTGAAGATACTCGAATTGTTGATGACCATTGATCACCAATCCGGTATAACGAATCGGGTGTACCGTCATTGTTCCGGTTGGAGCAATAAAGCTTCTGCTACAACTGACGGCAATCGGAATCCCGATACTATGTCCACCGCCAAGAACCAGAGACACACTTGGCTTACTTAAGCTGCTAACTAGCTCGGAGATCGCCAGCCCCGCTTCCACATCTCCCCCTGCAGTATTTAAAATCAGCAAAAGTCCTTCAATTTTAGGATTTTGCTCGACTGCAACCAGTTGAGGAATCACGTGTTCGTACTTTGTTGCCTTAGCTTGAGCAGGTAAGATCTGATGTCCTTCGATTTGCCCGACAACGGTCAAGCAAAAAATGTTTTCAGCGGGTTCCGGTATCTGAATCTGCCCTAACTCCTTGATGTTCTGCACTTCTGGATTATTAGACTCTTCCGCTAAGTCCTCATTATTTTGTAACATGAGTATGACGCTCCTTCAATTCTATTTCCATTCAACTCAACTTAAGATAGAATGTAAAACTCGACCTGAAGTGAGTTTCCTTTATATTATGGAAGGTTAGCGTCATAAACATACAAAACGGAGGAGCATTTAATTATCAAGCAATTTCATTCTTCAAATCCAATAACTTTTAAATAATTACTGCGCAGGCTTAAATCTGCAAGATCTATTCCCTCAATTTCCTTGTTCTGTTCAGCTTGCGAAACTGGATCTCCAAGATATTCTCGGTTCGCAAGAACCGCGAAGTTCTTCTGAGTATTCAGGAGATTCCGACCGAAGGCCGTATTTTTATATTGCTCCTCTTGAATCCCCATGAGATAGGCTAAGGTTGGAAAAAGGTCGATCTGCCCACCCGTAGTTTTAATTTTTTGTCCTGCCAACCCTTTATTGAATATGATCAAAGGTATACGTTTGGAATCATCAAGCCACCAACTTTCTGGAGCATTCATGGCTTGAACTTCATTATTGTAGTATTTATGCACCCCAGTATGATCCCCATAGATAGCAATGGTAGTGTTCGCTAAGATTCCTTTCTCCTCGAGAGTCTTCAAGAAAATTCCAAGTTGCTCATCAGTGTAATGAATACTTTGAAAATAGCCCCCTAACTTCGTCTTATTAAGCTCCGCATCGATATTAAGCGATTGATACTGTTCCGGCAAATCAAAAGGGCTATGGCTCGACAATGTCACCATAAAGCTATAAAAGGGCTGTTTCGCTTGGGTAATAAGCGGAACAATTTGTTTGAGGTAGCTTCCATCACTCACTCCTAACCCGATTTGTTCATCTTGCTTGAAATAAGCCGCATCAGTCGTCTTTTGAAAACCGATTGATTGGAGTGCAGGCATCCAATTCCATAAGGCTCCTTTATCCGCATGGATCGCCTGGGTAGTGTAGCCCTGACTTTGCAAAAGCTTCGGTAACGAATTATAGGTGTTTTGGGGAAAACGGAAAAATGTCGCCCCGTTCCGCGCCGGATAAACTGAAGTGTTCGTCATCAATTCCGCATCTGAGCTATTTCCGTTGTAGACTTGCTCATAATAATTTGAAAAATAGAGGCTATTGTTTAAAAGTTTATTCAGATTCGGAGTAATTTCCTGCCCATTGACTTTTTGGTTAATGACGAAGTTTTCCAAGGATTCAACCTGAATGACAAGTAGGTTTTCTCCTTTGAAAAGCCCCGCATATTGATTCGGCGGTAAATTCTCCTGTTTGTTGGTAAACCAAGTTTTGAGCTGCTGATTTTCCTGAGCTGTGAGCGTATAAGGCTTCGTGTCTTCGTAGTAATTGTAGATATCATAAAGGTGATATCCAAGAGGGGATAAATTGGTTAATGTTTGATTTGGTGCCCAGGCCACTCTAAAAAGCATCGTCTCGCCATTCCCATTAAGGTCAAGCTGGACATGTTGATAATAAATACCGGAAACGGAGACGGCGAGTAAGCAAAAACACAGTAAAAAACTTCTTTCCGCACGGGCATAGAGATTGCGCACGTGTAGACCAATAGCCGATAAAATGATTAAATCGACAACAAATAATAGATCCACCGGCCTTAGCATGGAGATTATCGTTGTAAAAAGATGATCAAGATTAGAAGATTCACTCAAAAGAAAGGGTGTGAGGAAACTACCAAACCCTCGAAAATACATTAAATCGGCAATCAAGAAAGAAGAGATTAGAAAATTAATACCGAGTAAAGCCCAGTAATGACGTTTACCTCGAAATAAAAAAGTAAAGCTGACAAAAATCACTATAAAGAAAACATAAACACTAAGCGGGGGAGGTGAGCTAAAACTTGCAAACGCTTTAACTAAACTAAAGTTCGTTCCATCGTTATTGGCTACACCAATGAAGACAATAGATTTAAGCAAAAGTGAAATAATCGTGAAAAAGAAAAATCCATCTTTGAGGAAGAAAGCTAACTTAGTCTTGAAGTTAAGCCCCTTTCTCCGTGGGGAAGGAAGAAGGGGAGCTTGCCCCATTTCCCCAGAATTATAGGCAATATTATTATTATTTGTTGACAACAAAACAACCATCCTTTACTCGATCTTAACAATCTATATTCAATTTTTGCGATCTATACAATTATTTCGATATCATAAACATAAATTCCTCTTGTTAAATAATACATAAGCTTCGAGGTCTTGTCACTATATTTCGGCTTTTTTCCAGATAGTCCTTATGCGGTTACGGTTGGATGTTCTCTTTAAGAAGATCTAAATCCCCCAAACTGCCAAAATCCACTCAATTGCTACCATAAACATAGCCAACAACAACCTTAGGGGGAAACTTATGGTAAAATAATTATGATTTCATTATAAGAGAAAGAACTACGCTCTAGCAACGTAGTTCTTTCTCTTATAATGCTCTTATAATGAAACGATCTTATGTGTATTTCCAAGCAAGGCCTATTTTCAAGATAAGTAGATTTACAGTTCAAATTACTTGTACTTATTATTTGTACTTATTATTTGTACTTGCGTTTTGATTTCTTTTCAGCTGCAGCCATATAGCAAAGGGCATACCCAAGAAAGGCAATAAATATAGTACTTATGAAAAGGTCAAAAACCATGTTAACCATCCCCTTTGCCAATAAAAAGCATGTCATATATTAAGATATACGCACCAGAACACAGGATTAGGGGGAGGATGACGGGAGAAAAAAATATACCGGCTAAGAATCTAATGGATTGAACCGCGACTTACTTTCCCAGGACTCTGCAGTCAAGGAGTGCAGTGCCTCACGTTCTCTTCACTCACCGCGGCACCTACCCCGAAACCACCACTTGATGCTTTCGTATCAGCCCTGGAGGGTACTCGAACTTCCGTGTTCGGTATACGAAAGTGTCCATGACGAAAGTGTCCGGTGGACACTTTCGCCGAAGCCGCAAGCCCTCAAAGAAACGCTCATCGGCTGAAGGTCTTCGGCCAAGCCGTATACCCCAAAGAATTACTGAGCGGCGCAGGCGATACTGTCCAGTGGACAGTATCGGACACACACTGAGCTTACGATCATCACTTGAATGTGTGGCTCGAACAGGTGGAACCGACCCCAGCCCTTTCTTACCTGGAGTTTTTACGCAGTAAAAGGCAAAGAGACCATCTTTCAAGATAGTCTCTTCACATTTACCTGGCAATGACTTACTTTCCCAGAACCCTGCGGTCCAAGGAGGGCGGTGCCTTTGGTTTTCCTCACT
>Ga0255336_100815_pt1 | contig 34161 bp, 29 predicted proteins | sample MeOH1_35cm_T3_17_FD_189102 | JGI IMG/M metagenome (GOLD analysis project Ga0255336, IMG submission 189102) | Sandy soil microbial communities from University of British Columbia, Vancouver, Canada - MeOH1_35cm_T3_179 | ecosystem: Engineered > Artificial ecosystem > Sand microcosm > Unclassified ...
CGCCGGGGTCGCGATGCCCGCTGCCGGCAAGTCAGCCTGCCAGAGAAGTTTTCCGGTCATCTTGTCGAACGCTCTGATCTTTTCGTCTCTGGTAGCAGCAATGAAGACTACGCCGCCCGCCGTTACCACAGGTGCACCGAAGTTCTCACTGCCTGCATGAATTCCCTTAGCCTGCAACTCCGGATAGTCTCCAATAGTCTCTTTCCAGACAACCTTGCCAGTCCTAAGATTGACCGCAGTCAAGTGGCCCCATGGAGGCTTCACTCCGGGATATCCTTCGCGAGTAAGGAACTTGCCACTGCTTCCTTCGCGGTAAGGAATCTGATAGTAGGAAGGCAGGTCTGTCCGAGATGCATCCACAAACCTTTGTTCCTGGCGGCTCTTCAAATCGAGTACAAACGACGCGATTGCAGTCCGCTGGCCCTCCGTGAGATGCGTGAAGGGAGGCATCGTACCTCTGCCGGTAAAGATCAGGCTCTTGAAGGATGCCTCGTCGATTTCCAGGCTAGCCAGTGCAGGGTAGCTTCCCTGCCCCTTACGGTCCGCACCGTGGCAACCAGAACAATTCTGCTGATAAAGCTTCTTGCCTGCCTCGAGGTTCGTGAGTCCCGCTAACTCGCCAGCGTCGCTGTGCCCTTCCATTCTCGGGCCGATCACCCATGGCGATTCATTGGCGTTGATATACATGATCTCTGTGTTGGGATCGAATGCGGGTCCTCCCCATTCGCCACCTCCGTTGAGGCCTGGACTCTGGATGGTGCCTCGCGTAGAGGGTGGATTCCACATATTGTCGTGGTCGAGCGCACGGAACCTCTTGAGAAGATCCTGGTGAGACTCCTCCGAGATCCCCTCCTTGAGCAGATCGTCTTCAGTCAGCACCTGTCGAACAAACGGCTCGAAGAACGTCGGTTCCGGTTGCGTAGGGGATGTGTACTCTCCCTTTAGTTGGGTCTGTGGAACCGGCACCTCTTTGATGGGGTGAATCGGCTTCCCGGTGGCCCGGTCGAACATGAAGATGAAACCTTGCTTAGTGATTTGAACCACCACGTCCTGTTTCTTCCCGTTCACCGTGACAGTCGCAAGAATGGGTCCAGTTGGATTGTCCCAATCCCAGAGATCATGGTGGACCTCTTGGAAATGCCAAATCAACTTACCGGTCGCCGCGTCCAATGCAAGGGTACTGTTCCCATAGAGGTCATCACCTCGTCTGTTGCCTCCCCAAAAATCAGGCGTAGGCGAGCCCGTTCCCGCGAATACGATCCCTCGCCCCTCATCCAGGCTCAACCCACCCCAGGCGTTGGCTCCTCCGACATACTTATAGGAATCTTTGCTATCGTAGGTCTCGTATCCTGGCTCGCCGGGGTGAGGAATGGTATGAAAAATCCATCGCCGTTTGCCGGTGTGAACATCGAACGCCATAACATCGCCCGGCGGCGTAAGCGGTCCCTCCGACAAACGCGATCCCACAATAATCAGATCGCGATAGATAACTCCCGGACTGGTCAACGAGATATGAAAATCTTGAGCTGTCTTCAGGTTGGCAGATCTAGTTGGCGGTGGCGTCCAGTCCATGGCATCATGCAAATCGACGATGCCATTATCGCCAAATGACGTAATCAGCTTTCCTGTCAGAGCGTCGACGCAATACAACGCATGCCCCCCGCCAGGAGCATAGATAATCCTCTGATCTGTTGCAGACCCTCGATAGAAGGAAAGGCCACGCGAGATCTTCGTAGAGGCGGCAAAACTTCCTCGTCCAACGTTTTTGCCTTTCAATGGCACGGTCACCGGATCGTAGACCCATTTCTCCTTACCAGTGGCGGCATCCAGCGCAAACAGTTTGAGCTGCGGATTCAACCCGTAGAGCACGCCATCCACAATCAGCGGATTGGTTTTCATGTCCGTTGTGTTTGTATCGGATGCCTGCGTCGAGGAGTAAGTCCATGCCACCTTAAGCGTCGCTACATTTTGGGGATTGATCTGATCGAGGCCGGAGTACTTGATATTTGCATTGCCTCCCTCGTAAACGCGCCAATTCCGATAAGATTCGCTCTTTGAAGCCGTCCGCGGCGCAGCTCCTGTCTTGGCGATGACACCTACGACGCAAAGAGCGCCAAAAGCTATCGAAGCGCCAGCGCTTCTTTTCAAGAACGAATGACCGGGCGTAACCATGAAATCTCCTCACAGACTTTGGCATGCTTCCACGCCATTGAAATAAAACGACTCTCGCATGCTCGAAAAATTGGCGAAGCTCAAAAAACAGCCTCGCCTGTTCAGGCTGGCTAGAACAGAAATTTTGCGGCAAATTGAATATTGCGGGCGAGGTTATTCCCCGTATCGCTGATAACACCAAAAGTTGAAGTGCCCAAATCAACCCCCGGAAAGCCAAAGTTAGGATGGTTGAGAATGTTGAAGAATTCAGCTCGCAGCTGAAGAGACGCCCTCTCCTTGAACCTGAAGTCTCTGAACGTCGAGAAATCCAGCTGCTTCAGCGGAGGTCCGAACATTGTGTTGCGTCCAACATTGCCAAGGGTATAGAGAGGCTGAGGTGCAAACGCTGTAGTATCGAACCACCTCTTGACCGACCGATTGATATCGTTCGGATTCCCAACCAGGTTGGGCCGATCGCCGCTACCCGTATTGGCTCTCGCGGAAGAATTTTGGACCGTAAATGTTGGGCCGCTTTGCATAACCAAAATGCCGTTGAACTGCCAATTATTGACAAGTGCGCCGGTAAAGCGATTTCCGTTCCAATGGAATGAAGGTGCATAGGTTGCAGACATTACCCAGCGAAGTCGCAAGTCGACGTCGGAATTCCCTCGGTCCAGCGCGAGGTTAGTGCTCATTAGCGGAAAAGGACCAGCCGTATTGCCGGGCTTGCAACCGCCGCGGCAGGGAGCATCATCGATCGCATGCCCGTAGGTGAAGTTGGTCGATAGTCCAACGCCATGTGTAAAGCGCTTCTCAAGAGAGGTCTGCAAGGAATTGAAGTTCGAATTGCCTGAAGTGAATGCCTCAGAGATGGAGGAGATCCCAGGCAACTGCGCATAAAACCTTCTGCGCGGCTGGATGGCTCCGGGACCAGGAGGCGCCTGGTTAATCTCATAGGCAATGCCCAACTTCCTTCCACCTAAGCCGACATAGCTCACTGTAGCTACCAGACCCGAACCAAGATCCTGTTGGATAGTTAGGTTGTACTGGAGGACATAGGGCATTCGGTTCCCCATATAAAGGGCATTGATGCTACCCGACGGGTTTGCGGGATTGTCCGGTGCCGGGATGGGCAGACCTGCGGACAGGATGTTGGCAACGGCATTCGGTGAGGTCGTAATGTTGAGCGTGCTCACGAATGGAGCGTTCCGAAGGCCTTGGCTGTTTCCCACGACAGGCGGGAAGAAGCTGACTCCGAAACCTCCTCGGACCACGGTACGCGGTGTCACGCTATAAGCGAAACCAAAGCGAGGAGAGAAGCTGTTGAACGGGATGGACAGGCCGCCGCTCTTGGATATTCCATCCACCAGAGCATTTTGAATCTTAAAATTGTCCAGGTTGAGATTGGCACCCCGCCCATGTACCTCAGAAGGAGGAGTAATGATGTCATAACGCATGCCGAGATTTAATGTCAGCTTATTCGTTGGCCGCCAGTCATCCTGAACGTAGAAACCGTACTCGGCAGCATGAAAATCCGGTTTGTACAATGTCTTCGATCTGACCGTACTGGTTGGATATCCGAGCAGCAACGATGCGATTGAATGTCCTCCATTGCCATTCCCATCGCTCGTCGACTGCGAGTTGAACGTAAACTGGCCCTTGGCCTGATTACTCTGGAACTGCATCAGACGCCGAAAGATGAGATTGGTTCCCGCCTTGATGCTATGCCTTCCAGCCATTTTAGAAATGGACGCCGCATATTGATAAACATTGTTGTAGTTGATAATCGGAGTCGATGTGCCGTCTCCCAGGCCACGGTAACCGCTCACGCTGATTGGTGAGAGACCGGAACTGTCATCATCCACGTTTGTCCCGGGAATACCTAGCTGCGTATTGACGTTGTTTCCGTAGTTTGGAGGCTGGGTGTGGTTGGCGATTCTTGCATAACCGAAGCTTTGCTGAAGGATAAACGTCGGCGTGAAGCTGTAAATGTAGCTAAGGGCAGCGTTTTGCGCTCGTATACGTGCTGGGCCTGCAAAGTAACCTGTGTCGCTGCCAGCCTCAATCGAACCAACGGCTGGTAGCTGCGGCGGAAGAAAGTTGTAGACATCGTCGAAGGAATAGCGAGCGAAAAAGGTCCCTTTCTGGCCGAACTGCTGGTCCACACGTGTATCAAACTTATGGCCTACAACACGCCGATTGGGACTATAGGCGAAGTTGTTAACCGCTGCAGAGGACTGCGGCAGAGGATAGAGACTCAACAGTTTCTGACCGGCGGGATCAAACCGGTTGACGGGAACTTGATTGTTGGCAAAAGGAACGCGAGTAATTGGGTCGTAGATCGTTGCAAGTCCCGCGAAGTTGCCCTGTCGCATTGCCAGCGTCGGAACCGTACTGGTATACGTGATCCCCTGGTTGAGACGAATACCTTCGTAATCCGCAAAGAAGAATGTGTTCCCTTTTCTGATCGGGCCTCCAATACTTCCGCCGAACTGGTGTTGCTTATAGTCAGGTTTTGGCCCGGACCCAGCAAAGTAATTCTTCGCGTCGAAAGACTGATTCCGAAAGAACTCATACGCAGACCCGTGAAAACTATTTGTGCCTGATTTTGTAAGCATCACAATGACGCCGCCCGCGGTCCGGCCCAGTTCTGCGGCATATCCGTTGGTGACAACCTTGAACTCAGATAACGCGTCGACCGAGGGCTTGATGATGATGGTACCGATGTATCGTTCATTGTCATCCATACCATCGATAAGAAAATTGTTGGCATAGGACATCTGCCCGTTGACCGTAACGTTGGAGCTGGAACGGCGATCATCGGGTCGATTGCCGCTTGCTAAACCATTGGCCGCGCCAGCGTTAGCTCCTGCCGATAACTGGGCAAGCTGCATGAAGTTTCGGCCGTTCAAAGGAAGACTCTCGACAGCATGTTGATCGAACAGGGTTCCCAGACTGGAGGTGTCGGTTTGCAATGCAGGCGTCTGTGCCTGGATTTCTACTGTCTCTTGGACCTGGCCAACTGACATGCGAACGTCGAGTCTTTGGCGGTCTCCCTGGGCGAGCACAATCTCACGTATTGTGGTCATCTTAAAGCCGGTTGACTCTGCGGTGACACGATATCGACCTACCGGAAGAAGAGTGACCGCAAAGTTGCCATCGCTATCTGTTTCGGCGGTTTTCTTGAGTTCCGTTCCCAGATTGACAATCGTGATTTTTGCATTCGGAATCAGACCTCCCGTCGCATCGGAAACTGTTCCAACTATGTCAGCCGTGACTACCTGAGCTAATGCGGACCCCGCGGAACCGCCAAACACGAAAGCAAGAACAACCAAGGCGACAGAAGTGAATACATTCCTCGTTTTGTAGCTAACCACCAATGAGTCGTTTACTTGATGCATACCTACTACCCTCCATGGACTTTCCGAAAGAAGCAAAGATACTGCTGGGGGCAAACAAGATAGCCGAGAGCGAAAGCCAGGATCAGCAGGGTGGCGCAAGTAAATGCGCTCCTGCTCCTATCGTCAAACGTCACCAAAAGGTTTGGCACTTGCACCCCGAAGAGTTTCCGAAAGAGGACGAACTTACAGATTCGTACAGGGGTGAAGCTCTCATCGAAACCAATGACAAGCTGTCACTCCACGCGGAGTTTCTGTCAGTCCACCAAAATCAAGGGAATACTATCGGAGCGAGATATCTCTGACTATGAGACTTTACGTATTTAATTTGAGATTTTTATCCCTTGAATTACTGTCGGTTTTTTGCAGGAATGTCGGCTGGAAACCTATAAGTTAATCCACAAAAGAGTTGTAAATGCTATTGTGCTGTGAGACTTTTTGCCGAGGCCGCGGGCAACAAACAACAGCACGGCAGTTAGGTTCCTATGCCCCGATTGCATCCTTCAGGTCGATCAGGCTGGTTCGCTTCTCGTAGCGGACCCAAGGTCGCATTGCTCATCGAAACGTCCAACGCCTATGCGCGTGGCCTACTGCAGGGAGTCGTCACCTATATTCGCGAGCACGAGCCCTGGTCGTTCTACCTAATGGAGCAGGGCCGCGGTGACGATCCTCCATCCTGGTTAAGACACTGGGATGGCGACGGCATAATAGCGCGCATCGAAAGCAAAAGAATTGCAAAGGCCATTGTGAATTCCAAACTCCCGACCGTTGACCTGAGTGCCGGACGTCATATCCCCACGATTCCGTGGGTGGAGACCGATGATTGGGAGATTGCGCATCTGGCCGTCAATCATTTTCTGGAACGGGGCTTCAAACATTTCGCTTATTGCGGAGATGACCGTTTTAACTGGTCGCGCTGGCGCGGCAACCACTTTTGCAAATTACTCGAGGCCGGGGGGCACCGATGCCACACTTTCGTGCCGCCACGCCAACAATCCGATACGCAGATCCACGCGATGGGAAACTGGTTGATACAACTTCCGAAACCGGTGGGTATCTTCGCCTGCTACGACGTTTGCGGCCAACAAGTGCTCGACGCTTGCCGGAACACCGGCCTCGCAGTTCCCGATGAGATAGCAGTGCTCGGCGTCGACAATGACGAACTGCTTTGCGAGCTGTCATCACCTCACCTTTCCAGTGTGATCCCCGATACCCACCGCGCTGGTTATGAGGCTGCCGCCTTGCTGGCGCGGATGATGAAAGGCGAGCGTTTGCCGGTGGTCGAGGTTCGTGTCGCACCCATCGGCGTGCATCGCCGGCAATCGACTGATGTATTGGCAACCGACGATCCACATGTAGTGCGTGCAGTGCGGTTCATTCGCGATCACGCGTGCGAATCCATCAAAGTTAAGGATTTGCTTCGTGCCGTGCCCTTGTCCCGCAAAGTTCTCGAAACCCGCTTCAAGAAACTCTTAAATCACACCCTTCATGATGAGATCGTTCGGGTGAGAGTTGATCGCGTGAAGCAGCTTTTGGTCAACACCGATCTAACACTGGCAGATATCGCCAACCGCACTGGATTCGAGCACCCCGAATACTTGAGCGTCATATTCAAGCGCGAGACGGGTATTACTCCTGCGGTCTATCGGGTGGACCAAGGCAACCGTTTGAATGCCCAGCGTAAGGCGCGATATTCCCGGGCATTTTAGTTTCTGTGCATGGAAAGTTACGGATCGGGAAAACTCCTGTAAGAAAAGAAATCTTGTAGCCAGGGCAGTCAGCTCTCCGACGTCTGAGAACTTGTTTGTCCAACAGTGGTAGTCCTGGCTGCCCGCTGGTTACTTGTGTGCTGTGGTGCTGATTTTTCTTCAGTACCGCAACAGCTTCAACAGCGATTTGTTCGGACGGGAACAATGTGGGGAGGAAACCATCCCAGCTGATCCCAAACAAAACCGTGCAAGCCGCGAAGTGTCATCCACAAGCAGGCAATCGAATGGCTTTGGCTTCGTCTTTGCGGAGACCATCAACGCATTCAGAGCATCGCGTCCCATCACAGTAGCCGCTGACCTCGCCTCATCGCAACGGACAAACTCATCAACGACTGCCCAACCTTGTTTAGCCGCAAATTCGGTACAAAGCCGGACCTGATCCTCGATAGAGATGGGGCGCTGCAAATCCTGCGAGTCAGAATCGGTATCCCCATCTGCTGACACGAAGGGTTTACAGTGGCTGCTAATGTAGTCTTCGACCAAAGCCGGAACCAACCACTCATCGATGAATACTTTCAGCCGCTCGTCTTTCCCCCCAAAGACGCTGGGATGGATCACGATCCGTGGGGTCTCGGAATTCGACTTGTTTCGCCCTGCCTCGCCCATACGGAAAGCTCTCCAGACCCTAAACTAGATCCAAAAAGCAGGCGCGATTATTACCTTTTCCGACGCATTATTCCATCTGAGGCAATAATCCGAGCCCCACTCTGTTGCGTCTGAGCCACAGCCGTTTGGTCCGGTTCAGAGTTTGCCAATCTGATCTCAAGGAGCCATGCTTTGATGTTTATTATCACCATCGCCAAGGCGGTCGCGCAGCCGACCTTCCCCAACCAATTCCATACGCCTTGATCGTCAGCCTCAAAAGTCCCAAGAATCCGGAGCTTTACAACGGGACTGTACGCGCTTACTCGAATATCCTCGTGGCGCTCAGACCCAGAGTCAGGATTACGGCATGACAGGGAGCGCCGCGGGATGTCCACTCAGATAGCCGGAGATCAGCAAAGAAATCGAATATGCAGTGCCTGTATTTCTCGATGGCTTCCGCTTTGATCCATACAGCTCAGCCCTCTTCTCGGACGTGGCAACGGCTTGCGAGGTATCCAGCAACCTCGGTCATAGCCGGCCTTTTCAGCACATCAAGAGCGCTGCCCGGTTTTCGGCAAAGGCTGAGTACATGGCACCACCGAAACGCGATGGACGCGTCGCGATTCTCTCCACTCGTTCGACTCCTATTTCGCTGAAGAGTTCACCGAGTTTCTTGAAGTCGATGGGATATGGAACCCATCGGCTCGACCTAGACCGCTCGTATTCCACGATCAGGAAACGGTTCGTAATAGACAGGAGCTTTCTCAAGAGCTGTCGTTGATCGCGAATGAAGTGCAACGAGTTCGCCATGAGTATTCCGTCGACCAATGGGAGTCGCAGACCAGGGCTCTGCAGGTCAGCAAGAACTTTGCGAACCTGAACTCCGTTTTGCTGGTCCGGGATACTTTCCAAACCTCTCAGGTCTATATCGACGGCGTGGATCGCACTGCCAGACTGCAATAACTGCGCCAGCGCAACCGTGAATGTTCCGTCTCCGCAACCGAGATCACACCAGGTTTGTGGCCGCGTCCATTCAATCAAAGGTGTACGAATGAGTGCCGCGGCATCACTTGTCTTCATTTCTCCACTTTACTTTCAACCCACGAATAACCGAACTCGGTCCCAATACTTTGAGATCGAAGTACGATAAGAGGGAGGAGTCGAGCACTGATGTCTACAGCAGAACCCACAGCACCTCGCAGGCACGCTTACACCGATTCGGGAGCGCCTCAGCTGCCAGAGCCAACCTACGCCGAACGGGTGCGCACGCTGGTCTCTCTCGGTAACATCGCGACTTTGTCGACGGTCTCTCGGAAGCGGTCCGGATATCCGTTCGGATCTCTCATGCCTTATGCCATCGACGAGCAGGGACGTCCGATCTTTTTGATCAGCAGCATGGCGATGCACACCCAAAATCTTCAAGAAGACCCGCACGCCAGCTTATTTGTGGGTCAGGCTGGAGATGGAGACCCTCTCGGCACCGCGCGGGCGACTCTGGTTGGGGATGTTCTCCCCGTGCCCGAAGAAGAAAAAACTGCAATTCGCGATCGCTACCTGTCCCGCTATGAGAATAGCCGTTCCTGGGTTGACTTCAATGATTTTGGCTTTTACCGCTTGGAACCTCTGGATATCTATTACGTCGGAGGCTTCGGCGTCATGGGATGGGTGACCGCCGACGACTATCGAACCGCGGCGATCGATCCGCTTGCTGAGGCTGCACCACGGATTCTGGGCCACATGAATGCCGATCATGTCCCTGCGATGATTTTGCTGGCAAAGGTCCACTCAAACCTCGAAGCGAGCGAGGCTGCAATGACGGCAGTCGATCGCCTCGGGTTCCATCTGAGATTGAAAACTGCGGAAGGTATGAAGGGGACGCGCATCAACTTCCTTCGCGAAGTGCAGAGCGCCGACGAGACCCGCAAGGTCCTTGTCGAGATGGTTAAGGCAGCAGAATCGAGATAATCTTGGCCAGTAAAAAGGCTTCACTCGAAGCCACTACGGAACAGGTAAAATCCAGGCGGAATCGGACGAAGGCAGTTCGTCGAAGTCTTGTCGAAGCGAGTGAGGCTCAGAAAGAGGCGCTCCTTGCCCGCGAGCTTCGTACCTCGCAGACTCAGAAGGAACTCGCGGTGCTTGTCGCGGTTGAGTTCACCGGCGAACTCCGCAAACGCAAGCTTACGGAAGCAGCGAGACTTGCCCGCAGCGCAGCCGCACTTGCGGTAGAAGACGTCCAGGTTGATGCGCTTCCCAATCTCGACTTTGACGCCGGTCGCGCAGAGTTCGAGGAGCTGGCACGATCCGCGGGCGCGACCATCGCGGCCACCCTCGTTCAACGCCGTCAGAAGCCCGATCCATCCAGCCTCGTCGGTCAAGGCAAACTCGACGAGATCGTTGAGGTCGTAACCTCGACCAATGCGTCGCTTGTTCTCTTCGATCACGACCTCACTCCCTCGCAGTTGCGCAACATCGAATCACGCCTGCCATGCCATGTGATCGATCGTTCGCAGCTCATCCTCGACATCTTTGCCCGGCACGCGAGGACGCGCGAAGGCCAGCTCCATGTGGAACTCGCCCAACTCGAATACCAGCTGCCCCGCCTCGCCGGACGCGCCATGTCGCAGCTGGGTGGCGGCATCGGAACCCGAGGCCCTGGCGAAACCCAGCTTGAGACCGATCGCCGCAAGATCAACATCCGGATCGACCACATTAAGGCTCAGCTCGACGGCGTCCGTCGCATTCGCCATCAGCAGCGCCAGCGCCGTGAGGAGGTCCTGGTACCCGTGGTCGCTCTTGTCGGATACACCAACGCAGGCAAAAGTACCCTCTTCAACGCCCTTACCGAGGCGGGTGTTCTCGAATCGGCCCGAATGTTCGCTACCCTCGACTCCAAACTCCGGCAGTTGCAGCTTCCTTCCCGCAGGAAGATTCTGCTCTCCGATACCGTTGGCTTCATCCGCAACCTTCCTCACACCCTGGTTACAAGTTTTCGCGCAACCCTCGAAGAGGTCGAACGAGCCGAGATTCTTCTCCACGTTCAGGACGCTGCGAGCATTGTTCGTGAAGAGCAGAAAGCCCAGGTGGAATCTGTCCTGGCCGACCTGGCAGTCTCGACCAAGCCCGTCATCCAGGTCCTGAACAAGGTCGATCTCCTGCCATCTCAGGAATTCGCTCAGATGGCAAGCAACTGCGAGACGGTTGCCGTCTCCTCGCTTCAGCGCACTGGACTGGAACAGCTCCTCATTGCCATCGACACTGAACTTGTAGCTGCCCCAATCGTTGAATCCACCTTCCGGCTTCCGGAATCGGAAGGCGCTATCCTCGCTTCTCTCGAAGGCGGCGCCATCATCGGGGAGAAGCGCTTCGAAGGAAACCTCGTCTTTCTCCGGGCCCGAGGGCCTGCCTCCCTGCTCGATCGCTACCGTCGTTTCCGGTTCCGGGACCCGCGAGAGCACATCAACGAGAGCTTACGGGCAAACCCGGCATAGGGCCGTGCCGACCCAACTACGCGATCAAATGTCCTTGCCAGGCCCTATTAACAAATTCTTAGTGCATGCTCTTCGCTTATTGGAGCATGGCGAAGTGATCATATCCTTTTGCCAACTTACACTTAGGTCATGTGTGGCCGCTACCGCTGCAAATTCAACAAGGAATGCATTGCCGATCCCATCTCGCAAACGAAGAAGAGGGCACGATCGCGATTCATGGCATCTGCGTGAGGCCAACGTGCAGATGACGACGGTTTATCAAAATTGCGACGCGCAAAACGCTCGGATTGTCACTGAAGTTAACAAGGTCTGAGTGGCATTTCGCTACCCACTCATCCCTCCTGTAAAAATGGATAGGAGTCGACGCGGCTTGCGCTCCCGTCGCCTTGTCGATCAGGAACACATCTGTTCTGTCTCAACATATTTGGACAGGCCAGAAAGGGGAAATCACGATGGTCGGTAAAAAACGGCAGGTTCTCCTGGAAAAAGCCACCGTGCTATTCTCCGAGCACGGTTTTCAAGCTGTCGGAGTGGATTGGATCATCCGCGACTCTGGTGTTGTGCGCATGACGCTCTATCGGCACTTTGCTGGGAAGGACGAACTCATTCGAGAAGTGCTGTTGCAACGCCACAGGCATATCTTCGAGAGCATCGAGCTAAAGATGCGCCACATCACAGATCCAAGGGCGCGGCTGAAATCGATTTTCACCTGGTATCAGTCATGGTTTTGTACGCCTGAGTTCGCGGGCTGCCTATTCGAACGGGCGCTCGCAGAATTCGGAACGAAGAGGCCTCTTATCTCGGATACGGCGGTCAATTTTAGAAACTCGATGACCGATCTTATGGTGGGCATATTGCAAGAAACCATACCGGCGTCTTCCGCAAAGCGTCTGGCTCATATATTCATGATGCTGCTCGACGGCGCGACCGTCGAAGCTCGAGCAACAAACAGTTCGAACTCTGCAGCCATTGCCTGGGCCTCTGCAGAAAAGCTTCTTGAATATGAAACCAGTATGGTTCCGTCGCCACGGGATTCGGGCCAACCTCATCGGGCAATAAAAAAGATGACCCGGAAAACGCCTAAACGTAAAGCTTGAGGTTGATGAGGTCGTTGTATGAAATCTGAGCTTTGACGTGATGGAGAACGGTCGGTATCATTTTAAGGAATCGGTTGATTCTTGTAGGTCTATTTGTGTGTGCTGCGGGTATAAAGCTAAACGCTTCCCGATCCATAGTGGCTTTCAACAGAAACGCTCATCAAGACATGAAATGGAGAGATTTTTCGAATGCGCAAGACAAATTTCTGGGGATTCATCCTTCCTCTCATTGCGTGTGCGGTACAGCCTGTTTTGGCACAGGGATCGTGCGAAGCGAATTTTAAGGTAAGTGGCGATCCGAGGAACGGGGCCTCTTATGTAACATTCGTGACTATTCCGAATCTGGATCCGCACAGTGCTCTTGGTCAAGTAGAAAAGATTGCTCTCGACAATAATCTCGCTCCGGGCGCTGAAAGTTATGAGGGGGATGAGGGCACACTCACCGTCGTTCGCAAAGCCCAGGGCGGCGTCCTTCATTCAAGCAAAGGCTTTCCCATCTTGTTCAAGGCCAATAAAGCAGATAACCGCTTGATCATGGCGCTTCAGCTCAATCAGGGACAGACCAGCACCGCTGAGAACATGCAGAGCTTCATGTGCGGCATCCTGACGCATGTCACGATGGATAGCGCCGGCGCCGCCGCCGCTGCAGCCGCCCATGCCCAGACTCATAGCGATGAGATAACCAACATCACCGCTACCGAACTCGCACAGAAGCTGACCAGACGCGCCTGGGGGCGTGCACTGAAGCCAGACGACATTCAAAATGAGTACATGGGGCGCGTCTACCGTATCGACGGTCAGGTCTCCATCACGATGACGCCTGCAGAGGCCATTTCCAGGGCCCAGAGTATCCAAAATGGTACGAACTCGATCGATATCATGTACAACTCCAAGGCCAAGACGGGCTTGTTGGGATCACCCGCCGGGGCGCAAACGGCTTCAATCACCTGCCATTCCGATCCCAAGCAGCTGAACCGTTTTCTCGCTCTGCGCAATGGAGATTACGCCACCCTTATCGGCAAGGTCGTTCAGGTGTTTCCGAATCAATACGCCACAGATCTCTATCTTGAGTGCCATTTCGAAAAAGAGTAGCCAGTCACGTGCGGTAAGGAGTTAATCCCTTGCCGCAAATGATTCTTTCCTCGGAGAGCACTCCATGACCTTACGCAAATTCATTCTTCCGATCATGCTATCGGCTTGCCCGGCATTCTCTCAGATGGCCATCATGGGGCACCATCTCGGGGAGGGCATTCCGCAGTTCCTTGCTGAGGAACCAGGGCTTCAAAGCAGGATCGAATCTTGCCGTGCCTCGGAACCGAAGCCGCTGACCCCAGAGCAAATTCGCGCGTTGTCGAAACAAGATGCCTATGCGGTTGGAGAACAGGTGTTCGCCACTGTCTTGAATTCTTCAGACACAAATTTCAGGGTCAAGTTAAAGCGACTTCCGAACCGCAGCGAACTCGAAAATCTGGCAAAACAGGGGATGCCGATCGTGAACGACAAGCGGATGCCAGACGTTATCGCCACATGCCACTCGCTGATAGCACTAAGCGGCCCGCCGAGCGCGGCGGCTTTAATCGTTCGATCCCTTCCGAATACCCGTCCACGTCCCGTAACGTGGCATTTCAAAGACGGTGCACTCTCTCAGATCGATATTGACTTTCACGGTGCCACGTTCTCCGAAGTGGCGAGCGATATCTCGAGCAAACTCCAAACCAAGCCCGATGAGAACAAAGAGATCGATACCCCGAATCTCTATGGTGCAACCCTCCACGTCTCCCGCAAAGCAATATGGCTGACGCAGGAGTTGTACGCATTGCTTGAAGATGAGGAGGGACTTGTTGATGGACAATTGCACTTCTCCGCCATTACCCGCGCCGAATATGACGCCTGGACAAGGGCACACTCCAAGAAGAGCGCGCTCGACTAGCTCACGAAGAATGATCGAGTGAGCTATTAGCTGTTACCAAGACTCGCAGGGTCTTTTGGTATTCTTTCCAGTATGCGGCACACTCCGAATCGGAGAAATGTCGAAATGAAAGCACGAATACTGATTTCCGTTCTTGTTTCCTATCGAAGCCTCGATAGGTCCTGGGAAATGCCCTTGCCTGAACAATTTTGTCTTCTCGATGAGTGATTTGATCTGTTATCACCAAATGAGACTTTTGCAGCGCTGGCGATCGGTATACGAGCTGACTCATACCAACGGCTCCTGGTCCTTCTTTTGGGAGCGCGACAACGACCACTGGCTTCCTGCGGCGCGGTCCTCCGCTTTTCCGGTTCCTCCCAAACAAACTTCTTGAAAGTGCGCGAGAACTTTCTTTCCTGTGGACTCAGCGGTCTTTGGCGCCACCGCGAAGCCGGACGATTGCGAAGAAGACGGAACCCGCATGAGAATCGCTAGATTCAATAAAGAACCCACTAGCGCAAGCCCCAACATCGACAGTCGAATCCAGTTCTGATGTCATCGACCTATGTCGGATCTGATTCCGGCACTGACGACGAGGGAACTCATCCCGATCACAAGACGGAACCCGTTGACCGTGCGCTGAGCGCTGCCCGGCTGACTTACAGGCAACTCTGACAGTGCCTCTCTCGGTGCGGTCTCGATTACATATTTCTCGTTTTCATCAGATACGGCGATAGCTTCGCTAAAATCCGCATTTCTAATGTAGTGCGCACAGCTCACAAGCCTTACACCTTCTAACTCGCACGCCCGGTTTCGACCCGGGAGTGTATCGCTAATTGAGAGAGAGTTATGCGAAGGAACCAAAAGCTGTGGCAATCGTCCACTGACCTGTTTCTGCCGGTAGACCGAACGAGTGACCGAGAGCCCGGTTTCGACATCCAGCAGCGTCATCAATCCATCGCGATGCGGGAGCCGGTGAAAGAGCGCCACCGGCTCTTGCACCTCAAGGGTGTCTGGAGTCCGCATCCGCTCTTCTGCCAATCCGGCCTCATGACTGATAAAGAGTCTTCACACTCTCGTGCAACTTCCTTGAAAGTGGCGAAGCCGCATAAGTGTCGGTGACGACTTCGATATACATACCTTCGCTCGCCTTCTCTGCAGCTTTAAGGGCATCGTCGAACTCGCCACATGTTGTGACCCTTGCCGTAAACCAGCCATCACATCCGAGTGCATGTGGCAATTCGGCGTACCGCCAGGAAGCGACATCGTTATACGCAATGGCGGGATCCTTGCAGAGGAGGCGCTCAATAAGGTAGCCAGAGTTATTGAGCACAAACACAATAGGTTTTAACCCTCGACGTCCAAACTGGCTGATCTCCTGGGCTGTCAGCTGGTGCGATCCTTCGCCCGTTATCAGTACCAAACGGCGACTTGGATCGGCCACTGCTGCTCCGAAAGCAGCGGGCGTCGCCCAGCCAATTGCGCCCCACAATGTCTGGTTATGAAATGTGGCGCCATTAGGCAGAAGCGCAAAGGCGAGTCCCATTGAAGATGTTCCAGTCTCGGCAATGACGATATCGTTCGGCTTGATAAAACTTCCCCAGCGGGGATAGAGTGCTTCCGCCGTGATCGCGTCTTTTCCGCTACCTGTTACCGGTCCGAGAGAAGCGGGTCGCATTGGCGCTTTCATGGTCTGCTTTTTTATGCGCTTCGTAAGTTCAGTGACGATGTCTTTCATTCCGACGTTGCGATAGAGCTTGTGTCCAACCTCGGTACGATGATGTCGGATGTTGATGGTTTTTTCAGGATCGAGGCGAGACGTGAAGGCGCCGGTGTTGAAGTCGGACATAATTGTCCCAATGGTCAAGACCAGGTCACATGACTCGACGAAGCTCCGTACGGACTCTTCCATAAGCTTTCCGTCATACATGACAATATAGGACGGTTGCTGCTCTTCGAGCACGGACTTATCGGCAAACATAGTTGCGAAGGGTAGTCCGGAAGCATCAACAAATGATTGCACAGTATCTCGGATACCGGCACGGACGGTCAGAAGCCCCAGGAAGGATGCACGCTGAGCGGGCTCCTTCGAGAGCCGCAATAATCACAGCTGTCGCCGCTTCGAGATTCGTAGGATCGCTGAATGGTAGATCGATCGGCTTAGCGCTACTGACGACGCTCTGGTTCGCCAGATCCGCGGGGAAAGCCATATAGGCCGGGCGGCGATGGTAGAGTGCTTCTGCAATCAATCGCTCAGTCTCATAGGCGACATTCTGCGGCGTCATGATTGCGCTGGCGACGACTGCGGGATCGGCCATCTTCCGGAATAGATCAAACTCCCCATTTCCCAAGGTGTGATGTACTAACGAGCGGCCTGCTTGAGTCGCCATGTTTGGCATACCTACCAGATGAAACACGGGAAGGTGCTCGGCATAGGCACCAGCGATCGCATTGATGACGCTGAGTTCACCAACACCGTAGGTTGTGTTGACTGCGCCCATGCCGTGAATGCGCGCGTACCCTTCGGCAGCGTAAGCAGATTCAGTTCATTGCAACACCCAACCCACTCGATTCCCGGAAAATTCACTATCGCATCCTCTACTGGGAACGCATAGTCTCCGGGAACGCCAAGGATGTGGTCGATTCCAATCTCTTTCAGTCGCGCGAGAACATATTCAATAACGGTTTTGGATATTTCACTTCTCCAGTTCGGTTGATAGGTTGTGTTGTGTTTCGGCAACTCTCGTTAGCCGAGTGTCGAACGAGAAGAGGCACCTTCAGAGATGTGCGACGTTCTGCATAAGCTCCTACAGAGCATAAGAACGAATCGACGAGCGTTGGTGTGTTGGGATCATCGACATGCACATCTGTCTTCTCGCCCTTTGTAGTTCACATATAAATTGATCACTGCCGTTCAGCGTCTGATGCTGCGCAGAATGTCAGCCGGCTTCATGTACCTGATGTCCAGACTCGCTGTCGAGCTCGATGTTCTAGTGGATGCTTCGTTCATTTACCTGTTCGAAGAGCTTGTGGTTGTCACGATAGTCGACATGCACGCCGACGAGGACAGGGCCTGGAGTATCGAAGGCCTGTTATTGCCGAGCTTCATTTTGATGAAGACCGATGAGGCACGCACGCTTGCTCTTCACAACACAGTGCAGGCGCTTGCTTCGGAAATGGCAGAACAGCGCCGGGATCTGAAGTTGTCGCGACTCGACTGGCCGAGGTTCTATTTATCCAAGTACTCCGGGCGCATATCGCGTCGGGATCCGAACGTAACAAAGGATGGCTTCGTGCGGTTTTCGATCCTCAAATAGGCACTGCTCTGAGTGCCATTCACAACGGGGTGAATACACCCTGGACGGTCGAATCCCTGGCCGAAGCGGCGGGCATGTCTCGCTCCGCATTCGCAGCATGTTTTAAAGAGCTGCTCGGACAAACACCGCTGGAATATGTAACCGAGTGGCGGATGCAGAAGGCGATGCAGTTACTCGAACAGCGTGACAAGAAGCTCATAGACATTGCTCGATCGGTCGGTTACGAGTCCGACGCTGCGTTCAGTAAGGCGTTCAAGCGAGTTGTCGGGGCCAACCCTGGTGAATACCTCAAACGTGGTTTCGAAGGCCAGGGTCATGCCGGAATGGCAGACCACGATCAGTCCCGGTAAACGCACATCGCGGAAATGGCATGGAAGAGGCCATCGGTTCGAACATAACCGCAGATCGCATGGTGTTCTGAAACCTGATGTTCCCGCTGCAGCATCTATTGATGTCCAAGACTCGCTCCACTTTTGCATAAAGCGCCACCATAATCATAGGGATGACCACCATAATCACACCCAGACGGAAAGCGAGTGCCCGACACCAAGCAAGATCAACAAGTAAGTAAAATAATGATGAAGAATCAACAACATCAAAATAATCAATGAGTTGCACTTTTGTTCAGGCAGCAACATTCAGTCGAGGATTTAATGACCGTCCCGTTGCAGGTAATCGAAAAGGGGTGTGCATTAGTGAACAAAGCCGTCTCTGGCCTTGAACTGCCGAATTCTAGATCGTTTCCAATAAACGTCGTCCCTTGTAATCCAGGTCGATACTTTGTGGATCAGCCGCCTTAGGATCGAGTTTGGGATCAAGGTGAATGCTATCGATAGCACTGAAATTCGCCGCTCAGATACGATCTCGCGAAGATAGATCATCCCCTTTGCATTTGAAGGTGTAGATGACCGGAGGCTTGCCATCAAAGGTGCTACTGATCAGCCTCTGGGACAATGAAGCAATTCGATCTCACCGCCGATTTGGCACGGACAAAGAGCACATGCCTACTCTTCTTACGCTCGGCAGATTGCCCGCAGTGTCCTCACGGATGTCGCGAATTTATCTTGGAGCTTTCCGCTATCCCGTCGTCCGATCTCTCGTCTTGGCCAGTACAGCAGGCAGGCTAGGTTCCGAATCAGTTCCTCTCCTGGAGAATGTGGAAGGATTAAGCCAGGCGTCCAGTTCTGACCGAAACGCAATGACGCTGCCCGTCGAGCCGGCAAGGACAAGAAATAACCCCGTCCCCAGTCCGAGCCAGCGATGCACGGAAAGAACACGGCTACGTATGGAAGTCATAATGCCCACTCTTTAAAGCTCCTGACGCCAGCAGCAAGGGCCAGCAAAGCTCGCATACAGGTGATATACGCGTTCTCGACACTTGCCTTTCTCTTGGGCCGCAGATGATCCAACGCGTTGAGAACCAAAACCGCATCGCGCTGTATGCGCCAGCGTCTACCAACTAAAAGGTAGCTCTCAGCGTGAAGGTGCCATTGAACGGCGCACCATAGATGTTGTTGTATTGATCGTAGCCATCGAGAGTTTGATAGTACTTTGCATCGGTGATGTTATTAAGATTTACTCCAGCATGAAGACGCTCAGTGATTCGGTAGGCGATATTCGCGTTTAAGGTTGCGTATCCGCCCTGCGTGAAGCCATTAGTACCGAAACTGCTGGCCGCATAGAGTCCAGCCCCTAAGCTCCAGTCTTTAAGATGTCCAGTTTTGAAATCGTAGTCAGACCAAAGCTTCAACATATGCCTCGGCGTGAAGGTGCTGTAAGGCTGGCCCTGATATGTTGCATCCTTCGTGTATTTGGTCTCATTGTATGTATATCCAAGCGTCACATTCCATCCGGACAACGGCCGTCCCGTCAATTGCGCATCTATTCCTTTGCTTTGGATTTCACCACCAGATGAAAGATAAGAGCCCGGGTTGGCCAGGTCGGCTTGCGGCGTGTTGGTCTGCTTGATAAGAAAGAACGCAACTGACGGTTGAAGCTGTTTGCCCAGAAATTCACCCTTCACGCCCGCTTCATATTGGCCTCCGTTGATGGGCGACAGCAATGATCCATCAACCGTCTGCAAGCTCTGCGGCTGAAATATGTTGGTGTAGCTGCCATAGGCTGAGAGGTTTTCGTTCAGGTCGTAAACCAACGCGGTATATGGGGTGAATACAGCGCTCTCGTGTGTCTTGACAGGCAACTTCCCCGTTGGATACAGAGTATTGGCGGTCGAGTCGTACCAGCTAAGGCGGCCGCCAAGGACCAACGTAAGCGGATTGGTTATGCTGAAACGTCCAGACGCATAAGCACCGTACTGGGTCGTCTCAGTATCTGAGATTGACTTAGCCGGAAAGCTGTTGGGTTCAGGCACATTGTAGACAGAGCTATGAATGCTGACCGGACCAGTGGGGATCAATACGGTACTGCCGGGTGCATAGTAATAATCTTCGTTGCGGCGATTTCCGCCGAATGCCAATTGATGCGTCCGTCCGAAAATACTGAGCGAACCCAGTAGAGAAATATCGGTACTGTTTTGATCTTCTTTGTACTTTGTAAGCGCCGCTGAAAATCCGGAAAAGGTATCCGTTGCAGGATTGACACTTGAGCCAGCGTTGCCACGGAGCCACTTCGTATGCTGATGAAAATACTCGTTCGATACCCGAAGGCTCCAGTTATTGCCAAATCGATGTTCGATATCGACTGACGGGTTGAGTGTTTCATTCGGCCTATATCCCCAAGTGACGCCCATGAACGATGAACGAGGAATATCCAATAGCTTTTTGTTTGAGTATGCGGGTAGGCCAACAAATGGAACGGCCTTGTTATTTTGATACGTGAGGCTGAATCGCACAGTCGTATCCGGCGTGATATCTACATCAACGGCGCCGTAGAGAAGAGCATTCCGGTTGTGTGCTACGGCGTAGAAAAAGTCATTATCCTGCAGAGATCCAACGAACCGCCCTCGAATGGTTCGAGACTGATTTAAAGGCCCGCTAACATCAAGCATGCTGCGATAGAAGTTGTATGACCCGGCGCTCGCCTCACCTGTAACGACAAAAGCATCCGTTGGGCGCTTGCGAACCAGATTCACTGTGCCGCTTGGCTGGCCTGATCCCGTGAACAAGCCACTCGGCCCGCGAAGAACCTCAACATGGTCATACAACGCGATATCGAACGGTGTGTAGGTTTGATTGTTGGTATATTCGAGCGGCACACCATCCTGCTGCACCGTGGTCAACTGAAAACCACGCGAATAGTACCTGTAGTTATTCGTGCTTGGATTTACGACCGTAATGCCAGGCGTCTGAAGCAAGGTATCGGAAATCGACGTCAGGCTCTGATCCTGAATCTGCTCCTGAGTGATGACGCTGACTGTCTGAGGAATCTCCCTGAGCGTAAGTGGAATTCTTGAGCCGACAGTAGCAATGTTTCCATCATTTTCGCCATTCACTGTGACCGACTGGGATGCGCTGCCAAGTTGGAGATGGGCGTCAAAAGCGAGCGCCTGGGCGGAGCTTACATCAATGCCAGTTTTTTCAAGATGCTTGAACCCTGGCGCATCCACGTTCAGCGTGTATATTCCCGGCGGAACATGAGGCACGTTATAAACCCCATTATTGTCGCTCGCAGCCTTCCATGTCGCATGTGTGCGCTCGTTCGTCAGAGTGATTCTGGCGTGTTGAATTGCTGCGCCTGATGGGTCCGTTGCGAGACCCGTCATCGACGCGCTTTGAGCACGAAGCATCTTGGCCGGAAGAATCAAACCACAAAGCACTAAAGAGATAAAGAGCGCATTGCGGCGTAGAATTCCTGCCGCAAATCGCAGACATGTAAACCCAGAAAGCATTCGGTATTGTCGCCTTTCATTTGTAGTCGATCTCCACGCACAACGTCCGCTTCGCCAAAGACAGAACTTATGCATCGGAGGGATCCAGAGTTCGGCAGAGCCGAAGTCCGATTTACCCCTCTGGACAGGAGACAAATGGAAAGGGCAAATATTCGGGTATTGTGGAAAAGTTTTTGAAAAAACTTTCTACCGTCGTGAGAGCAGGCGGCGCGTTTGCCTAACCGCCTGGGAAAGCTGGATACTTTCATACTGACCGCCAGCCACGGCCAGCTCATGCACAAGGGTATAGATCTGCACCGCCTGCTGATATGTCAATGGCTCCCCGGCATGAGCAATGGGCCCGGTCAGTGGCGCGAGCCGGGATGACAAGGCAAGGGTGTCCCTACGCATAGCAATGGCAAGGTCTTCCGACGCAGTCGCTAGCTGCTGGTCGTATGAAGTCATGGCAAGCCGCGATCGTAGGGCCAGCATGGCGTCCCGCGACTTTGCTTCTCCCGTAAGGGTGCGCGTAAGGGTATCGAGATCATTCTGAAAATCCTGACGGGCCGGACTATCATCCGGGTACAAGGCCGTAAGCTGGTCGTAGGCAAGCGGCGCGCCGCTGCCCTGATACGCGGTCCAGGGCAGCGGCTGCTCTTCCTGTCTTTGCTCCGCTTCGGTACGGATAGATGCCCTTACAGGCGACAGAGTTTGAACCTCCGTTTCAACCGTTGCCTTGTCAGCATCAGAAGGCACAACACCCCACACCCGAATCTCAGCTCCGCTCCGATCTACAGCAAGAAGGATGTTCCTATCAAGATGAGCACGGTGCAAAGCAAGGCGAAGCTGCGCTTCGGTTTCATCCAAGGGATCGATGACACCTTGCGGTGTTTGCGGACTCGGTACTGAAGGACGCGAAGCTATATTAAGCGGTACATACTCTTCGTTGATGTCGATGCTCAACGGTTCCGCACCGGCAAATTCGAAGTGCGCTCCGACCGAATGATAATCCGAGGACTGCAACCGCAAAATGGCCTCATGCAGAGGCCCCTGATCGGTGGATGTGCTGATTTCAATTGTGTCGGCAGACTTGTGAACTGAGTCCTTCTTCTTTGCCAAGGAATGACGCCACTGCTGGAAGCTCGCTGCCGAAAGGAGGCTATCCCACGGACGACCAGCAGCTGCGAGGTGTCTGGAGACATTCTCACAGAAACTATTTGCTCCGATCGAGACAAGCTGAGGGTGCGCATTATCGGCTTCAAACCCGACCTCGCACGAGAGAGAGCCGCTTGCTATTTTGAGGAAACGTGGCGGACGAGATTCCTTAGTCTGCGTCTCCACTGCCTTGTTTAATAGCGATTCGGCTCGCGCCTCTGGCGTCCACTGAGTGAACGTGACAAGCAGTAATGCACCAATCAGAGCACTGGCCGTTGTGCCCATGAAGCTGCGTGACTTAAAAACTTTGGCCGTGCGATCCCACTGCCGCTGCGATGTTGCATACTGCCTGCGGAGTTCCGCTTCCGCATCAACCTTCACCACTCGATCAACGATAGATCGAATATCATCGACCACATCCTGGCAGACCGAACACTGCTGTAAGTGCGATTCGATGGCCTCTGCTTCCGCAAGAGTCAATTCTCCGGTGCGCCACAGCAATAGGTCTTCCAGTGGGGGATGCTCAGAGGTTGTCATGCTCGGCTGGGACTCACAGGCGCTTTCAGCGCCTTCCGTAACGCAGTGATTGCCGCACCCACAGCATAAATAGCATTCGACCGTGGAATATCGAGTGCGACGGCTATCTCATCAAAGGTGTATCCCTGCCCATGCAGAAGAAGACACTGCTGCTGGCGCATATTGAGCTGCGCGAAGGAATGAGTCAGCAGCTCATATTCCTGCTGCTCCTCTACCAGAGCAAGGATACTTTTGCTGGGATCGGCAATGGTCTCTTCCCACAGCTTCCAGCGCTCTGCTGGAGCAGATATCTCGCGCTGGCTCCGCTGGTAGCGGTTGATGGCGAGGTTTCTGGCGCACTTTACAATCCAGGCGAACAAAGAACCTTCACGCGGAGCCATCGCCGGGCGCTCATAGGCATTGAGGAATACCTGCTGCGTCACATCCTCAGCCTCGTTCAAGCTCACGCCCGTGTGGAGCAGGAGTCGTAAAATATCTCGCCGCCGATTCGTATATATAGACTCGAGGTCCACTCCGTTCCTGAGTGAGCCAATGCCGGGTTCCGGTGCAATATAGGAAGGAGAGGACGCCATAAGCAGGTCAATTACTTCCGTTCAACTCGAAGATGAAAGAGAGACGAGATCGAAGCAAAAGTTCGCTTGTACCTATTGCACCCAGTTTGTATTGTGAGTCCAATGCCAAGCACAAGCCATCTCCATACATCTAGTACGAGCGGAACATTCTTCTGTAGTGGGGTTCGTCAACGTTCGAGTTTGTCGATCTATGGACCTCTGGGGTACCTCGCCAAAAGACAGCCACAAGGATCTGCGTCAAGACCGAGGTCTTCTCATAGTCAGTATACTCGCAAATTACGACTTTTTTAGTCTTATATTCGGCTATCACATCTAATTCTTGCCACCTGGCTGGAAAGGAAGACATGACAACCGAGACGTCTAGGGTCGGGAAGACAGGAAGAAAGGCTCTGCCAGAAAAGTCATATTCGTAACCCGCCGATGTTCACCCCATTTGGTCATGTGTGAAAATCAAATCATACAGATTCAGGAGATTGTTCTTGAGAACCGGGGCCACTTCAGATCTCGGAGCGGAGGTATCACGCTGCAAAATGAAAGAGTAGATATTTCTCCTCCGTCGTCCTCCACCCTGACCACACAGGGGATGCGCGTTTTTGAAGCAGTTGCACGGCATTGCAACTTTTCACGAGCTGCGAACGAATTGCGCGTAAGTCAGCCGTATGTCTCGAACCAGATCATTGATCTGGAGAATAAGCTGCATATTTCACTCTTCAGAAGAGTCGGACGTCGTGCCTATCTTACCGAGGCTGGTGAGCTTCTGTATGCCCACGTGAATCGGATCCTTGCTGGTATCCGCGATGCTGAGAATAGTGTGGCCCAACTCCGCCAGGTTATTGTCGGAAGGCTCGATCTTGCAGTTGGAATCATCGTTGCTGAGTCCATTCTTCCGCCTCTGCTAGGGAAACTCCGAGCTCAACATCCTGAGATATCGCTAAACCTCAGGGTCTACAATTCAAAACAGGTTGAAGACGCAGTGGCAGACGGTCAATTTGAGCTGGGTGTGAGCCTCTCCCATGAGCCCCCGAAGCATCTCGAAAGAGAAGAGCTTGGATGGGATGAACTTGTTCTGGTAGTCAGTATCGACCATCCATTTGCGCAAGAGCCTTTCTGCATGCCGGAGCAAGTCGTTCGGGAACGTCTGCTCTTGCGTGAAGGAACATCGGGAACGCGTCTGTTTGTCGAAAGCAGCTTTTCATCTCTAGGCCTGAGCATTCAACCAACGATGGAGCTGAATAGTAATCAAGTCATCAAGGCTTTTGCTGAACAAAATCTTGGTGTGGCTCTTTTGTCCAAAAGAGCGATTCGAAATGAAGTTGAAAGTGGACGGCTTAAGGCTCTTCCAGTAAAAGGTGTTGACCTCCGTCGACCGTTGACCCTTGTATGGCGTAAAGGTCATGAGCTTACTCCTCCCGCCATTGCCTTTCGGGCAATGCTGAAAGATCGGGACGACCTTCAATGAGCCTGGCTATTGACCGACAAAAGATTCAACCGAGGGCATAAAATGTGGCGGTCACGAGTAGCGGTATTGGCATACGTTCCAATCGCAAGCGATTGCGGTTTGCCGCAAAGCGGCGAGGCCCTTACTACTTCCACTTTCTTCGAGGCGCCAATACTAGTGGCGGATAACATTGAAAGAACGCTGAAAATTTATTTCTACCCCTAGCGACTGAAGCGACTGCCAATAATTCGGATACGTCTTTCTGACACACGTTGGATCTAAGATCGTGATTCCTTCGAGTCGTAGCCCCACCAAGGCAAAAGCCATCGCAATCCGATGATCCTGATACGTTTCGATATGTGTTTGCAAGTTTTGTGGCTTTAAAGTCGAATGCCCAAAGACGATAAGCGAATCATTTTCTACGCGTGCCAACCCTGATTGAATCCGACAAAGCTCTGTAGCTAGTGCTACAAGACGATCGCATTCCTTGACTCTTAGATTGCCGACCCCGTTGAATCGAACTGGTCCTTCGTTGAAAGCCGCCAGTACCGCGAGGGTCGGCACCGCATCCTGAATCTGCGAACCATCGATCACAGGAGGCAAATGGGGAAACATCTGTATCAACTGATGTGCAGCTGCATCTGGTTGCGTGGATGCTTGCGGAGACAATCCAATGTCGATGGAACCGCCGGTCAGAGCCTCAGCAGCCCATAGATAGGTTGCCGCTGACGCATCCGGCTCTACTGCAATGTCTGTTGCGCGATAGCCAGTTGGTTGAACCCTCCATGCCGAGAGGTCAACTTGTTCGACTGAAGCTCCGAACGAACGCATCGTTTCAATCGTGAGATCGATGTAACCTCGTGCACCAATATCTTCGCCGGATATCAGAATCTCAAGTACATTCTTGGCTTTTGGCGCGACCATAAGCAATGCAGAGACATATTGGCTGGAAAGTTGCGCATCGATCGCTATCCTCTCTCCATCGATTCCACCAGTTCCGCGTACGGTCACTGGCGGACAGCCCTCTGTTGAGTCAACGTCTACGCCGAGCGAGCGAAGTGCATGCACGAGAGGTGCGATAGGACGCTTGCGCATATGTGAGTTGCCATCGATTACAGTCTTGCCTTCGGCTGTTGCTGCCGCAGCGACTAGAAACCTTGTAGCCGTACCTGCATTTCCCAGAAAAAGTGGTTGCGCTGGGGCAACGAGCCTACCGATACTCTTTACGACGAACTGCACAGTGTCAGGCTCGTGTATAGCCACTCCCATCTGTCTCAACCCGGCCGCCATGTAGAGCGTGTCATCACTCTTCAACGCACCTGCGATCCGGCTCTTGCCCTGAGCCATCGCGGCAATCAGCAAAGCACGGTTGGTGATGGATTTCGATCCCGGTAACACCGCACGCCCGATCAATGGAGTCTTTGTCGGCTTAATCGTTACAGCCGCGACGCGATCGATATTGGGAACCACTTGTGTGCTCTCCTGTCTTAGCACTTCGTCTCCAAGATACTGACCGCCACAGATAATATATGGCTAAAACAGAGATAGTCCTGTATTAGGCTACCAGCCCCTTGCATGCCAGGATGATTCGGTCACACGCATCACTCAGGTCATTCATAGAAGAGGCGTAAGAAATGCGGATATAGGGAGATACCATGAAACCGGCACCTGGCACGACCGCGACTCCAGCTTCTTCCAGAAGATACATGGAAAATTCTGTGTCATTGACGATTGCCCGATTTGAAGCAGTCCGTTTACCTATTACACCCGCGCAAGATGGGAAGACATAGAAAGCACCATCGGGCATGTGGCATCGTATGCCAGATGCCTGGTTCAGCTTTGATACGACCAATTGCCTCCGCATCTTGAACTCGGAGACAAATTTGGCAACATAAGTCTGATCTCCCGAGATCGCCTCGATCGCAGCGATCTGCGAGATGGAACTGGTGTGGGACGTTGTCTGTCCCTGTATGACCGTCATAGCCTTGATGAGTTCAACCGGACCGGCACCATAACCGACTCTCCAACCTGTCATTGCGTTCGTTTTCGAAACGCCATTTACGGTGAGAGTTCGATCGAACAAATCCGGGGCGACGTTGAGGATCGTGACAAATCGATCATCTCCGTATATCAACTTCTCGTAGATGTCATCTGATAACACCCATACATTTGGGTATCTTCGCAATACTTCGGCAATCTCAGATAAGTCCTCTGCTGTATATACGGCACCGGTGGGATTGCTCGGCGAGTTGAGCATAAGCCATTTTGTTCGTGGCGTTATTGCTTGCTCCAACGCCGCAGGACGAAGCTTAAATCCGTCCGCCTCTGAACACTCAATAACCACGGCGGTGCCGCCCGTAAGCCGGACCATATCTGGGTATGAAACCCAACAGGGTGCTGGCACGATCACCTCATCTCCAGGCTCAATAGTTGCAAACAGGGCATTGAAGATTACTTGTTTTGCGCCGCAACTGGCGATGATCTGATCGAGAGAATAGTCGAGGTTGTTATCTCGGCGAAACTTCTCTTGGATTGCTTCTCGGAGTGCATTCACTCCGGCAACTGCTGTGTATCGAGTCCAGCCATCCTTGATGGCTCGAATTCCTGCTTCACGGATGTTTTCCGGCGTATCGAAGTCTGGTTCTCCCTGGCTGAGTGTAATGATCTGCCGTCCCTGCTCCCTGAGCGCAGCGGCCTTTTGGGTCATGGCTTTTGTCTCAGAGGGACGTACCAGTTGAATGTGCTTCGCAATTAGCGCCAATTGTTATACTCCGTCCAAAGGCTTCATGAATTCGTTATTGCGGAATATCTATCGACAGAGTGATTCACCCCACCTTAGGTGCAAGCTCTGCCCTAACCTCGCCGAGCATCGCCATGGCCCCCAAGCGTCCTAATTCGTCCGAACATTTCGCACTTTTGCCGTAGCAGCCAGATACAACCGATACTCGCTTCGAAACCGGTCCAATTTGGGGCAAGCCCGTCTCGCCATAGGTAGTCATGCACGGCAACACTCGGCGCTCCTCGAACTTTAAGTCCTTAATACGCTCAAGCATGAGCTGTTGAACCCAATCGGCAATCTCGATTGATCCACCCGATTTGAACCAAGCGTTGATCTCCGCAGCGTTCTTGAGCGGAACATTTACCCTATTCGCGCCGATCTTTATCCAGATTTGACCATCCGGATATGGCATGGGAGGCAAAAGATAGGGGTCATGGTCTTTGGTTTCGATACAGCGCATGGACGGCATTCCGGCTAAGCGGTGAGCCTCCGCAGGGTTGAGTCGGAACAGCGCCACGGTCCGCTGATATGCCGTCAGTCCCAATGATTGACCAAGCAGTGATTGGGTATATCCGCCTGCTGCAACGAGGACGCGATCGGCCTCAATATTTCCTGATTTCGTCCGGACGACGATACCCGAGGAGGTTTCTGAAATCTCCAGAGCAGGTTCAGCCATAATCCGTGCTCCGAAATGCTGTGCCGCGGCTGTCTGCGCCCGAACCAGGCGGCGAGCGCTGATGTATCCCGCGTTATGCGATTCGAAATATCCTTGCATGCCCGCAGTTGATTTCAGAAATGGAAATCGCTTGGCGAGTTCTTCATCATGGAATGCTTCAATTGGGATTCCGGCCTGGTCGCAAACTTCCTTTACCTGCGCGACGCCATTACTTCCACTAGGGCCGATGTGGAGCACACCAGCCTCATGGTAGAAGTCAACACCGCTTTCGCTCGCAATCTCACCATAGCGCGAAATCGAAGCCCGGTTTGCATCTCTCCAAAACTCTTGAGCATCAAAACTTCGCGTGATCCGACCTTCGTCATAGTGACTAGCGAAGACTCCGTTGTGATGTACATAATCCTTCGGTTCATCGGGGCCCACCAGTACGACCTCATGCCCCATTTTGGACAAATGACGCGCTGCCGCTGACCCAACGAGCCCACGCCCGACAACTGCAAGCTTCGTTGTCTTATTCGAGGGGGTGACCAGGGCCCTGCCGATTGATGATAGTGAAAAGAGCATAGGCGCGCTTCCCTTGAGTAAGGTGCGTCGGTTGACCTTGGGCATGACCACTTCTCCTCTGAGCCTTCGCGTGACCTCAAGTAAGCGAAGGCCTGGATTCACGAGTAGCTTTATATTCCTTGACTCAAGGATGCATTGAATGCGACGCGCGCACAAGGTTCGAAGATCATTCAATCGTGGCGACGCTTATATTCACCATAACCGCATGAGAATAATTTTTATGTCACTGCGACGGACGTATCGATTGTCTTGTGGTCACGTTTCTTACTCCATGTGTCGATTACGGCTACGGCAAGGCAATTGCCGGTGACATTGAGCATCGTGCGAACCATGTCAGCAAAAGGGTCAATGCTCAGAAGCATAAAGAGAGGAGCCTCAGGCATCCTTAATATTGACACGGTTGTTAAGAGAACAATAAGAGCAGACCTGGGTACTGCTGCGACGCCCTTGCTTGTAAGCATCAAGACCAGAAGCATTTCTATCTGAATTCGAAACGTGAGCGGGTGGCCGGATGCTCTGGCCAGGTATAAAAGCGCCATACTCAGATATAACGATGTGCCTGCAAGATTGAAGCTATAGCCCAAAGGAAACACAAAGCTGACGACTGTGGTCTGTGCTCCAAACGCTTCCATCGACTGGATTGCCGTAGGAAGAGCAGCTGCAGACGAGGTGGTGGAGAATGCGATTGAAGCGGGTTCTGCCACTGCATTCAGGAAGCGGCGAAGAGGCAAGTGTGCCAGAAGTACCACGGGAATCAGCACAAAAACAATGAAAGCCATAGCTCCCAAGTACAAGACTGTTAAGACTCTCGCCAATTCCATGACGAGAGCCATCCCGGATGTTGCTATCGTATAAGCGATAGACGCTGCAACTCCGAGCGGAGCTGTTGTCATGACAATTCGCGTGAGAGTGTGGATTGTTTCCGTAAACGTCTCCAGCACATTGACAACATGGGTTCGCTTTTCGCTGGGTAGGTGCCTGAGAGCTGCGCCGAACAGAATGGACAGAACTGCCAGGCCAAGAAGGTTATCCTCGTAAAGCGCCTTGATGACGTTGTCCGGCACCAGTTCAGTTAAAACTCTGTGCAAGCTTGAGGCGTCATCTTTATTGCTGGGAGCCAACAGCATCTGTTGGCCGGTGGCTCGCGAGGTAACGGCTCCATCTGTATGGGGCGGCTTCACGCGCCAAGACAAATCCATCGCGGCAAATCCGATCAGCAGCGCCAGAGTGGTCACCACTTCGAAGTAAATGAATGTCTTGATTCCGATGCGCCTCAGACCGCCTGCATCGCGTTGTGACGTAATGCTTGTGAGGAGCGAGCCGATGACCAGAGGTGCGACAATTACTCGCATTAAGCGAAGAAAGAGGTCGCTCAAGACGTGCATCAAGGGTGCAAGCCGAGGGAGATCGAGGCCAATTTCGACACCCACTGCTATCGCCCAGAGCATAATGACGGTTTGCGACCTGTGGCGTACAGCCCAGAGGGTCCATCCACCAAGGACTACCAATCGCAGGAGCAGCCATAACAAATGTGGATATTGTGTCGTCATCGCCTGTCCTGAGCGTAACCACGGGCCTTACAGCAGACTCGGCTGGAGTCGTAGTTGGCCAGCGATGTCCCCTTTCCGTATGCTCGCGATGGCTACCCTTTGACACGTCGGGGACATCGTTCTGCCTGTCTGCTCGGATACTGCCTCATATTGTGTCAGAGAGGACTGTCCTTGAATTGATATGCATGGGAATTGTCCGACTCCATGGTTATAAGACGTATAGCTTCCCGCTCAGCAAAAACGCCTCCAATATTTTTCTGTAACACCGCATTAAAGATCAGTCCACTACAACCATCAAAGGTGTGAAAGTTGGAATAGAAGAGATGGCAGTTCGTAAACGAGGACTTGGCCTTGCAACTCTCGGCAAATCCTTGTTCATGAACAACCGATTCTGGATGAATCCAAACCATATACAGAAAGAGCTATAGAAAATGATAATGACGAGGCGACACTTCGGACGCCTAAGTGGGCTCACGATTGGAGCATTTATCAACCCTGGGTACGCACAGACCAGATCGCGGTACGGCGACCGCGTCATAATCGTAGGTGCGGACATACTGGGTGCTTCTATCGCCTATCACTTAGCGAAACGTGGGGCGAAAGTCACCCTTCTTGATAAAGTCGGGCCTGCAGCCGGAACCACAAAGAATTCCTTTGCTTGGTTAAACGCATATGGAAAAACGCCACGCTCGTACTATGAGTTCAATATTCTCGGGATTTATGGTTGGCATCGCCTAGAGCGCGAGATCGGATCGGCACTGCAGTTGCAATGGGGTGGCACCGTTCAATGGAGGTCAACAGAAGATTTAAATCTTTCCGAAACGAGACAACACATTTTGGAAAGAGAATCATGGGGATATTCGATCCGTCTTATTGATACTTCTGATATTCAATCTTTAGTAGCCAACGTACGCCTAGGTGACGTTGGCGTAGCCAGCTTTGCGGAGCAAGAAGGCACGGTTGATCCAGTCGTGGCTGCTACTGTGCTTGTAGATTGCGCGAAGCGCCTTGGCGCAACCGTGCAGTACCCTGCACAGGTTGTAGGATTCGATCTTGCAGAGGGTCGTGTCCGTGCAATACGTACCACCCAGGGCACTATAGAAGCGGATTATTTTGTTTTGGCTGCCGGTAACGATCTGCCACAACTTGCCAAACAAATAGGAATAACAGTGCCGCTGATAGAATCTAAGGGCATCGTCGCACGTTCAGCACCGTGCCCACGGCTCTTGGATAGACTCGTATTTCCTCCGGGCGTAAACATTAAACAGAATCCAAATGGCCAGATTGTGGCCTCTCAAAATGACAGGAAAATTGTTGACACTGCAGAAGCCAAAGCCATCGGAGAAGACTACTTTCGCCAGGCTGCAAAATATTTCCCAAACTTAGAAACGGTTCGACCCGCTGAAGTCAATATATGCTACCGCGTCATGCCTAAGGACGAACATCCTATACTCGGCAGAACAGAGCGATACCCCAATGTATATGTTGCAGCACAACATAGCGGCATGACATGCGCACCCATTGTTGGCCAGCTGGTATCAGAAGAACTGCTCGACGGAGTCGATATTGACCTTCTGACACCATACAGGCCATCCCGGTTTGCATGAAGAAGTCGAGAACGACACATAAGATTCGCTGTCAGGCTTGTTGGAAGCGCTACCAGCGTTTTATGGCTTGACGTTGAGTGGAGCAAGTTTTGCTGCCGGTAATTGCACGTTCAACAAGTTTGCAAAGGTTGGGGCCTCCTGCCGGATATCGATGATATGGAGGTTGCGCCCTTTAGCGATCCCTTCGCCCTCGATGAAGAACGATGTCCGAATCTGTGGATTGGTAGGAACATGGCCATGTGCCCCACCTGGCGGAATAGCCACAACCACAGGGCCGGTAAGTGTAGTGACGCCGGCATAGCCATCACTGAACGCAACGCCAAAATCTGTATTCGGCCCTCCCCCCATACGCATCATGTCCTCGCGAGTTAATATCTGATCGATGCCGTATTCTGCATTTTCTTTGGCTTCTTCCAGTACGTCCATCACTTTGGCGAGCGCGGCTTTGTCGCTCGGGTGCTTGAGAAAGCCGCCGCATATGCCACTGAGCTCCGACATACACATTGCCGTCCAATCCTTAGGCTTGCTGTTCGGCGATTTGGCAGCAGGGTTAATCTCAATCAACCCAGCCTTGGCAAGGATGGCATTTACACTGACAGCGTGGTTGATGGCGACAAAGCCGTGATCGGAAACGATTGAGATGCGGGTTGCCGGATTGATTGCCAGAGCTGCCTGCTGGATTTCCTTTACTTGACCATCCGTCACCTCTAATGACACATTCGCTTCGATGCTGAAGGGTCCGTGAATGTGTTCCTGATGATCGAGATCGGTAAGGTGAATGACCAGCAGATCCGGTTTGTAAGCCCTCAGGATACGGATGGAAGCTTCTGTGCTAAAGGCATCTCGGGCGGTAATGTCGTCGTTATCGAAAGTCGGGTGTAGGTTTAGCTTGCTGAGAATATCGCCAGGGCTGTAAACAGGCCCCGCCGGGCTCATATCACTGGCGTCGATTGGATACTCAGGGATATTGTAATTAAGCGGTGCCCCAACAGTAGCAGGCCAATAGACACCGGCCGTCTTCAAGCCTGCCTTATTGGCAGCTTGAAAGATGGTTTCCGTTTTAATGTCCTTGAAAAAGTCCTGTACATACCATGTCCGAGACGTGAATTGCGGGAAGGCCATGGAATTTCCGTAAATGCCGTGTTCAATCGGCCAGACGCCAGTGATGATCGTAGTGTGGTTCGGAAATGTATCGGAGGGGATGGCGGTAATTACCCCTTCCGCATAAGTTCCCCCTGCAACGAAAGCCCGTAGTGTAGGTACCTTCAAACCATGCTCATCGGCATGAAGTACCGCATCCGGGCGCAGGCCATCGAGCGAAATAATAATGAGTGGTGCAGGCGAGGTCTGTGCGGATACAGGTAGGACCCCGCCGAGCAAGCAAGCCGCAAGTATGAGCCATGTGTAGAGGCGTGCTTGCGCCTTATGCAAAGCATTGATTAACAATTTGTCCCCTTATCGACGTACGGACGGACTGGACTTTTACCATTGTTATGGCGGAAGCAGCATTGGTGAGTCCAGTCCTTAGGTTTGAATTTAGAAAGTGAGCCGCAGAGAAAGTTGAAGCTGACGTGACGTGCCCATGTTGATATATTTGCCCACGGTTGCATTTAGTACACCAAATGCGCTGCCGGCTGAGGTGCGTGTAAATGTCCCACCTGGCTGTATCGTGGATGCCGTTTCTGCTCCCGGGCTGCTGGGAACACCTGCACCAAGGACAGCAGGAGGATTTGAATAGTTGGG
>Ga0255336_100816_pt1 | contig 34133 bp, 29 predicted proteins | sample MeOH1_35cm_T3_17_FD_189102 | JGI IMG/M metagenome (GOLD analysis project Ga0255336, IMG submission 189102) | Sandy soil microbial communities from University of British Columbia, Vancouver, Canada - MeOH1_35cm_T3_179 | ecosystem: Engineered > Artificial ecosystem > Sand microcosm > Unclassified ...
GGGCGCACTCAAGCCTATCCTCGGCGCGTGCCTTCTGCGCATCCGGCGCTGTCTGGACGGCCTCGCCGGTGTGCTGGAAATGATCCACCAGACCCGATGCCGGATACAGCCCTCACGCGCCTATCCAAGACCACCCAGAAAAGCCAAGCCCCACTTCCATCTCCCGTACAAACTCGCTTGATGCAGCGGGGCTTAAGTTGAGAGCATTGCGGCGCGAGGCGGCACTCACTTTCTTTGCCGCCGTGTATGGAACTGGGACATGGGTAACACTCTGAAGACGTTTTTTCCGGAGCTGGCCATGTCGTGGAACCCGAGAGATACCGTGAACCTGCGTCTGGAATTTGTTCGGCTCGCCCTGCAAAAAAGGCGCCCACCGTCGCGAGTTGTGCCAGCGTTACGGCATCAGCGCGAAGACCGGCTACAAGTAGCTCACCGGTACGCACAGTCTGGCGAAGCCGGGCTGGAAGACCGCTCGCGCAGGCCGCTATCCAGCCCGAACCGCACGCCCCCCGAGATTGAGCAGCGCGTGGTTTCGCTACGTAACGAACATCGATGGGGTGGACGCAAGCTCGAACGGCGACTGCGTGATCTCGGTGAGCCTGTCGTGCCCACAGCGGGCACCGTGACCCGGATTGTGCATCGACACGGCCTGATCGTGCCCGAAGCATCGGTGGCGGCGACGCCCTGGAAGCGCTTCGAGCACGAGCAGCCCAACGATCTGTGGCAGATGGATTTCAAGGGCTGGATCGAGCTTAACGATGGCCGGCGCTGCTCGCCGCTCACCGTGCTTGATGATCATTCACGCTTCAATGTGGTACTCGACGCATGCGGCACGACCGACACGCAGGCCGTGCGCAGGCGGCGGCGCGACGCGTTTCGCCGTTACGGGCTGCCGTTGCGCATCAACGCCGACAACGGCTCGCCGTGGGGCAGTCCTGCCCAGCCAGGACAGCTCACCATGCTGGGCATCTGGCTGATCCGTCTGGGCGTGAAGATATCGTACAGCCGTCCGGCACATCCGCAGACCAACGGCAAGGACGAGCGGTTTCACCGCACGCTGAAGCCTGAGCTGCTCAGCGGCAGGCACTTCGCCAGTTTCTGTGGCGCGCAGCGGGCATTCGACACCTGGCGTATCGTCTACAACACGCAGCGCCCCCATCAGACGCTGGACATGGATACGCCAATCACGCGCTACAGGCCAAGTCCACGCCCCTATCCTGAGCGGCTACCGCCGCTGAAGTATGGCGACGCAGACACCGTCGTTCGGGTGCGCGTGAACGGCGAACTGCGCTTCATGTCCCGACGTTTCAAGGTCTCAAGCGCGCTTGAGAATCTGCCCGTCGCCATCCGGCGGAGCACAACGCAACCTGACTGCTACGACCTTTACATTGCCCATCATCACTTCGACACCATCAACCTGAACCTGACGAAATGACTGGTTAAATGTGTTACCTATGTCCCGATACGGGTGTTACCCATGTCCCGAGCCCATACACGGCGGCAAAGAAAGTAAGTGCCGCCCCGCACAGGCAACACTAATAGACCGACACGAAATCAAGGAAAGGCCAACACCGAAAGCAAGCAGCAAAAATGGCCAAGAGAAGAAGAAACGAAGAACCTCAAGCCGCGACCAACAACCCATCCGCGGAGCGGACCACACCGACCTGCCGCGCAGCAAAAGCCTCCCCAATCATCAGCAAACTAGGCTGCGAAGCATCAACCCACTTCTGCGCCTCCCCAGCAGCCAACTCTTCGAGAGTAAGAAAAAACATCCGCTCACGCGCAGTAGAACAAGCCTCAACAATAGCCACAGGCGTAGCCACACTGCGCCCAGCCTCAATCAACTGCTGCGCAATCTCCACCCCACTATCCCGGCCCATATAAAAAACCAGAGAATCCGCATTAACCTGCTCGCGAATCTCCTCAGACCCAGGCGCCCGGCTAAAAGTAGCCAACGCAACACTGCGCGACACACCCCGCAACGTCAGCGACCGTTTCAAAGAAGCAGCACTCGCGAGAGCAGCAGTAATCCCAGGCACAACCTCATACTCGATGCCGGCAGCCTCAAGCGCGCGCATTTCCTCATCAGCACGCCCGAACAACATCGGATCCCCGCCTTTAAGGCGCACCACCACGTCATGCTCCAAAGCAGCATCCACAATTTGCTTGTTGATGAACTGCTGCGCCGTCGACAACTGCCCGCAGCGTTTCCCAACAGCAATCCGCCGCGCACGCGAAGGCGCATAGTCCAGCATAGCCGGCTCGACGAGCGCATCGTGCAACACCACATCGGCGGCGCCCAGAAGCCGCGCGCCACGCACCGTAATCAGGTCCGCAGCACCCGGCCCTGCGCCGATCAGATAAACCTTACCCATTTGCCTCAACCTGTCCGTTAGGGCACCGGCATGACGCAGCAATCTACAAGCGTCACACTTAACTTACGCCGAAAACGCCCGAATCATCCCCGCCGCAACGGTATGATGCGTCGCCTCATCGATCAGCACGAACGCACCCGTGCCCTGATGCGAGTCGTACACATCGCACACCAGCGGCTTCTGCAACGTCAGCGCCACACGGCCGATGTCGTTCATCGTCAGATCCTTGCGATCCGTCGCCTGCGACAGCGTGTGCACGTCGAGCACTTCCTTGATCGCACCGATCCGCGCGAACACCGTGTTGGTGGTCTGCTTCAACAGATACTTGCGTTGCGTCGACAGCGGCGTGTCGTCGAACCAGCACAGGTCGGCTTCCAGTTTCTTGGCCGGTTCCGGCGCCTCTTCACGCAGCACGAAAGTGTCGCCGCGCGACACGTCGACGTCTTCCGCCAGACGAATCGTCACCGTTTGACCGGCGAACGCGCGGTCCACCGCAGCCGTACCGCCCGGCACCGGCGCGATGATTTCAGCCACCGTTGCTTCACGATTGGCCGGCAACACGACGATCGTATCGCCGAGCTTCACTTCGCCGGCTTCCACACGGCCCATGTAGCCGCGGAAATCGTCGGCCTGGCTGCCGTCCTGGCGCGCCACCCATTGCACCGGGAAACGCAGCGCCTGGCCCGTCGGCACTTCGACCGGCAGCGCTTCGAGCAGGTCGAGCAGCGGTTCGCCCGCGTACCACGGCATGCGTTCGCTGGCCGTCACGATGTTGTCGCCCTTGAGCGCCGACACCGGCACGAAGCGCACATCGTTCAAGCCCAGTTGACGCGCGAGTTCGACGTACGCATCACGAATCTCGTTGAAGCGCTGCTCGCTGTAATCGACCAGATCCATCTTGTTGATCGCGACGATCGCGTGCTGCAAACCGAGCAGCTTGACGATCGCGCTATGACGCTTGGTTTGCGGCAGCAGTTGCGCGACACCATCCACGAACGTCACGCGCGTTGCATCGACGAGAATGATCGCCGCATGGGCGGTCGACGCACCCGTCACCATATTGCGCGTGTATTGCTCGTGACCCGGCGTGTCGGCGATGATGAACTTGCGCTTCGCCGTAGCGAAGTAACGGTACGCGACGTCAATCGTGATGCCTTGCTCGCGTTCGGCTTCGAGACCGTCCGTCAGCAGCGACAGATCGATTTCGTCGCCGACGGTACGCTTATTCTTCGCGCGCGACAGGGCCGAAAGTTGATCTGAAAGCACAGCCTTGCTGTCGTACAGCAGGCGGCCGATCAGCGTGCTCTTACCATCGTCGACGCTGCCCGCAGTGATGAAACGCAGCACGCCGAGGTCTTCTGGTTGGTGAATACCGCTCATGATTGTCTTACCCTCGTCCGTGTGCTTAGAAATAACCTTGCTTCTTACGCTGTTCCATCGCGGCTTCGGAGACCTGATCGTCCATGCGCGTCGCGCCGCGTTCCGTGATTTCGGTCACCGCCGTTTCGGCGATGATCTTCTCGATATCGTCCGCATCGCTCTCCACCGGGCATGTGCAGCTAATGTCGCCGACGGTACGGAAACGCACCTGCGCGGTTTCGCTGGTCTCGCCTTCACGCATCGGCGTGAGCGGCGTGACGGGCACGAGCAGGCCGTTGCGGCGCACGATCTCGCGTTCATGCGCGTAGTAGATCGACGGCAGTTCGAGCTTTTCACGGGCGATGTACTGCCACACGTCGAGTTCGGTCCAGTTCGAAATCGGGAACACGCGCAGGTGTTCGCCGTTATGCAGGCGCGCGTTGTACAGGCTCCACAGTTCCGGGCGCTGCGCCTTCGGATCCCATTGGCCGAATTCGTCGCGGAACGAGAAGATGCGCTCTTTCGCACGGGCCTTTTCTTCGTCGCGGCGCGCGCCGCCGATCAGCGCGGTGTAGCCGTATTGTTCGATGGTTTCGAGCAGCGTCACCGCTTGCGCGGCGTTGCGCGAATCCAGTTCACGGCGCAGACGCACCGTGCCGCGCTTGATCGAATCTTCCACATGACCCACCACCAGTTCCGCGCCGATCTCTTGCGCGCGACGATCGCGGAAGTCGATCACTTCCTCGTAGTTGTGGCCGGTGTCGATATGCACGAGCGGGAACGGCAGCACGGTCTTGCGATTCGCGCCGATACCGAAGGCCTTCAGCGCAAGGTGCAGCACCACGACCGAATCCTTGCCGCCCGAAAACAGCAGCGCGGGCTTGCTGCACTCGGCAACCAGTTCGCGCAGGATGTGAATCGACTCGGCTTCGAGCCAATTGAGGTGATCCATCCGGTCTGCCGTGTTGGCGAGCGGTGCATTGACAGTGGAATCGAGCGTGGTGCTCATGTTTGGGTCCTTCGTTGATACGCCCAGCGAGCGGTTGCTCGCCGAAGCGCAAGTATTCAAATCGATATGTGCAGCGTGCGGGCCAAAAGCCAAGGCCCGTTCGCTGAAACTTCAGGCCTGGGCGTCCGCGCCGCGCTCGACCGCGATCGGCGTAATCGTCGTGATGTGCAGACCGCATTCCTTCGTATCGCGCGACTCCCACCACCAGCGCCCTGCCCGGCTATCTTCGCCGGGACGCACGGCGCGCGTACAAGGTTCGCAGCCGATGCTCGGGTAGCCGCGCGCATGCAGCGGATTGATCGGCACATCGAACGCTTTCAGGTAGGCCCACACTTCGGCTTCGGTCCAGTCGGTCAGCGGATTGAATTTGGCGATATTGCGCGCGGCGTCGTGCTCTTCCGCATGCAACTCGGCACGCGTCACCGACTGCTCGCGGCGCTGGCCCGTCACCCATGCGCTGACATCCGACAGCGCGCGGTTCAACGGCTCGACCTTGCGGATTTCGCAGCAGCGTTTGCGCAGATCGACGCTTTCATAAAACGCGTTCAGACCGTGCGTGCCGACATACTCCTCGACCGCGGCGGCTTGCGGGTGAAACTGTTCGATCTCGTAACCGTACCGCTCTTTCACACGATCGAGCATGCCCAGCGTTTCAGCATGCAAACGACCCGTGTTCAGCGAGAAGATGCCGATCTTCACGCCACGCGAGAGAATCGCGTGCGTGAGCAGCATGTCTTCCGCGGCAAGGCTGCTGGCGAGCTTCACGTTCGCGTGACGCGCGGCGATCGAATCGAGCAGCGCATCGAGGCGCTCCACCTTCGCTGCGAGTTCCAGCGTGAGGGCTTGGACTTCGCTCATGCCGAGGCCTTCGCCAATTCGCCCAATTCTCCCGATTCGCGGCGGCGGAACAGCGGCAATGAGTTCACCGCGCCCTGATAGTTGAAGCTGAATTCGTCGAACGCCTTGAGCGCGTCGTCGAAGTCTTTATCGGCGCGCAGCGCGTAGGCGTCGAAGCCACAACGGAACATGAACGCGAGCTGATCGCGCAGCACGTCGCCGATCGCGCGCAGTTCGCCCTTGTAGCCATAACGCTCGCGCAGCAGGCGGCCGATGCTATAGCCGCGGCCGTCGCGGAACACCGGGAAGTCCACGCCGATCAGCGCGATCTTGTCGAAGTCGGCGACGATATCCGCCGGTTCGCTATCCGGCGCGAGCCACACGCCGATTTCAGCGGCACTGCGCGAAGCGCTCAGCGCATCACGCTCAGCCTGCCACAACGCGAGCGGCACCAGCACCTTGCCTGCGGGCAGTTCGTTCAATGCGGGCAGCGTGCCATCTTCGGCCGGGCGCACCACCGTCCAGTCATCGTTGACGATCGCGCGATTCTTGATGATAGAAGCCATCTGTTCAGTATCCTTTTCGCGGTTACGCGTGAGCCGGTTGACGCGAGGCGTACACACGTTCCTTGAACGGGGTGATGCCGATGCGGTTATACGTTTCGATGAAGCGCTCGCCTTCGTGACGGTTTTCCACGAAGGTATCGATCACCTTGCTCATCACGTCCGGCATTTCTTCCGCCGAGAACGACGGGCCGATCACGCGGCCGAGGTGCGCGCCGGTGGCTCCCGAGCCCTGTTCGCCGCCGAGCGTCACCTGATACCACTCCGAGCCGTCCTTATCGACGCCCAGAATGCCGATGTTGCCGATGTGGTGGTGACCGCACGCATTGATACAGCCCGAGATGTTCAGCGAGACGTCGCCCAGGTCGTACACGTAGTCCAGATCGTTGAAACGCTCCTGGATGGCGAGCGCGATCGGAATCGACTTCGCATTCGCGAGCGAGCAGAAGTCGCCGCCCGGGCACGCGATGATGTCGGTCAGCAAGCCGATGTTCGGCGTCGCGAAACCTGCCGCCTTGGCCTTTTCCCACAGCGCGAACAGGTCGCGCTTCTTGACGTTGGCGAGAATCAGGTTCTGTTCGTGCGAAACGCGGACTTCGCCGAGCGAGTACTCGTCGGCCCAATCGGCGACCGCTTCCATCTGCGCGTCCGTTGCATCGCCGGGGGCGATGGTGGTCGGCTTCAAAGACAAGGTCACCGATGAGTAGCCCGACACCTTGTGCGGACGCACGTTACGCTCGACCCAACGGGCGAACGCGCGGTTTTCCAGCAGATGCTTTTCATAAGAAGCGTCCGTATCCGCGAGCTTTTCGTAGACCGGCGGCTGGAAGTATTGCGACACGCGATCCACTTCGGCTTGCGTGAGCGTCGAAGGACCGTCCTTCAGGTGCTGCCATTCTTCTTCGACTTGCGCCGAGAATTTCTCCGGGCTCAACGCCTTCACGAGAATCTTGATCCGCGCCTTGTACATGTTGTCGCGGCGGCCGTAGCGGTTATACACACGCAGCACGGCTTCGCAGTACGTCAGCAGATGTTGCCACGGCAGATCCTTGCGGATGATCGCGCCAATGATCGGCGTGCGGCCCATGCCGCCGCCGGCCAGAATGTCGACCACCAGTTCGCCCTGCTCGTTCTTCTTCAGATACACGCCCATGTCGTGAATCTGCACGGCAGCGCGGTCTTCTTTCGAACCGGACACGGCGATCTTGAACTTGCGCGGCAGCCACGCGAATTCGGGGTGAAACGTCGACCATTGACGCAGGATTTCAGCCCACGGACGCGGATCGACCACTTCATCCGGCGCCACGCCGGCGAACTGGTCGGCGGTGATGTTGCGGATACAGTTGCCCGAGGTCTGGATGCCGTGCATTTGCACCGCGGCGAGCTTGCGCAGGATTTCCGGCGTTTCTTCGAGCTTGATCCAGTTGTACTGGATGTTCGAGCGCGTCGAGAAGTGGCCGTAACCGCGGTCATGCTCACGGGCGATCTGCGCGAGCACGCGCATCTGGTCGCTGCGCAGGTTGCCGTAGGGAATCGCGATGCGGTGCATGTACGCGTGACGCTGCATATACAGGCCGTTCTGCAGGCGCAGCGGACGAAACTCCTCTTCGCTCAATTCGCCCGACAAGCGGCGGCGAACCTGATCGGCGTACTGCGCGACCCGTTCATCGACGATGGTCTGGTCGTACTGATCGTATTGGTACATTCGGGGACCCCAATTTTTGCAGTGATACACGGCGGTCCGGTTCCGCCGCGCCTTGAATACCTCTCTTTGTCAGCAGCCGCAGATGAACGTTTAGACCCATCGTTCATTTGCTTATGACAAATACAGATATCCATATTGAAAAAGATGGACAGATCGTAATAAACTCGCCTTATATTTCAAACGACTAAAAAATTCTTTTGATATGCGGAGAGGTTATATATGAACCTACACCAGTTCCGCTTCGTCCGCGAGGCAGTGCGGCAGAATTTCAACCTGACGGAAGCGGCGAAGGCCCTGTTTACAAGCCAACCGGGGGTTTCCAAGGCGATCATCGAGCTGGAGGACGAGCTCGGCGTGGAAATCTTCACACGACACGGCAAGCGGGTGCGCTCGCTGACCGAGCCGGGGCGCATCATTCTTCAGTCGGTTGAGAAGATTCTGCAGGAAGTCGAGAGCCTCAAACGGGTCGGTAAAGATTACGCGGCGCAGGACCAGGGCAATCTGGTGATCGCCGCCACCCACACCCAGGCGCGCTACTCGCTGCCCGCCGCGATCGCCGAATTCAAGAAGCGCTTTCCCAAGGTCCACCTTTCGATTCTGCAAGGCAGCCCGACTCAGGTCGCCGAAATGGTGATCCACGACCAGGCCGACCTCTGCATCGCCACCGAGGCGATCTCCAACTATAAGGAACTGGTGTCGCTGCCGTGCTTCCAGTGGCACCACGTGGCGGTCATGCAACCGGATCATCCGCTGCTCGACCGCAAACTTTTGTCGCTGGATGATCTGACCCAGTATCCGCTGATCACCTACGACAACGCGTTCGCCGGCCGCACCAAGATCAACGAGGCGTTCCGCCTGCGCGGTCTGCATCCGGATATCGTGCTGGAGGCAATCGACGCCGACGTAATCAAGACCTACGTGGAACTGGGCCTTGGCGTCGGCATCATGGCGGATATCGCGTTCAACGCCGAGCGCGACCGTCATCTGCGCGCCATGCCGGTCGGCCACCTGTTCGGCAGCAACGTGACGCGGGTCGCGCTGAAACAGGGTGCTTATTTGCGCAGCTATGTGTACACGCTCGTCGAACTGCTGTCGCCGAGCATGAACCGCAAGCTGATCGAGCAGGCGCTCAAGGGCGAACACGAAACCTACGAACTTTGATATCACCACCGCTTCTTGCTACGGAGACCCTTCGATGACGTCGTATAAGAAAAGAATCAGCGGCCTCGCCGCCGCTTTTGGTTTGAGCGCGCTCCTGCTCGCCACCGCTGCACACGCCGACATCAAGGTCGGCATCGACCTGTCGAGCACCGGCCCGGCGGCCGTGATCGGCATCACCAGCAAGAACGCGATGCTGATGTGGCCCGCCACCATCGCCGGCCAGAAGGCCGACTACATTTTCCTCGACGACGCCTCCGACCCCGGCGCCGCCGTGCGCAATATCCGCAAGCTGATCAACGAAGACCACGTGGACGTGATCGTCGGCCCGAACATCACGCCGGCGGCTATGGCCGCGCTCGATCCGGTCGCCGAAAGCCAGACGCCGATGATCACACTGATCGGCTCGGCAAGCGTGGTGGAGCCGCAGGAAGGCAAGAAGGTATGGGCCTACAAGATGGCGCAGACCGACAGCGCGATGGCCGACGTGATGACGCGCTACATGTCGAACCACAACGTGAAGACGGTCGGTTTCATCGGTTTCGCGGACGGCTACGGCGAAAGCTGGCTGAACGAGTTCAGCAAGTTCGCGGCGCTGCGCCATATTCAGCTGGTCGCCACGGAGCGCTATAACCGCACCGACGCGAGCGTCACCGGCCAGATCCTGAAGCTGATGGCCGCCAGGCCCGACGCGATCCTGATCGCGGGCGCCGGCACGCCGACGGTGCTGCCGCAACGCACGCTGATCGAGCGCGGCTTCAAGGGCCCGATCTATCAGACGCATGGCATCGCCACGCCCGAGTTCATCAAGCTGGGCGGCAAGGACGTGGAAGGCACGCTGTTCCCGACCCAGCCGGTCGTGGTGGCGCGTACGCTGCCGGCCGATCATCCGGCGAAAAAGGCGGCGCTCGCCTTCACGAACGAATATGAGGCAAAGTACGGCCCGGGCAGCGTGACGCAGTTCGCGGGCGATGCAGCCGGTGTGTATCCGCGCTTGCAGGACGCGGTGGCCCGTGCGCTGAAGACGGCGCAGCCGGGCACGCCGGCGTTCCGCACGGCGCTGCGTGACGAGCTGGAACATGCGCATGAACTGGTGGTGCCGAACGGCGTGGTCAACACGAGCCCGAAGGATCACGTTGGGTTGGATCAGCGGGCGAGCGTGATGGGCGTGATCAGGAACGGTAAGTTCGTTTATTTGAGCCAGTAACTCAGCTCAAGGCGGACCTCGTTACCCGTTCCCAACGGTTCAAGCGCTGGTCGATATGCCGAGGAATGCATCCCGGAAAGCCGATAACGTCCGGTCGGATCCATCGGGGAAGTCGTCCAGCATCTGAATGACGGCACGGGCCAGCATGTCGCGCCTCAGCACGTCGTATACAGCATTGTCCGAGAGGATCGCGGAGACGGCATCGAAGGTTGCCGGCAAAGCGATCTGTCGCGATTCGCGGCCGAGCAGCGCCGACGCAGCGAGATCGACGTCGAAATCATGCTGCTCGAGCAGGTCTGCCCCGTCCACCCAGATGCGCTCCGCATTGCCCGCGTCGCAGTAGTTGCGAAGAATCAGAAGCAGGTCCGACGCGTCGGCATTTCTCAAGGCGCGCCGGTCGTGCCACGCAAGAATCTTTAGAAGCGCCAGAGACGGCAGGGTCACGACCGGTACCGTGAGACGCTCGCCAATGTCGATCTCGACGGACGTATCAATAGCCTCCCGGAAGCCGAGAACATTCATCACGACTTCGCCCTTGGGCGGCCAGGCGACCGAACCTTCAGGGGCTTCAAGCTCACCGAATGGAACCAGATCCAACGGCACCGGATGACCAATGTCCGGATCATCGAAAACCAGGGTCTGCTGGGCCCCGGTACTCGCCCTGAACAGGCCTGTTCGCTCGAGCCCGGCAATCAGCGCGCCGTACGCATTCCAACTGATCGCACAAACGGCAACGTCGACATCGCGTGTAGCACGTTCCGCTCGAATGCCATGCACATGCCAAAGCACCAGATCCCGTGCTGTCGCGCCGGCCACGACAAACTTGGCGCCGAGCCAATTCGCTGTCTCCTGGACATGGGCAAGCAGCGCCGCGGTGACGGGGTGCACGGGTCGCTCTGCGGCAACCTTAAGACTGGGTAATGTACTGCTCATAGATTTGCGTGGCGGCGGCAAGATTACGGCTGTCGCCTGAGGCGACGAGGTCCGCGTAGATGAGAAGTGGGTGGACTAGCGGCTGGCCGCCGGATTCTATCCAGGCGCTCTCGAGAGGCTCCGGCCAGAACGCTTCGAGAATCTCGACATCGCCACGCGGATCAGGGCGCAACCTGGCGCTCAGCATGAACTGATTGCCAAGCGGAACACGACTGTAAACGGTGACGTTTGCAGCCTTCAACTCGTGCGTCAGGATGTCAGCGGCCGACTCGCCACCGAGACGCGCGTCGAACTTTGCGAAGTCGAACTCGCGCCACCAGTCAGGCGTCGTGCTGGCGAAACGTCGGGCTCCAAGCTTGAATCGCAACCGGGTCGGATAAAGGCTTGTCCACTCGGAGACAAATTTCTGCTTGTCGGGAAAGATGCGCTCGCCGCTGCTTTTCAGCGCGACCAGCCCCCGGAACTGCAGATCGTCGATGACCTGGTTCACGGTGCTCAATGCGACGCCGCAGGCCTGTGCGATAGTTCTGTACGGTTGCGACACAAGACCCGGTTGCGTCGCAATAGCGAACATCACTTGTAGGCCTTTGCGCGTCGTGGAACGCCCCGCAGGCGACTTTTTCAGTTGCTCCGGTTTTGGCCGGCCACTGATCATCACCATGCATTCAGACTCGCTCAGAAAAACGTTCCCCGCTGTGTCCAAAAACGGCACTTTCTGCTCAATCAGACGGCCGGCGAGTTCCGGCTCGACATAGGACGCGACCAGCATGAGCGGGCGTTCGAGAGGACGCGTCTCCCTTGCAGAAGACCGATGTTCCGCGAGGAGCAGGTTCGCGATATCCGCTGCGCCCAGCCGGGTCGCGACGAGCGCAGGCATCTCGAATTTGCGTCCGACCAGATCAAATTCGATGGCAGCGACGCCGCGCGGCAGGCCCCCGCGAACAGGCTTCGCCTTGTAGAGACCGGTCGAGCGCCCGAAAGCGTCGCATGCGTCGGCGAGAATCTGGGTTTCAAGGAACGAGTTGGCAGTGCGCGGCATGACTTGCTTGTGTACGATTTTTTTTGAATGTATCATAAAATCGTACAACGACTAAAAATCGTACAAATTTTGGGCTCGGTCTGCGTGGAAGTGCTATGCACCAGCACCTCGGCCACCGCCGACCGGACGGCAATGTGGCGTTTTGCTGGTAAAGTGCAACCCTTCAGCTAGCCGTCTCCCCCACCATGCGAACCACCCGAGCCATCCACGCCGTCGAGCGATTGAAAACCCGCAGCGGCAATCCACAGTTCGCCGCGATCAGCCTGTCCGGCGGCCTGTTCTATCTGGTCGACAAATCGAGCGGTACGGACAAGAAAGTCTCCGATCCGCTGACGCTCGACGACTTCGTCAAATTCGTCGACGCTTTCGGCCCGCCGAAGCCTCGCAAGGCGAGCAAGCTGGATATCGCGTTCGAAGAGCAGCTCAAGAAAAGCAAGGGCGGCTGAACGGAGCGACCGCTCCACACCCTTAACCGTATCAACGCCTCAGGCGTTGCCAATCTCGCGCCACTGCCCATCCGCCGCGCTGCTCGCGAGCATGGCATCGATAAAGCGCAAACCCGCCACTCCGTCTTCCACCGTCGTAAGCAAGAGACTTTCGGCGGGCAACGCGCGGCCCGCGTCCAGCGCTTCGATCTGCAACGCCGCATCTTTGTACAACTGCGCGAACGCTTCCAGATAACCTTCGGGATGCCCCGGCGGCACACGCGTCGCATGAGCGGCGATCGCGCTCTTCACGCGCCCTCGCGTCAGGCGCGCAGCTTCGCCGCCCAACGGCGTGACCCACAATTCGTTCGGATTCTCCTGGTCGAAACTCAAACCGGCTTTCGTCCCATAGACCCTCAAACGCAAAGCATTCTCCACGCCGCTCGCCACCTGGCTCGCCCACAGCATCCCGCGCGCGCCGTTCGGATAGCGCAGCATGGCCTGCACGTGATCGTCTATACGGCGTCCCGGCACGAACGTATGCACTTCCGCGGACAGCGCGCGCGGCGTCATGCCCGTGACGAACGCGGCAAGGTGATACGCATGCGTGCCGATATCGCCGAGACATCCCGCCGGCCCCGCTAACGCCGGGTCCGTGCGCCAACCGGCCTGCTTGTTCGTGCCGCTCGTTTCGATCGGTTCCGCCAGCCAGTCCTGCGCATATTCGACCTGCACCACGCGTATCTCGCCGAGTTCGCCTCGTTCGATCAGCTCGCGGGCATGACGCACCAACGGATAGCCCGAATACGTATGCGTCAGCGCGAACAACCGGTTCTTCTCGCGAGCGAGCTTCGCCAGCGCTTCGCCTTCGGCGAGCGAAATCGCCAGTGGCTTGTCGCACACGATATGGATGCCGGCTTCGAGAAACGCCGTCGCCACCGGTGCATGAAGATGATTCGGCGTGACGATCGCCACCGCGTCGATGCCGTCGTCGCGCGCGGCCTCGGCGCGCGCCATCTCGTGCCAGTCGGCATAGCTGCGCGGGATGCCGGCCTCGGCGGCGCTCGCCTGCGCGCGCTGCGGATCGGACGACAGCACGCCCGCCGTCAGTTCGAAACGATCGTCGAGCCGCGCCGCGATCCGATGCACCGCGCCGATGAACGCGCCCTGCCCGCCGCCGACCATCCCTAGCCTGAGCCTTCGTTGTGGCATCGTCCTCACTCCTTTGCGTTGGCTCGCCGCCGTCAGATGCCGAGCACACATTTCAACTGGGCGGCGTCCACTCCGCTTCCGGCGAAATCGTCGAATGCATGCTCGGACACGCGGATGATGTGCCGGCGAATGAACTCCGCGCCTTCGCGCGCGCCGTCGTGCGGGTGCTTCAGCGCGCACTCCCATTCGAGCACGGCCCAGCCGGGGAAATCGTACTGCGCCATCTTCGAGAAGATCGCGCCGAAATCGATCTGCCCGTCGCCGAGCGAGCGGAACCGCCCCGCACGTTCGACCCAACCGCTGTAGCCGCCGTACACGCCCTGTTTGCCGGTCGGACGAAACTCCGCGTCCTTCACATGGAACGCCTTGATGCGCTCGTGATAGATGTCGATGAACGCGAGATAGTCGAGTTGCTGCAATACGAAATGACTCGGATCGTAGAGGATGTTGGCGCGCGCATGCTGCTTGACCGCATCGAGAAAACGCTCGAACGTCACGCCGTCGTGCAGGTCTTCGCCCGGGTGCAGTTCGTAGCACACGTCCACGCCGGCTGCGTCGAACGCGTCGAGAATCGGCGTCCAGCGGCGCGCGAGTTCGTCGAACGCGGCTTCCACGAGGCCTGCCGGACGCTGCGGCCACGGGTACAGGTACGGCCACGCCAGCGCCCCGGAAAACGACACGTGCGTGTTCAAGCCCAAACGCTGCGAGGCCTTCGCCGCGAGCTTCATCTGCTCGATCGCCCACTGCGTGCGCGCGGCCGGGTCGCCTCGCACCTGCGGCGCGGCAAAGCCGTCGAACAGCGCGTCATAGGCCGGGTGCACGGCGACGAGCTGTCCTTGCAGATGCGTCGACAATTCGGTGATCGTCACGCCGGCGTCGTCCGCGGTCTCGCGCAACTCGTCGCAATAGGTCTGGCTCGACGCCGCCTGTTCGAGATCGATCAGGCGGCTGTCGCACGGCACCTGAATCGCTTTGAAGCCGAGACCGGCGGCCCATTCGGCGAGATGCGCGAGGTTGTCGAACGGCACCTCGTCGCCCATGAACTGGGCGAGAAAGATGGCTGGGCCTTTGACGGTTTTCATCGTACGGTTCCTCGAACGGGGGCGCGCCCGCCGCGCCGCGGCGGCACAAGTTCCGCCTCAAGCCCGCCGGCGCGCCCCGGATGCCGGGATCAGAACGGCGAGTCCGGAAAATAGAACTGCTGCGCGTTTTCCTTCGTGATCAGCACCGACGGAATGATCGTCGTGGGCGGCAGCTTCTCGCCCTTCAGGCGTGCCTCGGCGGTGAGCTTGATGGCGTCGTAGATGAACTTCGGCGAATACGATACGTCCGCCTTGATCATCGGCGCGCCGTCCATCACGTTCTTCACCATGCCCTTCGATCCCGCGCCGCCGAACACGATCTTGATGTCGGTGCGCCTGGCCTGCTCGATCGCCTTGATCACGCCCACGGCCATGTCGTCGTCCGCCGCCCAGACGGCGTCGATATGCTTGAAGCGCGTCAGGTAATCCTGCATGACCTTGAACGCGTCGTCGCGATTCCAGTTCGCGTACTTCGCGTCGCGAATCTTCATCCCCGGATAGTTCTTGATCACGTTCGTGAACGCGGTCCAGCGTTCGTTGTCGAGCGTGGTCGGAATGCCGCGCAGCGCGACGATGTCGCCTTTGCCGCCCAGCTCCTTCGCCAGAAACTCGGCGGGGATCTTGCCGAACGCGGTGTTGTCACCCGCCACGTAGGCGTCCTGCGCGCTGGTGTCGGTCAGGCCGCGATCCACCACCGTCACGTACACGCCCTTCTTCTTCACCTGCGCCACCGGTTGCGTGAGCGAGGCCGATTCGAACGGGAAGATCACGAGTGCGTTGATCTTGTTGACGGTCACGAGATCCTGCAACTGGTTCGCCTGTTCGGGCGCGCCGGCCGCGGTCTTCACGATCACCTTCAGATCGGGATGCGCTTTCTCCAGATCGGTCTTGGCTTTATTCGCCCACCAGACGATGCCGCCCGTAAAGCCGTGGTCGGCTGTTGGAATCGCGACGCCCAGCGTGACCTTTTCATCGGCGCGCGCGACATTCGCCGTACCCAGTATTCCCAACGCCAGCATGCCGGCGCCGACCGCTCGAAGAACCTGCTTCATGGTTATGTCTCCTTGTGTGAGGCGTTCGTGCGCCCCGATCTCAACTCACCGTTATTGCAGTTTGAAGCGCAATCTGAAGCTCCACCGCTACCGCCGTCCACGTTGAACGAACGCGACGAAGATAATCACCACACCCTGCACCGCCGCGTTCAGATACACGCTGATGATGCTGGTCAGATTCAGAATGTTCGCGATCACCGACAGCAGGATCGCGCCGATCACCGTGCCGATCACGCGGCCTTCGCCGCCCTTGAGCGCCGTGCCGCCGACCACCACCGATGCGATCGCCTCGAGCTCCCACAGCAAACCGGTCGTCGGCGTGGCGGACCCGAGCCGCGGCACATACAGGACCGTGGCGACGCCCACGCAAATGCCGAGCAGCACGTAGGTGACGATCTTCACGGTATCGACGCGAATCGCCGCGTAACGCGCGACCTGTTCGTTCGAACCGATCGCCTGCACATGCCGGCCGAATGCCGTGCGGTTGAGAATCAGCGCGCCGCCCGCCGCGACCACCAGAAACACCCAGATCGGCACCGGCACGCCGAACAGGCTCGCGTAATAGACCGGGCCGTACAGATCGGATAGCGAGTTATCCAGAGTCAGCGCGCCGCCGTCTGCGAGCCAGGTCAGCACCGCGCGAAAAATGCCCAGCGTGCCGAGCGTGACAATGAACGGCTCGATCCGCCCTTTCGTGATCAGCAAGCCGTGCGCGCAGCCGAACAACCCGCCGAGCACGAGCGCGAACACGATGCCGAGCGTGAGGATCACCAAAGGCGCGAACGTATGGCCGTCTATGCCCGCCGCGAGCCCGTTCATCAGCCAGATCATGCTGCCCGCGATCAGCGCCGCCATCGAGCCGACCGAGAGATCGATGCCGCCCGAGATGATCACGAAAGTCATGCCGACCGCGATGATGCCGATAAACGACGTGCGCGTGAGCACGTTCATCATGTTGTCGAGCGTGGCGAAATCGCGGTTGAGCAGCGTGCCGACAATGCACAGCGCGATCAGTCCAACCAGCGGACCGAGCGCATACAGCCGATGCGCGAAGCGCAACGCGCGGCCGGACTGGACGGCTTCAGTGGGTGCCGGTCGCATGGGCGATCAACTCCTCTTCGGTCAGATGCTCGAGCGTCAGCGTGGCTTGCAGGCGTCCCGCGCGCATCACGGCGACGCGGTGACACAAGCCGATCAGCTCGATCAGTTCGGATGAAATGACGATCACCGCGCGGCCCTGCGCGGCGAGACGATGAATCAGGAAATAGATGTCGCGTTTCGCGCCGACATCCACGCCGCGAGTCGGCTCGTCGAGCACGATCACATCGGGCTCCGGCTGCAGATACTTGGCGAGCGCGAGCTTCTGCTGATTGCCGCCGGAGAGCATGCGTGCACGGCTCGACAGATCGCCGGTGCGAATGCCGAATTCGCTCACGGCTTTGGTCAACGCGGCACGCCCCGCTTTCATGTCGAGCAGCGGATGCGCGTAGTGTTCGAGCGTCATCAGCGTGACGTTGTCCTGCAGGCTCAGGTTCACGTGCAGGCCTTTGCCCTTGCGATCCTCGCTGAGATAGGTGAGGCCGTGGTGCATCGCATCGCGCGGGCTTTTCAGATCGGCGGGACGGCCGGCGATCTCGATGCGGCCCGCCGTGCGTTTGCGCAGGCCGATGATCGCTTCGAACGCCTCGGTGCGGCCCGCGCCCACCAGTCCCGCGAAACCGAGCACTTCGCCGGCGCGCACGTCGAAGCTCAGGTCCTCCACCCAGTCCGGCACGACGAGGCCTTGCACCTTCAGCGCGACCGGCGCGTCGGCGGGCACGGTGATTTTCTCGGGGAACATGTCGGACACGTCGCGCCCAACCATCAGGTTCGCCATCTGCTGCCGCGAAAGTCCGGCGGTTTCGCCGCGGGCGACGAAACGGCCGTCGCGCATCACGATCACTTCGTCGGTAATGCGCTCCACTTCGTCGAGCTTGTGCGAAATGTAGATGATGGTCACGCCGTCGGCCTTCAGCTTCGCCATCAGCGTGAAAAGGCGTTCGGTTTCGGACGGCGTGAGCGTCGCCGTCGGCTCGTCCATGATGAGCAGGCGCGCGCGGCGCGACAGCGCCTTGGCGATCTCCACCATCTGCTTTTCCGCGACGATCAGTTCGCGCACCCGGGTGTCCGGCGCTTTCTCCAGACCGACCTGCGCGAGATAACGGGCGGCCTCGGTGTTCATCGCCGCATCGTCGACGAACCAGCCGCGCTTCTTTTCATGGCCGAGGTACATGTTCTGCGCGATCGTCAGATGCTCGGCGAGATTGAACTCCTGGTGAATCAGCACGATGCCCTGCGCTTCGGCATCGCGCGAACCGGTGAACTGCTGCGGCTGGCCGTCGATCAGCAAGCTGCCCGACGTGGCGGTTTCATAGCCGGCGAGGATTTTCATCAGCGTCGATTTGCCCGCGCCGTTCTCGCCGAGCAGACCGTAGATGCGTCCCGGCGCCAGTTCGAAACTCACGCCGTGCAGCACGCGCACGGGCCCGAAGTCTTTGCGGATATCGTCGAAACGGATCGCGAGACTCATGGCTCAGGCGCTCCCGCGAATCACGAGCCGATGCGGCAACAGCACGCCCGGCACGTTCGCCAACGGATTGGCGAGCCGCTGCAGCAACAGGCGCGCGGCGGTTTCGCCCAGCTCGCGCATGGGCTGAGCGATGGTGGTGAGCGGCGGATCGATCTGCGCGGCAAGCGAAATATCGTCGAAGCCGACCACCGCGATATCGTCGGGCACGCGCTTGCCGACACTGCGCAAGCCGTGGATCACGCCGATCGCGAGCGTGTCCGAAACCGCGAAGATCGCGCCTGGCGCCTGCGGCTGATTCATTAGCGTGGCCGCGGCCGAGGCGCCCGCTTCGTAATCGAGGCTGTTCAGGTTCATGCGCCAGCGTTCGTCCGGCGTGATGCCCGCTTCGGTCAGCGCATCCAGATAGCCTTGCTGACGCTGGCGCGCATACAGGTAATCGACATCGGAATTGATCAGGCCGATGCGGCGGTGCCCGCGCGCGAGCAGGTGCCTGACGGCGTCGCCGGCGGCCCGGTAGTTGTCGATCCCCACGTACGGCACGCCCATGGCCGGGTCGAATTCGCAGCACGCAACCCACGGCAGCGCACCCGAGGCCTCGCCGAGCGCCTGCTGGATGGTGGCGGGATCGAGACAGATCGCGCCGTCCGCGCGGCGGCGGCGCAGCAGATCGAAGTAGCTGCGCTCACGGCCTGGATCGGCGCCCGTGTCGCACAGCAACATGAAATAGCCGTGCTGACGCGCGACGCTGTCGATGCCGCGCACGATCTCCGCGTAAAACGGGTTGCCCACGTCCGGCACCATGGTCAGCAGCAGGCGGCTCTCGGCGGTGCGCAGGTTGCGCGCGAGTTCGTTGACGCGATAGCCGCTGGCGTCGATCGCGGCGAGCACCTTGTCGCGCGTGGCGGGCCGCACGTTCTCGTGGCCGTTCAGCACGCGCGACACGGTGGCCACCGAAACGCCCGCCTGCTCGGCCACACCGGCAATCGACATGCAGTCGGCCGCGCCGCGCAACGGCTTGACGCCGGGCTGGGGATGCGCCACGGGCACCGCTGCCGGAGCCTTCCTGGACGACGATCTGGACAAGTGAGCTCGCCTCGAAAATGTAATCGATTACATTCTTGAGCGATCGACGCGCGAAGCGCAAGGGCCGACCGCTAGGGATTAACACGGGGGCCGGCGAAGCCTGTAGGGGCGCCGCGACGCCGCGCTCCGGTGTCGGGTGGCGGGCGGCGCCCTGCCCGCCACAGCGCGGATCGTGACAGTCATTTGGTACAATCCCGCAGTTACCCTGACGTGCCTTGCGGGCCGAGTTGTCTTGCGAGGCCGGCGGTCAGTGGCACATCGCAAAACTCGCCAAACCACAGAGCCGAATCCACCATGAACATCGAGCAAGCGCGTTTCAACATGATCGAACAGCAGATCCGCCCCTGGGAAGTGCTCGACCAGGACGTGCTGAATCTGTTGTCGATCGTCAAGCGTGAAAACTTCGTCCCTGCCGTCTATCGCGACCTGGCCTTCGTCGACTTCGAAGTGCCGCTGCCGGCGGGCCAGCACATGCTGGCGCCGCGCGTCGAAGCGCGCGTGCTGCAGGAACTGGCGGTGAAGAAACACGAAAGCGTACTCGAAATCGGCGCGGGCTCGGGTTACATGGCCGCGTTGCTCGCGCACCGCGCGCAGCACGTGCTGACGGTCGACATCGAACCGGAACTGGCGGAACTGGCGAAAACCAACCTGATCGCCAACGGCGTGCTGAACGCCGAAGTCGCCACCGGCGACGCTTCCCGCGGCTGGGCCGCCGCCGCCCCGTACGACGTGATCTGCGTGTCGGGCGGCCTGCCGGTGCTGCCACAGGAAATTCTCGATCACCTGAAGATCGGCGGCCGTCTGGCGGCGTTCGTCGGCACCGCGCCGGTCATGAAGGCACAGATCATCACGCGTATCGACGAAAAGCAGTACCGCATTGCCGACGTGTTCGAAACATATGTCGAACCGCTCATCAACGCCGTGCAGCCCTCGCGTTTCAAGTTCTGATTTGCGCGCCGATCCGGACGGCGGGCCTACCCGCCGTCTTCTGAATTGAACCGGATGTCCTCCTGATGCAAAATCTGTCCGCTCCAGCGCTCGCCGAATGGCTCGCCGACACTTCGCGTCCCGCGCCCGTCCTGCTCGACGTGCGCGAGCCGTGGGAAATCCAAACGGCGTCGATCGCCGGCGCCGTGTCGATTCCAATGCGTGAGATTCCCGCACGCAGCGAAGAGCTCGACGACGACGTGCAAATCGTCTGCGTGTGCCACCACGGCGCGCGCAGCGCCCAGGTCGCGATGTTCCTCGAATCGCGCGGCCACACCAATGTCTTCAATCTGCAAGGCGGGATCGACGCGTGGTCGCGTCAGGTCGACCCGACCGTTCCCACCTATTGATCGCACGGTCGCGATGATCCGTCGGTGGGTGCCGGTCAAGCGGCCGCACTGGCGCTTCATTGCCCAGTTCTCGCATTTCTCCCGGCTTCCTTACACGCCGTCGGCTTCTCCCAGCTTTACGACGAAGCACTCTCGAGCGATGCGCAGTTGCAAAGCGCGCGGCGCTTGCCGCCAATAGCGAAGAGTTACCGCTCGCACCCGCCAAGCTTCTGCCGCAAGTCTCCGCGTCGCTCACCGCGAATCGCCAGAACACTGATTTCGGCGGCGGCTTTCCTGCGTCGTACGGCAATAGCAATGGCTCCGCGATTTCGCTTGCGCAGCCGTTGATTCATGTCGATAGCTGGTACCGCTACGCGCAGGGCAAGCTCGCGGAGGATTCGGCGCAGGGGTCATTTGCGCAGGCACGGCAGGATCCGATCGTTGTGGCTTGGCCAGGCTTACTTCGACGCACTCGCCTCACAGGACAGCCTCACGGTTGTGCGCTCGCAGAAGGCCTCGACCGCGAATCTCACCGACCAGGACGTGCTGCAGTTGAGCGCGCTGCCACAAGTGCCGACGGTGCCGACGGTGCCGACGGTGCCGACGGTGCCGACGGTGCCGAATCCAAGTGTTGCGGCCAAAGGCGCTGAAGGAAAGCTCGGGCGGAGGGCAATGCCAAACGCGGCGGCGATGCTGTAATGCCGGTTCGCTGAGTCCTCAGTAAGCCGGTTCGCTTGATCTTTTCCTTCTCCGATTGACCCGCTACCCGCGCGACGTTTGATCCGTTGCACGCTTGGGCTGCCGGGTGATTCTCGCTACTTGCGAACACACGTGATTCCTAGCACATCCTTAGGGTGCCGACCGCCTTCGACATCCCTAGCATCCCTTTTTCATTATGATCCTTCCGGTCCGCGCCGCAGAATTTTCGTACGGTATCCTGACCGCTCTCCGGGCACCATGTTCCGACCATTTTCGGAGAAGCATGGTGATGAAAGTTTTGAAGATCGCGATGCTGGTGGCAACGTTGTTGCCATTTGCATCGGATGCGGCTTTGGGCGGCGCACCGGACGATACCGGCACATCCTCTCCAACAATGCTGCGCGCTAAGCCGCAGTCTGCCGCTGCTTCAAGCGCGGGCGCGGCTAACACGTGAAAAAAACGCGATCATGATTTCCCTTGATGATGATTAATCCAGTCCGATTTAGCCCGGCTCAAGGTCATGTCGCACACGCGTTAATAATTTGATCTGCAACGACCCGGCATAACGGAAGTCGTAACGACTCGAAAGTACTTGCGCGGCTTAAAAAGCACGTGTAGGCTGCGAAGTGCATAGAAAACAATGCCTCCCGGTCTTGCGGAGGCGAGCGGCTTTTGCCCGCGTTTCAACCCGATCATTGATCGTCTGCATGAAGTGCTGCAGCTTCCAGAGCTGCGGCATTTTACGGCTGGGCCGGATTCCTTATCTTGATGCAAGAAGGTCCGGCCTCGCGTTGCCCAACCTTACTTTTCTCTAAGCCAAACCCTTGGCGAATGGTTTGCGCTCGACTTCTGAGCGCAAGACATTCGTTCTCGTGCGCCTTTGCTGGCGACGTATCGGCGCAATTTCCATGACACTTTGAGCTGGGAGCTGTACATGCAGTCAATTTTCCAAATTATTCGCCACCACCCTGCCGACCCGAGGACGATGTCTTTTTCCTCGAGCATCGCGCGTCTGCTTGGCAGCGCTCTCGCGGCGATCTTGTTGAATCAGATGGTCTTCCGACAAATCCAAGTAGGCGAGCGAAAATTTTTCGCTGTACACCGCCTACATGCTGAACCGGATGCGGACGCAATGTCCGCAGATCATGTGGGAGAACATGGATACACAAGCTGTAGGAGCCGCGAGTGGGATATGGGTCTGAACCGACGAGAGGAAAAGGCCGCGATCAAGCATCTGAAACGCCTGAATCTTCTGCATGAGTCCTGCGAGAAGTCTTCCCGCACTGTCTTCTACCGCGTTGACCTACAGCGTTTGAAGCAACTGGTTCTTAACGCAAAAGAAAAAGGCCATTCAACCCGGTATCAGTATTTCACGTTGATGTTCCGACGCGACGACGCTGAATGTGGCACAGAAAAGCAGTCATCAAGCCCGCAAGACCATTCTTCCCCTGAGAGTAAATGACACATTTGAGTTTCGTCGAACCACGAGACAAATGCTGTGCAATCGGGAAGACCAATCTTCCCGCATGACTTCGGGATGGTCAGTGCCATTCGGCCGCACTTTCAGATCGGTTTGAAAAGTGCAACTTTTAGGCCTTAATCGCATAACGATATGACGACAACAAACTTGGACCTTAGCGACGTCGAACTGGTTCCGCAGATCGCCGCCGTCGGCCGCGCGCTCGGTAGCATGGCGGCTAGCCTATTTCTCTTCCATGCGATCTCCTGTCAGCGCCGCGCAGGCGCGGGCGTCTGGTTTGATGTACGCAGAGATGCCGACCGCGACGCGACGAAAAAAATCCTCAGACCGCCGACTCGCGAAGTGGAAAGTTGGGAGTGGAGCACCGGGCTGCATCGACGCGAACAGCAATGTGCCCGTAAGATTCTGAAAGAATCAGGATTGCTTAGCGAGAGACGCCAGGGCATACCCGCCAGGCTCTTCTTTCTCCTCAATCTTTCAGAGACGGAGAACCTTATTGCTGAATGTGTTCTCAGTCACCGCAGACCAGATGTGAACAATCTTTCGGTTGCCAAGACAGCATCGCACGCACCTACCAGACATCCTAAAGAGCGTCGGCCACCTGGTATTTCAAAGGTCAGCCAGAAGGTTCAACCGCGGCCGACTAACAACAAAAGAAGTTTTATGTATGAAAACACAACAACAGGATCGCCAAAACACGTCAAGCGGGACGACGCAGCGATATGCAAGAACGTCATGCGCACGAGTTTGGAGTTTCATCCCGCAGTGGAAGCGCACAAACCGGTGATCGAGCACGCACTACGGAACCTGAAAGATGAGGATGCGCAGGCCATCATCGATGAGTTGACTGGAAATCTGCTCAGCGCCGCAAGTGGCCGCCGTAAGCCAATCCAGAATGTCGCCGGCTGGTTGTACCGCATTGCGACGCTATCCGCAGAGGGAGGGTTTGTACCGAACGCGGGCCTTGAGATTAGCAAGCAACGATCCGCTGCGAAAACCACGCAAACGATCACACAAAAAGACACTGCGCCGGTTGCCTCAGTGCAGACAATGGCGCCCTCCGACCTGAGTCAGCAATGCATTGCAGATCTGCGCCAGATCTTGCCCCCTCGCCCAGCAGGACGCCTGTCCCGCCGGCCTGGATCACGCCTCGACAATCCCCCGGATTGCGACACCGGACAAGTGGCAAATGGAGCGACACCGTCAATCGTGGGATTATCGTGCGAAGAACAATGATGACTTTCACAAATCGAATTTTGTTTATGCACACCGTCAGCATTTCGCACGTCCTGGGCGATAGTTATGCAGCAGGTCTGTCACCAGATCAGGAATTCAAGACGATGGTTGAGTCAATATTTTCAAAGGAGAGTTCCAACTTCCATTCCCGGCCGACCGAAGACGCTAAACCTGTGGTAGGAAAGATAAGAATCGCAGGGCTCCGGGCTCCGGATGACGCGATAAAACGCGGAACTGTCTACTGGATTTGCGCCGGGCCGTTTCCCGACCTGAGAGATTTTCTGACAGAAGAAATGGGCATCTCGGCGCCCATGGGAAGAATCACATTACCCTGTGACAGTTATCAATTGGCGCCTGACAATAAGTCGTTCGGATGGCAATTGACTGAAACAAGATACGTTGAATGCGTAAAAATCATCCCCTGGGTCGCCAGCATGTTGACTGAGCAACCATTCCTGTCAGACCCTGCATGGTGGAGTGGCGGCCCCGTGTCCGCAAGAATCGACAAGGCGTACATGGACCCACCGTTCCGGCTGTTGCGCGGTCAAGTGCGTAACCTATTAAATCAGTTCATGCTTGAGTGGACCCGTTGGACAGATACGATTCCGCCCACGATACCCAATCGTGCCTTTCTGAAGTATCTTACCGAAGCGAAGAGGCTTCCGAATCTGAAAAACGATGAAACGGAGCTCCGCGCTCAAATACAAAATGCGCTGCGCCGTAGCTCGTTTAAGCTAGCTTTCGGCTTATCCAATTAACGCCATCCCTACCCTTTGCCGCAAGCGTCTGCCGCCTGGCAAAGGGACTTCAGCCCGGCGCCTGCCCGATCCACTTTATCAAGCGGATAGCAGACCATCTGGTGAGCTATATCTACGGGGCGATCTCCTACATCCTACTGGGCTATTATGGCTTCGATTTGCAGGTACTCAAGTCATTGGCGACCGACAACACGCTGCCATCGTTCGCCGATCTGGTTCGAGGCAAGATGACCGTCGATTCGTTGTCGCCGTGGCTGGGCTGCTGGCGCTAACCCACTAACAGACAAAATTCGACGTCAGCACACGCAAACTCGCGGCGGTGAGCGGTGACTACCCACATTTGCAAATGTTAATTCCCATCCGAGGGAAACAGCAAGGTCAAAAACCAAAAGTGAGCGCGAGCAAACCTTACTCTGCATCGGATTGCTTTTTCGGCGCGCGCCGGAGGCTCGAATCGCGAGACTCAGTTGACGAACTCATCCGAGCAAGTTCCCGACGCACTGCATCCACGGCACCGACGATAGGAGCGAAAAAAAGGCGTGGGCTTTGGCGGGCGGCCATCGCGAACTCTTGTATGAATGCATTCATTTACCGACCTCCGGAGGTTGAGCGAATCATTTCAAGAATAATACAGTTTTGCGCCCCGGCCTTAACGCTTTCCCGAACGATGCCTGGTAAGTTCGCAGGCAATTTCAAGGTCCTCTGACGGATAGAGTTTAACGGTCGTCGGTAGGCCCTTCGCATTCCAAAGTTCGACATTGTGCAACCTCTTGACCTTAAACTGCAGCATCGCCATCTTCACCGCCGAAACACGAGCGGCAAACCGCGCGACGTGCAGGAAACGTGTGCATACCGTACTAAGCACTCAGTTTTACCAACAAAGTTGAGAAGCCGTGCCATCCGCTTTGCTTGAAAAGCTGATACATCTTCGTAATTTCGTGCAGGACGGGAAATCCGCGCCATATAACGGTCGGTCCTGGCGGCCGGTCATGCTTACCCACACGATGGTTTGCTGCAGCATTGGGAACGTGCTCTGGCAGTTGCTTCGTTCGGTGGGCATGGCAATAGAGCGCCTGCCATTCAACGGGTTGCAACAGTACTTCGCAGCATAGCTGTGTATCAGTTCGCGTGAGCAGCGTTGCATACAGGATGTGCCACGCGCTAACGGCAAACAGAGCTGTCACTCTCACAAACTGGTCGAGCGTACCGAACTGGCGCGCCTCGATACGGCAGCCGCTTTTGAGCACGCGATGCCACGTCTCGATGGTCCAGCGCCGTGCGTACCAGGCCAGCCGTTCGAGAACTTCGTCAAGCGAGGTCGTGGGCAGCCTCAGAGCCCGAGTTCACAAAGAAATGTGCTTCAGACCGCCCGGCGTATGCCACGCGATCTTTGTCGCGGCCTCGAAGGCCTTGGGATATCCCATCTGAAAGGTCGGCGCGAAATCCATCTCCGCCGCCTGCGCCTACACGGCGGCGATGATCTCGTCGCGGCAATGGCCCGCGTTGACGCACTACAGCCACGCGGTGCCATCGAGAATGCGCCGCCCTTCGTGCGACGTGTAGTACATCCCCTTCGCTCTCACCAGCAAACGCGGCGCGCTTTTGAATTGACAGTTCGCCGTGAAGGGCATCCAGAACGCGGACATATCGGGTGAATTGACGCCGGTGCGCTCACTCATGTCCCGTCTCCTCGCATGAGTGGACTTTGCGTGTAGGCAGACCGCGGCGCATGCACAAAGGGGCAGCGGATATGCACCGCAGACGCCCACTGGCGGATACGGACGCTTCGTTGCGGCGCGGCACGCACCTGAACGAGGCGCAGCGTCCGATCCTGCACCAATTCTGCGCTGCAAGACGCATCAGCCGCCCGGCTCGCAGCCGCGCAGCAGCATGCCGTTCACCACGTTCGGGTCGAATTTACTGCATGGCACGTGGCTTGCAGTACACAAGCGGCAAGTCATGCGGGATAAGCCCTGCTGGCTGAAATCGACGCCCATAAACAGTCACCATCAATGGCAAGGGGATATACATGAAACGTCGCAGTCTGTTGAAGTTCGGCTCAATGTCGGGCGCGCTGGCGCTTGCTGGTCAGGTTCCGTTTGCACAGGCGCAGTCGGGCAGCGGTCCAATCAAGGTGGGCGTTCTGCATTCGCTGTCGGGCACGATGGCGATCTCGGAGACTTCGCTCAAGGACACCGCGTTGATGACCATTTCGGACATCAACAAGAACGGCGGCGTGATGGGCCGTCAACTGGAACCGGTGGTGGTAGATCCGGCGTCGAACTGGCCGCTCTTCGCCGAAAAAGCACGTCAGCTGATCACACAGGACAAGTGCGCCGTGGTGTTCGGCTGCTGGACCTCAGTGTCGCGCAAATCGGTGCTGCCGGTGTTCGAGGAACTGAACGGCCTGCTGTTCTACCCGGTGCAGTACGAAGGCGAAGAAATGTCGCGCAACGTGTTCTACACGGGCGCAGCGCCGAATCAACAGGCGATTCCGGCGACCGAATATCTGATGAGCGCAGAAGGCGGCGGCGCCAAGCGCTTCTTCCTGCTGGGCACCGACTATGTGTACCCCCGCACGACCAACAAGATTCTGCGCGCGTTCCTCAAGTCTAAAGGCGTCCAGGAAGCCGATATTCAGGAGGTCTATACGCCGTTCGGCCATAGCGACTACCAGACCATCGTCGCGAACATCAAGACTTTCTCGCAAGGCGGCAAGACCGCGGTGATCTCGACGGTGAACGGCGATTCGAACGTGCCGTTCTACAAGGAACTGGGCAATCAGGGGCTGAAGGCGTCGGACGTGCCGGTGGTCGCCTTCTCGGTCGGCGAGGAAGAATTGCGCGGTATCGATACGAAGCCGCTGGTCGGCAACCTGGCGGCATGGAACTACTTCATGTCGCTGCGCAACCCGGCCAACGAAAAGTTCAAGAAGCAGTGGGCCGCGTGGGTCGCGCAGAACAACCTGCCGGGCGGCACCAAGCGAGTGACCAACGACCCGATGGAAGCGACCTTCGTGGGCATCCATATGTGGAAGCAGGCGGTCGAGAAGGCCAAGAGCACGGACGTGGACAAGGTGCGCGTAGCGATGATCGGCCAGACGTTCGCGGCGCCGTCGGGCTTCACGCTCGAAATGGACGGCAATCACCACCTGCACAAGCCGGTGATGATCGGCGAAGTGCGCGCCGACGGCCAGTTCAACGTGGTGTGGCGGACCAAGACCGCGATTCGCGCGCAGCCGTGGAGCCCGTACATTGCCGGCAATTCGAGCAAGCCGGACGTGGTCAGCTCGATCCCGGCGTTCCTGAAGCGCTCGCGCGTCGCCTGACGGGATGACGGGAACGCGCGCCGCGACGGCGACTTTGGCCGTCGCGGCGCGCTGAAGCAATCCCGCGACAGGCGCGCCCACCGCGCCTGGGTTCGTGCCGTGAGCGGGCTTCCCGGCGGTACGACTTTCGCGCGCAGCAACCCGACGGCGCAGCTGCGGCGCTTGCCCACATGCCGCGCCGCCCCGCCGGTTTTCCTTCAAGGGCCACTATGGCGTCCTCATTCCTGACATCCACACGACGGTTCGCACAACGATTCGCACGACGGCTGGCACCGCGCATCGGCGGCATGGCGCTCGTGCTCTTCGCCGGCGCGCCGCTGGCGGCCTTCGCACTGAGTCCCGCCGATGTGGCGCCGCTTGCCGGAGACGACTTCGACGCGAAATCCGCCGCCATCGACAAACTGATCGCCAATCACGACAAGGAGTCGATGGCGGTGCTCAAGGCGCTGTCCGACGACAGCGCGCTCGCCACCGATTCGGGCGCCGTGCTGCTGCAGGACGGCGACACCGCGAAGGATGCGGTGACTGGCAAAACCGTCGCCGCGGGCGATGCCCAGCCGGTCACCCTAAACAATCTGCTGCGCTCGAAAGTGGCCGGCGCGCTGTCCGGCCTGCAACTCGATTCGCCGGACAGGGCGACGCGTGAAGCCGCGATCACCTCGCTGCTGCAGAACCCGGATCCGTCGATCAAACCGCTCGTCGATGCAGCCCGCGCAAAGGAAACCGATCCCGCGTTGAAGAAGCGCCTCGACACGCTGTGGGCCATGACCGCCCTGCACGACACCGACCCGGCCAAACGCCTCGAAGCCGTGCAACTGGTCGCCGCGCGGCACGACCTCGACATGAACGAACTGCTGCGTCCACTCGTCGCGAAAAAACCGGACGGCACCTTCGTGGAAGCCGACGACCGCGTGCGCGCCGCCGCGCAAAGCGGCATCGACGAACTCGATGCGATCCAGCGCCGCAGCCAGATCGCCGGCACGCTGTTCGCGGGTCTGTCGCTCGGCAGCGTGCTGCTGCTCGCCGCGCTGGGCCTTGCCATCACCTACGGGCTGATCGGCGTGATCAACATGGCGCACGGCGAATTCCTGATGATCGGCGCGTACGCCACCTATGTGGTTCAGAACCTCTTTCAGCGCTTCGCACCCGGTGCGTTCGACTGGTATCCGCTGCTGGCGGTGCCGGCGTCGTTCGCGGCGGCGGGCCTCGTAGGTATCGTGCTCGAACGGCTGGTGCTGAAGCATCTGTATGGCCGCCCGCTCGAGACGCTGCTGACCACCTTCGGCGTGAGCCTGATTCTGATTCAGGCGACGCGCATGCTGTTCGGCGCGCAGAACGTGCAGGTGGTCAACCCGGCGTGGATGAGCGGCGGCGTGACGGTGCTGCCCAATCTGATCCTGCCGTACAACCGGCTGGCGATTCTCGCGTTCTCGCTGATCGTGGTCGGCATTGCATGGGCCGTGCTCACCAAGACGCGTCTCGGTCTCTTCGTGCGCGCCGTCACGCAGAACCGGCGCATGGCGGCCTGTGTCGGCGTGAAGACTGCAAGGGTCGATTCGTATGCGTTCGCGTTCGGCGCGGGCATCGCCGGGCTGGGCGGCTGTGCGCTCTCGCAGATCGGCAATGTCGGACCGGACCTCGGCCAGAGCTACATCATCGATTCGTTCATGGCCGTGGTGCTGGGCGGCGTCGGTCAACTGGCCGGCACGGTGATCGGCGGCTTCGGCCTCGGACTCGTCAGCAAGGCGATCGAACCGTTCTGGGGCGCGGTGCTCGCCAAGATCGCGGTGCTCGTGCTGATCGTGTTGTTCATCCAGAAGCGTCCGCAGGGCATGTTCGCCCTCAAGGGCCGTAGCGCGGAGGCATGAGATGACGTCTGCAACTTCATCGGCTCACGTCGGCGCAGGCGGCGGCGACCTGCCCGGCCGCGACGCGCAATCGGGTTTCGCGCTCGGCCTGCCGCCGCGTCCCGCGCTGCTGTCGCGGCGCGCGTGGCTCGCGCTGATCGCGTTGATCATCGTATTCGGACTGGGCGTGCCGTTCGCCACGCTGGTGGTGCCGGAGACTAGCGCGTTGCATCTGTCCGCCTACGCGATGACGATCACCGGCAAGTTCATGTGCTACGCGATTGCGGCGTTGGCACTCGACCTCGTGTGGGGTTACTGCGGCATCCTCAGCTTGGGGCACGCGCTGTTCTTCGCGCTCGGCGGCTACGCGATCGGCATGTATCTGATGCGCGCGATCGGCCACGAAGGCAAATATGGCAGCGACCTGCCGGACTTCATGGTGTTTCTCGACTGGCATCAATTGCCTTGGTACTGGCAAGGCACGCAGCATCTCGGCTATGCGCTGCTGCTGGTGGTGCTGGTGCCGGCGGTGGTCGCGTGGGTGTTCGGCTTCTTCACGTTCCGCTCGCGGGTGAAGGGCGTGTATCTGTCGATCATCACGCAGGCCATGACCTTCGCCGCGATGCTGCTGTTCTATCGCAACGAGACGGGCTTCGGCGGCAATAACGGCTTCACCGATTTCAAGCGCATCGGCGGCTTTCCGATCACGCATCCCGGCACGCGCACCGCGGTGCTGCTGATCACGTTCGCGGTACTGATTCTCGCATTCCTCGGCGCGCGGGCTATCGTCACCTCGAAGCTCGGCCGCGTCGTGACCGCGGTGCGCGACGGTGAAACGCGTTTGATGTTCCTCGGCTACAGCCCACTTGCCTACAAGCTGTTCGTGTGGACGGTATCCGCCGTGTTGTGCGGCATTGCCGGCGCGCTGTACGTGCCGCAGGTCGGCATCATCAACCCGGGCGAGATGTCGCCGGGCAACTCGATCGAAATGGCGATCTGGGTCGCCGTGGGCGGCCGCGGCACGCTGATCGGCCCGATCATCGGCGCCTTCGCGGTGAATGGCGCGAAGAGCTTCTTTACGGCGAACTTCCCTGAATACTGGCTGTTCTTTCTGGGTCTGATTTTCGTGCTGGTCCCGCTACTCCTGCCGAACGGCATCATGGGGCTGATCGAACTCATGACACGCAAGAGGAACCGCTCATGAACGAAAACCCGATGGTTCCTGATTTAGCCCTGCCGGAAGACCCCGCCGAGACTTCGTTGAGCGGCGTTGCGAGCATGGGGCACGTGGTCGTGCCCGGCGAGATCGACATCTCGCACGGCACGATCCTGTATCTGGAAGACGTGACCGTGAGCTTCGACGGTTTTCGCGCGCTGAACGCGCTGACGCTTTCGATCGAAGCGGGCGAATTGCGCTGCATCATCGGTCCGAACGGCGCCGGCAAGACGACCATGATGGACGTGATCACCGGCAAGACGGAGCCGGATTCCGGCAAGGTGTTTCTCGGCCAGTCGATCGATCTGACGCGGATGAACGAGCCGGCCATTGCGCGTGCGGGCATTGGCCGCAAGTTTCAGAAGCCCACGGTGTTCGAACAGCATCCCGTATGGGAAAACCTCGAACTGGCGATGAAGACCGACAAGGGCTGGTGGGCCTCGCTATGCGCGCGCCTGGATCGTGAAGCGCAGGCGCGCATCGAAGAGACGCTGGCGTTGATCGGCCTGGAAAGCGAAGCGCGGCGCCTCGCCGGCGAACTCTCGCACGGCCAGAAGCAACGGCTCGAAATCGGCATGCTGCTGATGCAGCAACCGGCGCTGCTGCTGCTCGACGAACCGGCCGCCGGCATGACCGACGACGAAACCATGCAGTTGGCCGAGTTGCTCAATCATCTGCGCGGCACCTGTTCGATGATGGTCGTCGAGCACGATATGGAGTTCGTGGCGGCGCTATCGGGCGAGACCGGCAAGGTGACGGTGATGGCCGAAGGGCGCGTGCTCGCCCACGGCACGCTCGACGAAGTGAAGCGCGACGAGACGGTCATCGAGTCTTATCTGGGCCGGTGAAGCGGGTCTCTCAAACGGGTCGGTGAAACGAAGGGTCGAACGGACATGCTAGAAGTAGAAAACCTGAACCAGTACTACGGCGGCAGCCACATTCTGCGCGATGTGAAGCTCACCGTGCCCGACGGCAAACTCACTGTCCTGCTCGGCCGCAACGGCGTGGGTAAAACCACGCTGCTGCGCTGCCTGATGGGCGTCGTGCAAACGAAGAGCGGCTCGATCGCCTGGCGCGGCACGCCGATCACCAAACTGCCCACCTATACGCGCGTGGAAAAAGGCCTCGCTTATGTGCCGCAAGGCCGCGATATCTTTCCACGGCTGACCGTCGAAGAAAATCTGCTGGTGGGCGCCGCCAGCAAGAAAGCGCCGAAGAAGATCCCGGATCGTATCTACGAACTGTTCCCCGTGCTGAAGGATATGCGCAGCCGCCGTGGCGGCGATCTCTCCGGCGGGCAGCAGCAACAGCTTGCCATTGGGCGGGCGTTGATGAGCGATCCGCAACTGCTGATTCTCGACGAACCCACCGAGGGTATTCAGCCGTCGATCATTCAGGATATCGGCCGCACGCTGCGTCAACTGGTCGAGGAAATGGGCATGACGGTGCTGCTCGTCGAGCAGTACTACGACTTTGCCAAAGACATTGCGGACCGGTATTGGGTGATGAGCCGCGGCGAGATCATCGCGGGCGGAGAAGGCGCCAATATGGATGCGGACGGCGTGCGTACGCTGATCGCCGTGTGAGCGGTGTCAGGCACCGCGCGTGCTATTCTCGATGCATTCTGCGGCAGCGCGGTTGAGCGTTGTCTGATGTGCGCAGGCACGCTTTGCTCTTCTTCGTCCGGTCGCATTCCATTCGTATGTCGCTTCACGAAAATCACGCTACCCTCGCTACCGCGCAAGCCGGTGCGCATTCGCAATGGCGCGCGCGCCTCGAACTCGGCTTTGTCAGGGACGGCGTGCGGACTACGCTCAAGCATCGTTTGCATGATGGGCCGTTGCGGGTTCAGCGGCCGCTGTATCCGGAAGGATATGGTGTTTGTCATGCGGTGATCGTGCATCCGCCTGGGGGGATCGCGGGCGGCGATCAGCTTGCTATCGACGTTGATGTTGACGCGGGCGCGCATGCTGTCATCACCACGCCCGGGGCCACGAAGTGGTACAAGTCCAATGGGCGGGCGGCGCTGCAGCGTATCGATGTACGCGTCGGCGCGCAGGCGAAACTCGACTGGTTGCCGCAGAACAATATCGTTTTCGATCAGGCGAATGCGAAGCTGGATTTCTCGTTGACGCTCGGCGAAGGTGCGACTGCTTTAGGGTGGGATGCGACGCAGCTTGGGCGGCAGGCCGCCGGGGAGAGGTGGTCGCAGGGGAGCTTGCGCGCTGTGTCGCGGATCGTTGGCGCTAATGGTGAGTTGTTGTGGTTTGAGCGGGCCAGCCTCTCGGCGGATGACTCGCTGCGCGACGCGGCTCAGGGGCTTGCTGGGTTTCCTGCTTATGGTGTGCTTTGGGCAGTTGGGGCCGCTTGTGATGATGCACTTGCTGAAGCTCTGACTGCTCAATTGTCGTTTGATGAGTCGCTTCGGGGTGCGGCTTCTTGTGTTACTTCAGGGGTGCTGGTCGTGCGCGCTGTTTCGCGGTCTATGGAGATGCTGCAGAAGGCTCTGACTCGGTGTTGGATTCAGTTGCGGCCTGTTGTGCATGGGGTTGAAGGTGTGCCTTTGAGGATTTGGGCTACTTGAGGTGTTTCGGTTGGTGGTTTTTTGGTTTTGTCCTTTGTTTTGGTTTTGGTTTTGGTTTTGG
>Ga0255336_100817_pt1 | contig 34130 bp, 35 predicted proteins | sample MeOH1_35cm_T3_17_FD_189102 | JGI IMG/M metagenome (GOLD analysis project Ga0255336, IMG submission 189102) | Sandy soil microbial communities from University of British Columbia, Vancouver, Canada - MeOH1_35cm_T3_179 | ecosystem: Engineered > Artificial ecosystem > Sand microcosm > Unclassified ...
TAATACGAGATAGGATTAAGGTTTGAGTCAAAACTTTATTTTAAACGGGGACGAAGAAATGCTGGTTTGAGGGGGGAGAAAAAGCAAGAGATTATTTTAAAGGCACATAGTAGGAATTATAAATCTAACGATTTATAATTAAGGTTTTAGATTTAAGGAATAAAGTGGAATAAATCAACATTTAGGAGTACTATAAAAGGACTATTATATAACGATTAATAGTCCTTTTATTGTATATCAAAATTAGAATAAACAGCAGGTTGAGATTTATCGGATATTAATATTTTATAATTTGACTGTTATTTCAGAATATACTAATATTTAATATGTTAATACAAATAAATATAACATTAATATATAATGAGAGGAATACTTAAAAATGAATATGTTTACTAATATGTCTTTAAATAACTTAACAGGTATGCCTAATTTTTTTGATTTTATCGAATCGGATATAAGTAGAATATTTGATAAAAAAGGTGTTTTTATTGTTTTTAATGTATTTAATCTTATGAAGATTAATGAGAAGCATGGAAATGACATAGGTGATTTATGTATAAGTAATCTTACTCAGTCGATAAACAGAGTCATATCAAATCATTCTAACTTATATGGATTTAGGTTTGCAGAAAATGATTTTATCATTACATTACCTAATTTCCAATTATCCAATGTTAAAGAGGTTACATCTGAGGTTGAAGAGGAATTTAAGAAATATATGGATATCTCTGGCTATGAAGATATAAGATTATATAAATTTAGTTTAGAATACAATCAAAATATTAACACTATTGAAGATTTCTACGAATTTTTATTAAAAAATGCTTTAAAAGTGAGTGAAAATGAAGAGAATATAGATAGAATAATAAAGCATTTGGTTTGGACATTTACCAGAAACATAAGGAACACCAGTAGTCTTGCCCTAAAGGATGATATCTCTGGGCTTTCTAACCATAGAGCTGGAAAGTTATTTATATCAAACCTAATAAATGAACAGTCTCAATGTAAAAATGGTTTTGCGGTAATGTTTATAGATGGAGATAATCTTAAAAGATACAACCAAATAAGCTACGAAGCGGGAAACGAGATGATTAGAAATCTAAGTCAGATAATATCTAACTCTATTAGAGAAAAAGATAAAGTATTTAGGTGGTTAACAGGAGATGAATTCTTAGTTGTTTTAAAAGAAGTGGACAAAGATAATTCTGCTAAATTAGCTGAAAGAGTAAGAGAGGCTGTAGAGAGACAAACACAAAATTGTATCTTTCCGACAACAATCTCTATTGGTATAGCACATTATCCTACCGATGGAATATTAATAGATGAACTAATTAATAAAGCTGAAAAAGCTAATAGTTATGCTAAGAACAAAGGAAGAAATAAAGTTATTAAATGGGAAAATACAATAGAGGATAGGATGATATAGCTTGGATATTGAGTATATAACGAAAATTGCTTATGAAAAAATGGGGAAATCTAAAACTCAGATAACCAGGGAAAAGGGCTTTATTTATTTTCATGGGTTAAGGACAGCTAAATTAGCTCTAACACTCAGAAAACATATTTTTCCTAAAATTACTCAGTATGATGATGTTATTTTTGTTGGTGCACTATTCCATGATTGTGGAAAAGGAATTGAGCCACATGATGAAACTGGACAAGTATTGGTAAAACATTTTTTAAAAGACTGTTGCTCAAAAGATGAGCTTGGTATTATTTCTGATATTGTGAGATTTCATAGAGATAGAAAAATGTCTAATGACTACCCAATATGGGTGCAGATAGTTCAAGATGCAGACATTCTTGAACACCAAGGTACAACAGAAATATGGTTAAATGTAGCATATAGTTTATACGAGGAACGAAGCTATGACCGAGCTATAGAATGGTGGACAAAGGATGAAAAATCTTTGGAGGGAAGGATAAAACTGAAGGTCAAACTAAATTTTGATTTTTCTAAGAAGATTTGGGATGAAAAAGTACAATTTGTTGATAAGTTTATAAAGAGATTAGAGGAAGAATCGGAAGGCAATATTTACGTAGATAAAAGAAGTTAAAATAATAATATGGGGGTTTTCAAATGGACTATAATTTAAAGATTAATAGTCCATTTATATTCTGAGTTAATGGTAATATATTAAATAAGAATACATTAAAGGGTTCCATTTCAAGGTACGAAATGTTAAAATATTACATAAAATAGCACTAAAAAAGCAATCCATTAATTAATTTTAAGGGATTGCTTTTGCTGTATAACAAGAAAAGATTTAACTCTAAAATCTTTACCAAGTTTAATTTTCTCCATCAATGAAAATTGAATTTAATTTCCATATATTATCTACCAAAGTATACTCCACATAACATTCAGGAAGTCTTTCTTCTTTATAGTTCCAAACTTCGTATATTGCATCATATGTTTGTTGGTTCTTCATAAAAAAAGTTCTCTGCCTAAATTTTACATTATCTTTAGGAAAATTGAAATTCCATGCCCCAGTTTGTAGTTGGGAAACTAATTTATCACTGTAAACACTAATATTAGACGTAACTTTTTTGTTGATTTCGTCAATTCTTTCTTTTTTCATGTCATTGAGTAAATAATAAAAATCTGAGTCTAAATAATTTCTCAGCTCTAATAATTTTTTCTGGTTGTCAACTTCATTGGATAATTGATTATTCTCACTTTTTAATTCATCTATTGACGCTTGGCTTACTTCTTTTGTATTTGCGTTTGTTATGCCTACAGACTTTGAACACCCAACCATCAAAAACATAAGTATTACTAACCATAAATAGTAATATTTAACCTTTTTCATGCCATCTCCCCCTAAAGTATATTAGAGTAAATAAGATACTTCGTAACTTTTTTGCTATATAGCATATATACCATAACTATAGATTAATTCCATTATATACAATATAAGTAAATACGTAAATACTACCTTGAGTTATAAAACTTATCCCAACTGTATATAACATAATGTAGAAATAAAAACAAAAGGTATTGCTAAGGCAATAAATTACAAAAGGAAGGAATGGTAATATATGGATAACAATGGAGTCGGTGCCTTCTTGAAAGGCCTAAGATTAGAGAAAGGCGTTTCGCTTGCTGAGGTCGAAGAAGAAACTGGAATTAGCCGTAGCTATATTTGTAAATTAGAAAAAATGGTGCGTGAGAACCCGTCTCTTTACACTTTATCTAAACTTACAAATTACTATGGTATAGATTTAAACACAATAGAAGAAATCTATTATAAGGGTGCAAAGCAAAATAGTATACAAGTTCAAAATCTTGATATGCTCATCTTAAATGCAAACTATAACTTTGTAGGCATAGAAGCCAGTATAGAACTAAGAGTGTTAATTAGGAATTTAATTTTGAGGCTTGAAGAATACTCAACAAAATCGTCGGTAACTCGAAGTGACGAGATTGTACTACTGCAAGCTATAGATGAAATAAGGAATAAAATGTTAGAGGAGACAGCTTAAAGCTGTCTTTTTTAAAAGGATGGTGAACAATGAGTATTGGCAATAGCAAGAAAGAGTTTCTTTTTTCAATTTATATTAGTTTAAATAAAGACATTATAGAGAAGCAACTTGGAATTGATATCAAACAAGTTTATTTAGAAAAATGGGTTCAGAAAAGAAAGGTGGATATGAATTGTATTACAAATGAGGGCGAAAGATTGCTAATAGAAGTACAAATGGATATTACAAGTTATAAAGAGCATTTAAGGCAGATACAAGGCTTAATTGCTGTAGCTAATATTAATGAAAATACGATTATAGTATATGCAATGTTAGATTTCAAAAAAGATATAATTATGGAACTAATGCAAAATGTAGTGTTCTATTCTGAAAAGAATATAAGATTAGTTTTTCTGAAGATAAATACAGTTGTTTTAGAAATGCTGACTGAAATAAATAAGCTGGGTGAGTCTGATAGGCTAAAAGAGCTTAAAAAATTAAATACAGTAGATGAAATATTCGTCGATGAAAAGGATATTTCAACATACAATAAATTAGTTAGTATAAATAAGGCAAAAGATACAGAGTATACAACATATAATTACGAGCAAAGACTTCTTATAGACATTGCTAAAAGGCTTAGGGAAGACTGCGGAGAAGTTTCTACAAATGTATATCAATTTAAAGAAGTTAAGAATAATAATTTCATAATTGGTTCAGGATTCCAAGATATAGTATTTAAAGTCTCATCTGATAGGAAGAAGACAGTATCAATTCAATTATGCTTTAGTGGAAATAAGAAAGAGATTTTCTACAGGCTCTTAAGTAATCAAGAAGATATACAAGATTACTTCAATTACGTTTTAAAATTTGACGAAAAGTTTGAAAAAATATGGACAAGTTATCCCATTTCTTGGTTTCATAGCGATAGAGAAATTATGATAAAAAGGTTTTGTAGAGATGTAAAGACTTATCTGGCGGGATTCAATAAATATTTAAAACAGGCTATAGAAGAAGAGTAATATAATGAACATCATAGACCAGCATTAGCTGGTCTTATTTTTTTAAATTTGGTAAAATGGCTTTTAGTACATCATCAATCACTTTTAGTTCTCTTTTAGAAACTGCATTAATCTTATATATAATTGCGTCTCTATCTACAATTATACTGTCCTCACCAAATACTATATAATCTAAAGAAATACTTAGAACGGCTGAAATTTTAACAAGTGTCTGTATAGACATTAAACGTTCCCCTCTTTCAATCTGTGAGAGGAATATATTTGAAATATCAACTTTTTCTGAGAATTCATCTCTTGTTAAACCAAGCTTTTCACGTTCATTCTTTATTCTTTCGCCTATTGCTATATTATCAATTAGGTCACTCATTATAAATCACTCCCTGTATTAATTAACTTTACAGGTAATAAATGAATGAAAGAATAAGCTAAAAGCATATAAAATAATTGCAATAAGCATAAAGAAGGGTTAATATATTAATGTAATAAATTAAGAATTAATCCAAAATATATAATAAAAAAGAAATTTCGACTAAATATTACATAATTTGAAAAGTAAGAATGATATAATTATTCTTATAGTTGTAAGAATATAAAATAAAATTAAAAATACTGAATTTCAATGGAGGGGATGACATGGTACAAAGGAGAAAGGCAGTAATTGCTATTTCGGGGGTAATCGTAATAGTAATATTGGCATTGGTAGTTATTGTTAAACTTAATAGTAATGTTAATAAAAATGCTAATAAGGATACTATACTAACACTTGGGAGTATGAAATATGAGGTTAAGAATATTGTAAGCAAGGAGAATCTTAAAATTGAGGAGTCAGTAGCAAAACAAGAATATGAGGTAAATAATTTAGAAGAGCAAGACGGCAAATTGATAATACAAACAACTTCGGAAATTGATAATTCGGATGAAGCCTATAAGACAGCAGTGTTTCTAAAGCAATCCATTGGAAATCTGAATAAAGAAAAGATAAATTCCGATGGCATAAAACAAATAGAAGTTATTATAAAAGGAAATAAAAATAGCTGGTTATATGTTGGGGATAACAGTATCAAGGAAATTAATATAAATTAGAATACTTGAATCTAAATTAAACCGAGGAGGGAAATAAAATGAGAAAAAATTATATAGCGATAATCCTTATGTCCATATTTACCTTAATCCTGGTTGCCCCTTTTAATACAAATGCAGAGGAGAAAAGTGTAGCAACAATAAACGAGGGCAACCTTACGTATGCACCAATCAATACAATTGTTTCTCAAATGGGTGGACAAGTTAAGCGAGATGAAGCTAACATGAACACTACAATAACAATTAATGATAAAACAATTAAGATTGATGATAATTTTGGATTTGCAGAAGTTAATGGACAATATGTTCCATATGAGACAAAAGATATACAGGGCTTTAAGATTCCAATATTTAAGAAACCAGTTATTAAAGATGGAATTGCATATGTTCCTGTAGAATTCTTAAAATCAAGTGTCGGGTTAAAATTAGACGTGAAAGATGGACAAGTAGCGTTTAATACAGTAGGAGGAGGAAATAGCACTACAACAGTTGCTACGGTATCTGTACCAAGCAGTAGTAGTTCTCAGTCTTCTTCTAAGAGCAGTTCTTCATCTTCTACTGGAGTAGTGGAAGTAAATAGACCTGTAAGTAACCCAAGTACACCTTCTTCTGGCAGTTCAAATAATTCTGGTGGTACTACCAAACCAAGTAACCCCGCACCACAACAACAAACTATCTACACAGGTAGTGAAGTAAAACAGAAACTTTATAGTTTAGGTTTTATCAATAAAGGAAGCGGGTTAGTATTAAATAAATATGGTGTTGCAAATGACACATCTTCTGATTATATTCATTATAATGTACTTTCTGGTAATTACGATATGAACTTAACAATTTTAGCAAGTACACCAGAAGTAGACCAGAAGATACGTACCATATTAAGTTGGATATTACCAACCAAAGGTAATCAACTTTATTCTATATTGGATAACGCAAGTTTAAAATCTCAAACAATTACTTTAGACGGTAGAAAGATATCTATTGATGTTGAGCAAACTTTCATAGGTGTTGACTTCGGTCCTATAGTAAAATAAGAATCAAGTTAATAAAGATATTAGTTTTAAGGATTCTCCCTGAAACTAATATTTTTTTCTTTTGCAAAAGAATTATGATAAGATGACGATACGCTAAAGGATTTTATTCTTGATTTAATCATTTAGTTTATTCTCTATAACTTTATCTATCTAAATTTAAGCTATTATTGTATATAATGCAACATTATTACTAAATATTTTTTCTTTTTCCTATAATCAATATTAAAGATTGTATTATTTGTAAATATATAGTAATATTAATTTTAACTATGATACTTATTAAGTGATATCAATGAATGTTAAGTGGGAGTGAATTGTTTTGGATGATAATATATTTAAGTTAATGATTAAAGAAATAGAGGTTAATATAGATAATGCTTTTAAAAAAAAATGTAATTCTGAGAAGCCTCTAAAAGATTCTTTGATAGAGAAGAAACTTGGTAAGAGTGGTGAAATTAAATAGTTTTTATAAGAAATATAGGGATTAGGGCATTTGCTCTAATCTTTTTTCTTGGTTTTTAATATCATACTTTAAGCCTCGAACTACATAGAACATTCTAAACATATAAAAATTTATATAAATAATGTAAAGTATTTAGTAGCTAAGACGCAAGATTTAACTCTATCTCCTTATAAATATTTAATTAAAAATAATTTATAATACTATAATAAATTATTGCAAGGAATAGAGATTTTATATAGGCAAATGGGTAGCTACATACTTAAAACATAGCGTCCTGCCATCTTATCCCTTAATCCTAATCCATGGGAGGTAAATATAATAAAATGATTAAATCAAAAGATAAAAATAAAAAGAAAATAATATCTAAATCCTTAGCTATATTATCCTTATCTGTACTGAGTTTATCTCTATTTTCAATTAAAGCTAATGCTTTAGGTTCTTTGCCCGTAGGTTCTTCTGGAGGCTCAAAATTAGACGCTGTTAGCGTACCTACAAACGGGTTTATCTTAAGAAAGCAGTTTAATAATTTAGGGCAAACACAAAAGAATTGGTATCAAAGTGGTGGAAGAACGAATTTAGTATTCTATTCGTCATATAAAGGATTTACATTCTATTCACCAGTTCCATTGCCTGCTGATGCACCTTATTCAACTAATAGAAGTTATGGACAGATGTATGAAAATGCTAATAAAACAACTTCTGTACCTGCTTCATGGACACTTGTAGATAAAAGCTATCCTAATTTAAAAAAATATTCTGCCCCTGCAAATGATGTTTCTTTAAATAATTTAAGTCAAGGAATGGGTATTACAAATACTTATGCTCCATATAAAGGTGTAAATGGAGAATGGAGATATTTGGGTTATTCAAGTTTTGGAAATGAAATAGTTAATCCATATTTCCCTTCTGATAATAGTGTTAATTATACTACAGGAAATTACCCTTATGATACGAACCCATGGGTGTCTTCGTTAGCTTGTCCTGGTGGTAAATCTATATGGGATTATACTACTGACAATATAACTTATGAACAAAAACTTGATGCAATATACCAGTTATTGCAACAACAGCCAACAATGCGGGCGAAATCTACAGACCTAAATTATTGGGCTAATAGACTTTCACTTAGAACTGACCCAATTGTTACATCAGCCGTATTTGTTGGCACAAGAAATAATCATAACCAATACAGAGCTGTTTCGGTAATATCTAAAGCAAATAACCTTAGAGTTACATCAGAAGTAGTTAAAGATAAGGCTACTGGGGCAATAATAGGTAGTTATACAAGAAATAGCACTGACCCTAATAACTTTAACCCTACAACATATGTTGCAGATAAGCTAAAAGTTGGTAACGAATATACTGTAACAGTACAAGTAAAAAACATGTCCGATAAGGCTACAATCACAAATCCTTCGGTTATTGATGTTGGTACTGGTACTGGAAGTGCCTATAATTCAAATACTCTTGATTTTTCTGATAACCAATATAAAGCTAATGTAACACTGAATAGTGTATATTCTGCGGGAGAAACAAAGACATTTACTTGGGATTTAGCTATTCCAGAAGATGCAGGAAGCGGTATGAGAGTTACAGCTCTTATTGACCAAATTCATAATGAAAATGGCGATAATACAGACCCTAATGATGATACAGCTAATATCCCATTTCAGATAACTGGCGGTGGCGGTAACTTTGGTATTAAAAGTATCAAACTTGTAGATAAAAATGGCGTAGAACAAGATAAAGCAACTCCAGGTGAAGATTATAAGATAAGATATTATGTACATTATACTGGAGAAGATGTAAAAATACCTATATATCGTACTGAATACTATTCTTATACAGGAGCGGATGGTCAATCACATACAAGTTCATACACAGTTTTTGACCATTGGTACTATCCTGTTGAATACTTACCTCTTTATTCTACAATATACAGGAATATACCTCCTGTTTATAGTTATGCTGATGTTAGGAGTACAACAATAGACGATTATGACACAGTAGTTAATGGGAAGACATATATTTATACAACATCAACATATCAAACTTATGAAGTACCTGTAATCAAAACTACTGCATCATTATCATCATATATGACATCAATTGAAAAAGACCCAACTTCTGCAAACCCAAGTGATAATTCACTTTCAGCAGAATGGCATGAAATTTATGACTTATCGGTAAATAACGTAAAAGTGCTTCCAATTACAGAAACACCCTATACAGCAGGTTATCAGACTTTTGCTGTACAGTTTGATATAAATAGTAAAGCACCAAGTTGGTTAAATACTTATGAAAAAGACGCAAGTGTAGTAGTAGCTCTTGGAAACCAAACTACACCAATTAAAGTTCACTTAACTAAAGGCTCAAACACTTTGATTACACAAGAAATGAAAGTTTGGGTAGACCCTAAAGCTCAAAAACAATTAACGGCTACAGTTACGATGAATTATGACAAAATGACTTGGGAAGAGGATGTTCTTTCTCCTAAGAATGACCAAGCCTCTGCGGTAGCTAATATAGTTCCTCCATATGACCCACATAACGGAGCTCCTGTACAGAATACAACAAACTCCTGGACAGAGAACTATAACATTCATAATTGGACTGGTGTGCATAAGGTTTACACTGATGTAGGAGGAAGAACTCATTCCTTTAATCAATATTCATCAGTAGGAAACAATCCTCAGAGTAAGGCTCAGAATGAAAGCTATAAGATTACAAGCATAAAATTCAGGTCAAAGCTTACAACAGATACTCAGCAGGGTGCAAATAAAGATGGTTGGGTAGAATTAACAAACCCTGGTGTTGTTGGAATGATTAAAGCAGGTTACGGATATGAGTTAAAGATAAGTGTCAATTATAATACAAATGCATTTATACAACCAACATTTAATGTTTATGGAACTTATATGGAGAATGGAAACTGGGTAAGACCATACAATGTAACACCAAATTTGCCAGACCAATTATTCGTAAGGACACCAGATGGGCAGATTTTAAGTGTAGATGGTTATAGTAACACAAATGCGGGTTTAGATTATAGTAAATCAGGGGACATGAAAACAAATGAAACCTGGGTGTATACAATAAAATCTAAAGATACATTAGGAATTAAATCAGTACCTAAGATATTCATAGATGAAAATACTAAAGATGGTGTATATAACCTTCAAGTATTTACTCCAATGATTAATGGAGTACCAACTAAAACATCAGGCTCACCTTTATGTGATAGCAAGACTGTTCAAATAAAGATTCAAGGTAGTGATACTGATGATTTAAAGTCTCATATTACTCAGTAAATTAGAGAAAAGGAATAAGAGTAGCCTTAATACGCTATCGTTATTCTGTAATAACTAACCATTATATGTTATAATAGTTAAAAGATGTACCAAATAGCTCATATTTTGATTTAAAAACGTAAAGGAGGATAAGTTCATGGTTTATCCTGTATTAGATTTAGAACAGATAAAAGGTTCAAAAGAATTCAGTCCAAGTCTTAAAGTACCTTTTCTTGACATGATTTTTGATAAAAATAAAAAACAAGCTATATATGAGAATTATGATAAAAATTATAAGGAAAGTAAAGAAGAGGAGGAAATCTTCAAGCTGATGACAGCAAGACTGCAAAAAAGGGGGAAGTAGTATGTTGTTATACGTCACTTCCGTCAATGACAACGGAAAGTTCTCAATTTGAAAAAGGCTGTATAATTATATAATAAATATAGATAAGTAAATCTTAGATGGTAAGTAATATAAATTTATAGTAAAATAAACATAAAGTAATGAGCTGGTAAACAGGTGTTATAATGAATAAATTTTTTTTAATGTTTCTGGGACTACAATTAAATATTTTAAAGATATAGGCACTTCCTAAAGAGGAGTGTCTAATTTTTTTATATTGTTGTTTTTTCAACTATATTATGAAAGGAAGTGAGAAGGATGGTTGGTATAGTTATAATAACAGTAATAGGGGGATTATGCATGCCAGCTGTCGGTATATTTACTATTTAAACAATGAAAAAAATAACCGAGCATAAATAACATAATATACAAAATGAACATTAGAAAAAATATTTAGTTATTGTAGTTTAAAGTGTTAAAGAAATATAAGTGCTATTTGAGAATTAGAAAGGAAAATTAAAATGATATACATTACAGGTGATACACATATTCCAATCGATATAAATAAATTGCTAACTATAAATTTTCCAGAGCAAGAGAAACTGTCTAAGAATGATTTTTTAATTATATGTGGAGATTTTGGAGGGGTATGGGACAATTCTGATGAAGAAATATGCTGGCGAAATTGGCTAAATGAAAGGAATTTTACAACTTTGTTTGTTGACGGAAACCACGAAAACTTCGATTTGCTGGAACAATATGAAATTAAAGAATGGAAAAATGGAAAGGTTCATTTTATTAATGACTCAGTCATCCATTTGATGCGGGGCCAAATATTTAATATAAATGGTTTTACATTCTTTACAATGGGTGGAGCTACATCTATAGATAAATATAGAAGAATAGAGGGAAAGTCCTGGTGGAATAATGAAATACCGTCAAAAAAAGAATATGAAGAAGCGTTAGATAATCTTGATAAACAAAATTGGAAAGTTGATTATGTAATTTCCCATACTGCATCAATTAAGATTATACAAAATTTATTGTCTGATATAAATGAAAGCAATTCATTAAATAGTTTTTTTAATTTATTAGAAGATAGATTAGACTATAAGCATTGGTACTTCGGCCATTTTCATTATGATTATAATTTTGAAGATAATAAGCATACCTTACTGTATAAGAAAATTATTAAATTAATATAACAGGAGCATTTCAAATAAGTTTGAGTTAAAAATATATAATTAATACAGTAAATCAGGTTTTTATGATGTATATATATCTTTTGATAATTTAATAGCATAGAAAATATTTTAATTAATAATGGAAACTTCAACGTTTTTTATTACATGGTTTTCTAATTCCAGAAATATTGTCAAGTTACCGCTAAGCTCATTTATTGCTTCTGTGCTATTAATTATTATATAGCTGTTAGAAAATTTGTTAGCTATATTTAATATTGGAAGATTAATTTCTGGAACAATTGTATTAACTAACAGTAAAATTTGATTTATAAGTAAGTTATATTTATATTCATCAATCCAAAATAAATTAAGATTTATTAGGTTCTTTCCAAGTGTATCTTGTATTAAACTAAGCGTTGTTTTATCTATCAATTTATTTACCCCTTTGTTCATATGTCTGTTTTCTATATTTAAATTATATAAAAAAATTAAAGACATTATAAGGTTTTAGGTGTTCTATAGTGTTTAATAGTTTTACTATAGTAAATAATTAAGTTAATATTTACAACATTGGAAATTTTATGGCAATTTATTCGTGTACTTTGTATAATTTAATTAACAAGGTTATGGTAGGAGGATATAGATTAGAAAAATATAAACAAGGAGGAATATAAGATGGAAGAACTGATGAATGTAGGACTAAGTGAATCTGAAATAGATATGTACTATAAATGTGCTGAATTAAAAAAGCAGTACGAAGAAAAGGTAAAAACGGAGGTAGTATTTGCTATTATGGGAGAGCAGGTTCGGATAGCAAGTCAATTAATTGGGGTAATAGAGGACTCGGCAATAGAAGAAATTACGGGAGTAAGCATATCACATATTAAGTGTTTGAAAAGTTAATTTGGATTATAATAATTTTGTTATAAAAAGCCTAAGTTTGGTAATGTCAATATGTACTTGAAAAGTATATGCTGATTATCAAATCAAGGCTTTTTTTATTAGATTACTTTAGATAGTGCCATGTATAAATATTTAACTTAATGTATAAATAATGATTTATCAGAATATTCACAACTACTCTCGAATCATAAACCTATATATACGTAAAAAGTTCATAACTTTATTAATAAAAAAGAATTTGCTCTATCGAGCAATGACATACAAACAAAGTGATTGTGATAGTATTAATTGCAAAAATAATAAACAGTTTAGCTTTATGTATTTTGATATAAACAATTAATAACTTTATAAGGGCAAAAGTTATAAAATAAATGATTATGCATACTCATTTAAAAATTGTAAGAGTAAAGTTAATTATTGTTAGATAATTGTAAGCATATGATAACTAATATCAAGAAATTACGAATTAATAATAAAAGTGGTGATGTCGTGACAACAGATGCTATCAAATGTTGTATATTCGTATAGTTAAAAACTAATTTTCAGTATCATACTTTAATTAATCCATAATTTAGAAATTACTAATTAATTTCAGATAATTGTAATAATATGTACAATATTTTGTTTTTAGGATATAATATTGTATAAAAGGTAATATTGTGAAAAGTAAATAAAATTTAGAAAACAAATTATAAGTGTGTAGACTGATTGGAGTGTGAATTATGACTAAAATAATAAAGGTTACGATAGCTACTGTAGCTATTTTAATGTTTCAAACAATAAGTGTTTCGGCTCATGGAATATACACAAGCGAAAATAGTGTAACGCAAGATATAACATATCACATGGCCAATAGAGATAATGCTTTTTCCGTACAGTATTCTGGCGATGCAACTTCGTTTATAAATGACTTTAATACAGTTGTAAAAAACGCATACTCTACTGACGACTATTTATCTCTTTCATGGACAAAAATTAGCCCAACTGCCAAATTTGCTAATGGCACATTACAGGTAGATTTTAATGTTGATTATGTGGCAACAAAAGACCAAGAAGCCTATTCAGATAATGTATTAAAGAGTGCAGTAAAAAGCATAATTACACCTTATATGAGCACGGCTGAAAAGGTACAAGCTATAAACAAATATATTTCTGATAAGTATAGTTATGATTACACACTAACATCAAGAAGCGTTTATCAAGCACTTACTACATCAAAAGCTGTATGTCAAAATTATTCTATGACTGCATATAGAATGTTACAAGATGCAGGTATTGAAAACCATATAGTTGTAGGAAGTATCCCATCTGGAAGCCATGCTTGGAATAAAGTTAATATCGATGGCAACTGGTATAATTTAGACACTACAAATGATGATGCTTTAAATAGTTCAAAATACTATTTAGTAAGTGATAAGGTATTATCTGACAATGGGTTCGTATGGGATAAATCACTATATCCTCAGTCATTAAATTCATATGTAGATACAAGTGTTAATGACAAAGCTTTAGTAAATAGTGTAACAGCAATGGTTGTCACTGCTGAAAAAAACAAAACTGACTACTATGTAAATAAAGCAAATGATGGTATTGCTCAATTAAAGAGCTCCCCTGAAAAGACAAGCTTAACTAATAGGGTCAATGCCGTAACACAAATTATTCTTCAAAATAAAATAACAAGTGCTACAAATGCAGTAGTATATGCAGAAAAATATAAAACTCAAGCTTTCATAAGCATAGCTGATGGAGCCGTTAAATTACTTCCAGACGGAACTGTTAAAACATCATTTGAAAGTAGGATGAATGTAATAAAGAGTGCTAAAGGCTCAACAATTGGCTCAAACACTCAGGCGTCTATAGATAGAGCAAAAACAGATATGTTAAATGCTGAGAGATATCAAACAGATTACTATATAAAAATAGTTGAGGCTGATATTAATTCATTAAGTAGCTGTCAAGATAAAACTGATTTAGTAAGCAGATTAAATAAAATATATGCAAAATTAGATGCTGTAAAAGTTAGCTCCATAAATTCATATTTGGATATGGCAGTTAAATATAACAAAAAAATATACTTAGATACTGCTACAAAATATTTAGCTGATATAAAAGACCCAAATACAAAATCTCAACTTCAAAATAAAATTAATGGAATAGCAAAGTTAAATTTGAAATAATGAATTTAAAATTGTATATAATATTAATATATGGTAAAGTATCTATAAAGAATTATAAAGGCGTGATAAGAATTGATTTATAACAAGGAGATTTTTCAGCATTTTCCGATAATAATAAATAAATATATAGAAAAGTCCTACGATTTTAATAGCTAATCGTAGGACTTTTTTTAATAATGTTATAAAGTAAACATTAGACTAATTTGGGAAAATAAAGTTAAAGATAGAAGGTGAAGTAGACTATGAAACTAACATGGATAGTAATTATCATCTTTATAATCCAAATTTACATGGCAATTAAATTTTATATAAGAGTTAATTTTGGGAGAGAGAAAGGGGAGGTTAAGGATATAAATAAATATATATACTTTACACTGGGAATCACCTCTATTTTAATTTTAATAGATAAAATAATGTTATAGGTTAACGGAGGAGGGTAAAATGAAATATTTTATAGCTTATATATATATGATAGATAAGGTTAATTTTTTAAGTAATGAAATCCTGGAAGTTGTAGAAATTGAAACAATGGGTGACATAAGAAAAATAGAAGAAAAGATTGCACAAGAATTAAATAATTTAATAAAAGAAAGTGTAATAAAATGTAAGGATAAAGAAATAGATGCTGTTCACATCATTAATTTTAAGAAAATAAAAGAGTATGATGGCTTAAGAACGGATAGAGTTATGAACAAAAGCGGGAGACCATCATTGGCTTTTAGAAAAAGAACCACAATGTCTCCAGAAATTTTTGAAACCGAGGCACAGAGGTCAATTCAGAATGTAGTGGAACGTTTAATAAAGAATAGATAGAAAATGGAAATTTATTCTATTAAAAAATATAATTGAAAAGGAAGAAGTATCAGTAAAATTTTTATGCAAAAATAGTTTATAGATTCCAATTAAGATGTAAAATTCAACAGTTGTTTTATAAAGAGGAGGAAAAATGGATAATAAAAAAATAAAAGATATTGGTAAAAAGATAATTATTTTTCTAAATATTATATTAAATATGTCTATGTTTCTTTGTTGCTATCTTACATATATTTCTATAACAAAAGGTGATGTAAGACTGCTATTTTTTGCACTAAGTATGATTGTAGTAAATATATTTGCATTTTTGTATATTAAAAATATCCAAATATAAAAATAATGGAAGTAAAGTAATTGCTAATTCTTTTTTAACAAAGTGGATTTGTTATATGAGTAAAGGAAATATTCTGGTGTTACTATACCTCAGACAATATCGAACAGCTTAAATATATAATTCTCTAATAGGCATTTGTATAATATAAAAAATACAAATGATGAAGGAGAAATAATAAATGGCACTATTGGAAAAAGGTATAATAGAGAAAGCAAGAAGTGTAGATTTTAAAGAATTCTTAGAACAAGAAGGATTTAATTTTAAAAGGGAGACGTATAATTACAATAGATGTATTCAGCATAATTCCTTGGTTCTAAATACAAAAGGTAATATATATTGGTATAACTGGTACTCAATGAATCAAAAGGGCGACATAATAGCGTTTGTACAGAATAACATAACAAATGGTGACTTTCGCAAAGCAGTAGAGTATATAATTAATAAACAGGTAGGCAGTTATATTAAAATCGAAAGTGTTGATAGGAAAATTAGTGACACTACAGTTAAAGCTGATGTAGAAATATTAAAAAACGATAATATGAAGAGACTTTTTGCATATTTAATAAAAACAAGAGGCGTTGATAGTCAAATAGTATATCAGTTGGTAAGAAAAGGACTAATCTTGGAGGATAAAGAGCATAATATAGTTTTTAAAGCAATTGATGAAGCAGGAAATACAGTAGGAGGAGAAATTAGAGGCACATGCACAAATAATATTTTTAGAGGTATAGTTAAAAACTCCAATGAGGAGTATGGGTTTTCCATTCCTATAGGAAATAAAATTACAAAGCTAATTGCATTTGAGGCTTCTATTGATGTGATTAGCTACTTCCAAGTGTATAAGTATATGTTAAAAGAAACGTTGCTTCTATCTCTTGGAGGTTGTACTAAAACTAATAAAATTAGTACATACTTAACTTTATATAAGAATATAAATGAAATTACGGTATGCACAGACAGCGATACAGGAGGTGACAATGCTTTTAATGCTATTAAAGGTACATATAATAGCCTAAAAGTAATAGACGGTAGAGAGATATTAAAAAATAATGGAGTTAAAGATTTTAATGAAATGCTAAAAGCAATGGAAAACAAAAATGATTAAGGAGAATGGCACTATGAGATGTTAAATTCATAGTGCCATTTTTTATATAAAACGTAATAACATTTGGTGTAAGTTGAATCCTTTATCAGCAAAATTATAATTTTAAAAATACATAAAGACTTGTGTATGATTCTTAAACCCTATAAATTTTTTCTTTTCCATTGCTTATAAGTTCTTAATAATTGTACTAAAACATTATAAGACAGTTTATCTATATAATAAAACTTGATTCTTCTGTATATTTTAAACAAGTCAAGTGAAATTCAAAATACAGTTTCTGAAAGATTATACTTTTGAAGATAAAATTGAAAAGTAATTTGTAGATTAGTAATCGTTCGGTTTGTATTTATTAAGGAGGAAGTATGGATAGAATAGATAGAGTTAAGGAATTTGCAGTACAGAAACAAAAGGCTCTGAAGAATTGCAATGATAGAGAGTTATTAAAATCAAATAGGGAATTAAGCGAAATAATAAATGATATGGTTAGTAGCATTAAGGAGAGTATAGATAAGGATAATGCTTACAAGATATACTTGAAAAAAAATAAAGAGCTTATAAAAGAGCAGGTAGGGCTTAGTATGAAAGTAGAAACAGTAGAAGAAGCCATGAAACTTATTAAGCAGGTGGATTTTCGTTATATATTTGGCTTGGATGTAAGTTTGAAAGAAGTATTTGATTGCGACTTTATATATAATGAGAATGTCATATCATTCGTATGTAAAAGTAAAGAAGAAGCAGATAGACGAGTAGAAAAAGAACTTTATAATAATCATGGTGCAGAGCTAAATGAGCAAGGGTGTTATGAAAGGTTTGGTATGTTTGTTAGGGAGATTAGGATAAAGGTAGAGAGGATTAAGGCTTGGATAGAATATGATAAGAAAAAGGGAAAGTATCTCTACATGGTAGGTAGTATGGGAAAGGAATATTATACTATCGCTAAACTGGATATTTTTAATTTATTCCAAGTCTTTTTAAAATGTGACATGAGGGCTTCCTTGAAGGAACTTGCTGACTTATTGAATATTAGAATAAGGGAGATAGAAGAAATAAGAGAAAAGTATATAAGAAATAAAAAGTTTTTGATAGAGAACTTAAAGTCTGATAGCTTTCAAGAATTGAATGAGCTTGTAGGTAAGCATATAAATAAATTAGAGATACTGTTGGAGGAGGCTACCAACAAGCTTTATTACCATATTGATTATAATGAGAATAAAGTATTTTCTGTATCTATGGAATATCTTGGGAAGATTATGGAGAAGAGTAAAAGCACTTTAAGTCCAATTATCAATACATTTGCAGTTCTTGGCTTGGTAGAAAAAGCTGATGTAAGCACTGGATTATTTAATAAAGGGAACTATAATGAAATAACGTTCTTGTATATTCCAGAATATAATCAAGAGCTATTAGCAAAATCGGAGAAATTAGCAAAAATAATGCTTAATGATGGGGAAAGGATTACTGCAACAAACTTTTCTTATAGTATCTGTATTGAAAAGTTCGGTGAAGAAACTGCCAATAAGATATTTAAGGATAAAGTAGTTAAGGCAAGAGCAAGTTAATGCTCCTGCCTTTTTTATCGTCCATATAGCTCGAACATAGTAGAACCTCTTATCTATATAAATGGTGTTGACTATATGCAATAATTAATTGTATCAAAAGATAACAGGAGAGGAACTAACGTTGAGAGATAGTAAAGATGATGAGTCAAGGGTTAAGAAAAAGCTTATTGAATTCAAGATTGACGAAGAGACGGCAGAAAAAATGATAAGAGATTATGGTAATAATGTGCTGAAATTAATAGAGGATAAACCTTATGTTCTATGCCATTACATAACAGAATTTGAATTGATTAAAGAAATTATTAAAAAAAATAAAGGGTGCAAAGGAAAAGAAGAGAGTAGTAGGAAAATAGTTGCAGCCGCAATAATTCATATTTTGGAGACCATGACAGCTTTAGAAGGACATACATTTATCTATAGAGATGAATTAGTTTATAAGGCAATGGAATATGTAGAAGAATTCAACCAAGAATTGATGCATAGTGTGTTAGAGCATTTAGAGCTTCGAGAGGAAATTGTTATAGATGAAGATGCTGAGAAAAGGGAGTGTGTCTATCCAGCAAACTTTTATAAGGCAGAAGTTCATGTTGCTAATATTGTAAGATACTTGATGAGAAAGCATAAAGCAGATAATAAGGCTTTAGAAAAAGTTAAAGAGTTTTTAGTTAATTACAAGTGCGTAGATATTACTTTGAAAGAAGGACAACAAGAAGCTGTAAAAGTTGCTCTTTTAAGTCCTATAAGTATAATTTCTGGTGGAGCAGGTTCTGGAAAGACTACGGTTATAAAAGCTATATTTGATGGGTTTAGATACTTAGGACAAACTAACATCAAACTTGTGTCATTTACAGGTAAGGCCGCAGAGAGAGCCAGTGCTATAACTGGTATGGAGGCGACTACAATTCATAGACTATTAGGATTAAGTGAAGAAGGTAGGAAAAAGGTTGACAGTATTAAGTCTGATGTCATTATAGTTGACGAGGTAGGAATGTTAGGTCTTGAATTGTTTAATATGCTTCTTCAGAGTGTTAATGAAAATAAAAATTTAAAGATAGTGTTAGTAGGGGATGAAAACCAGTTACCGTCTATTGCTCCAGGAAACGTATTAAAAGACCTGATAAAGAGTGGTGTAATCCCTGTAGTTCACTTGACAGAGATAGTTAGACAGGATAAGGACAGTTTAATTATTAGTAATGCTAATAAGGTTTTGAGGGGCATTAGATTAGACGGAAGTAAGGCAGGGTTAAGGTTAAAAAAAGGTGAGTTTGAGTTTATAGAAGTGGATAGCGAAAGGATTAAGGACAATGTTATAAATGTAATGGATAAGCTGTTAGACAAAGAAGGTAGTATTTATGATATTCAGGTAATGTCTCCAATAAAAGGCAGAAATAATGGGGTAGAAGAATTAAATAGAGAGATAGCAGAAAGGTTTAATTATTTTCAAGAAAGAGAAGTTTATAAGTTTGGAGTGTTAGACCCTGTAATAGTTATAAGGAATAATTATAAGAAGAAAGTGTTTAATGGGCAAAGGGGCATAGTTATACGGGTAGAAAGAAATATAATTAGAACCGAAGCTGTGACAGTAGATTTTGACAGGAGAGAGGTAACTTTCAAGAATAACGAATTGGATGATATAGAAATTGCCTATGCTACCAGCGTTCATAAAATGCAAGGGAGCGAAGCTAAAACAGTAATAATTGTAGTAGACAAGGAACAAAGCAGGATATTAACCAGAGAGCTGATATATGTAGCAATTACCAGAGGTGTTCAAAGGGTAATTGTGGTAGGGGATAAGGCAACTTTTAATGAGGTTATAAAGAAAGCTGGGAAGGAAAGATATTCAATGTTATCAGAAAAATTGGTAAAAGGCAATAAAGTGATAAGGATAGAACCTGCTTAGTATAAACTTTAATTATCACATATGTTTAGTAAGTATAAAATATAATACAGCACAAAAAGAGGAGAATAAGTATATGGAATTAAGTCGAAATAAATACTATATTAGTGGATTTAAAGAACTAATAGCATACAAAAAGGCAATTAATCTATATAGTGACTTACAAGGAGACTTACAAGGATTAGGCCTAAATGATAATTGCTCGATTAGAAAGAAAATGGGGAAGGTAGCTTCGAGTATTGCAAGAGCTAAAGGAAGCCAATATTATATTGAACAGCAAATATATCATTATAAACAAGCTCTGAAATATACTTACCAAGTTGAGAAAGAACTGGAACGGTGTAGAGTTAAGAATTATGCGAGGTGTAGCGAGGAATTAATAGAAATACGGAAACTCATCAATACATACATTAATAAAATAAACAAGGAGAAATAACATGATAAAGCAGATAAATGCAGATGATAAAAAATATTTGGAAAACATTAAAGCTGAGGATGTTGTAATAAAAGACTTTAGAAAATTAAAAGCATATCAACTTTCATTGGAGCTAATTAAAAGTATTATTCTCATTGCTAATAGATTACCTAAACATGAAACTTATGTTTTGAAGGACCAGATTTTACGAGCAAGTTATGGAGTTGCTTCTCAGATTTCAGAGGGGAATGGGGGACTATACACAAAGAGAGAGATACAATTCTGTAGTACGGCTACCGCCAGTTTGTGTGAAGTTCAGGCATGGTTGGACATTTGCGTTCTAAATAATTACATAACTGTGGAAGAAGAAATGAATCTTGAAAGAATAGCAGTCGAAATAAAAAGTCTTTTAGTTACATATGTAAGAGAACTAATACTGTAGTCTTAGACTACTGTATTTGCTATTAAAATATAATCAATAGATTGTTATGGTGTTGATTAAAGTTAATGTGAGTGGTATTATATATTCATATGTGAAGGGAGGAGTATATGTGGAAGATTTTATGAGTTTTGGGGACATAATAAAAAGGGAACGAGAGAAAAGAGGAATTTCACTGCAGAGGTTAGCAGTCCTAATATCTAAAGGAGAAGAAAATACAATAACATCAAGTTATCTAAGTAGGCTTGAAGGGAATGATAAAAGTAATCCTACATTTAAATTAACATGTCAAATCTGCCAAAAGATGGGGTTAGATTTTAAAGAGGTATTACACAGCTTTGGCTATGGAGATTTATCAGGCACAACAAATAGTTTTGATAGTATTGACACACTTTTAAGAGTAAATAAGATAAATGCACCATCGGAAATGAGCGGGGAATACATTATTAAAGAGATGCCTTTAACGGATAGAGAGAAGGAAACACTAATTATATTATTAAAACTAATTTTTGCTTTTACAATATGTGATGAATCAGACAATATACATATTTTACGAAGCATATTAAAACAATTAGATGTCATGAAGAAGAGTAGACAAAAAACAATATCAATATAGTAAAAGCTCTGTTTAAATTGCTTAAACAGAGCTTTTACTATATTCGAGCATCGCATATATTCAATAAATTATAAAAATGTTGAATAGAGTGTTGACAAGAACATAATAATACTATATTATATGAATATGGTCAACAAAACTTAAAAATAAAGAATACAGTCAACAAATAAACGTAAATAGATACTTAATGAGAAGTTAAATTATGAAAAAAACTAAAGATGAAAAGCAGATAATTAAAATGGACGATAAGAACTACTTTATGGAGGCAATGAACTATTCCTTTGGCATTGGGAAAGTACAACTGAATTTTGTGGAATATGACCTAAGCAAAAGTGAAGGAGAAAGGATAAAGCAACAAGTTAATCTCTACATAGATATAGATAAATTCTTAGTATTAGCTAATGATGTACTTTCTGGTAAAATAGCTAAATTAGCTGATGAAGAAAAGGCAAAAGGTAATCAATACTGTAACCCAGTTTATATAGATATGGGAGGAGTTTCAGCAAAGACTTTAGAGAGCAGAGCACAAGCAAGAACAGACGGGAAATCTCTATCAAGACAGTTTAAGATAGTACCAGGAAATAAAGTTCCATTCATGTTAATAGGGGAATGTGGAGCAGGAGAAGAAAATGAAACAGGTTTAATTGTGCCTAAATACGGTGCTAAGCCAGAACGAGTGGTAAGAATACCTATGCAAGCAAAAGATTTGAAGAGATTTGTTCTTATTGTTGTAGCAAATATTCAGGCACACTTAACATCTACCTTTATAATACAACAAACTTTTTAGGTGCTGAGTGGGTAAGGAAACAAAACTAAAAAAGTTGATTGACATAAGTTCATAAAGAAATAAAATGAAATATTTGAGGAGAAATAAACTATGTTAAAGGAATTTATAAGTAAAGAATTAATAAATCAAATACAAAAGGAACTCGATGAAGAATATGAAAGATTAGAGAAGGAATGGATTGATAAGATTATTGACATGAATGATATTCACGAAATTATGATTGCTGATATATATTGTGATTATTACAGTATTCCAATAGACAGATTAACATCTATTATAGATGAAAAGTTTACTTTCTTAAGAGAAATACAACTTAATCCATATCTTATTGTTGATATTAATAATTGTAATATCAATGGGTCAAATTATGAAATAAAGGCAAGACTACATGTAGGTTATATGGAAGGTAATTATAAAAAAAGTAATTTAGAATGGGAAAAATTTAAAGAAATTCTTGAAGAAATTGAAGAAATATATTACAGCTTAGATATGAATATGGAACTGTATTTGATAAGCTGTGATAATAAAATAATGGAAGAAGAAGTAGAGTATGTTCCGAACAGAGAGCATTTTTGCAGGATTGTAGGGATGTAAAGTAAATAGTATATAATAGAAAGAGATTATAGAATTATAGTCTCTTATTTTTATAATATTGAAATAGAATAACTACGATATTCCCAAGATAATTTTGGTGACTCTATTTTTTATATATAATTACCATATAATGAAAACATAATGTTTTATTTGGTATACTTTATATGTGTGATACAACACCTTTGGGTTGTTGTGAAATAATTTTTTAAAGGGGGAGCTATTATGCCGATAGTTCTCTTTTTTAATTCAATCACTAATTATAATGCCATTAAAAATCTATTCGTTTAAGAGAATATTTTAGTAACTACATATAAATAGGAAAAGACAATCTTTAATGTTAGCCAGAAGCATCTTATCATGGCATTAAATCTTTATGGAAAAAGGCAAAACAACTGGTGCGTTTTTGAGATGAACTCTATTATAGCATTTTAAATAGCAAAGATTTATGTCTGATATTCAGACTACTTCCTTGCTATCTTATAACTTTATAACTATAATAGCAAAAAATACTCATAAATATTGGTAATTATAAGTAAAAACATGTAAAATAAAGATAGGAAGAGAGGTTATAAGGTATGGATAAGAAACAGATGTCAGAAAGAGATATTTGCACAAAATTTATTACGCCTGCTCTTATAAAGTCGGGTTGGGATATACACAAACAAATTAGAGAAGAATATACATTTACAGATGGTCAAATTATTGTACGTGGCAATATCTCAACTCGTGGAAAAAGGAAAAGAGCAGATTATTTGCTTTCATATAAATCTAATATACCACTTGCTGTTGTTGAAGCTAAAGATAACAAGCACTTTTTAGGAGATGGTATGCAACAAGCAATTATATATGCAAAAATACTTGATATACCTTTTGCATACAGTTCTAATGGTGATGGATTTATAGAACATGACATGGAGTCAGGTAATGAAAGACAACTCTTACTTGATGAATTCCCTTCACCAGAAGATTTATGGAATAAGTATAAGTTTTATAAAAATATTAATACTGAAGGAAAAGAAAGAGTAGTTACAGAAGCTTATCACTTCTCTGCTGGCGATAAAGCTCCACGTTATTACCAACGTATTGCAATTAATAGAGTTGTTGAATCTGTTGTTAATGGAAGAGATAGAATACTTCTTGTTATGGCAACAGGGACAGGTAAAACTTATACTGCATTTCAAATTATTTGGAGACTTTGGAAATCTGGTAGAGTAAAAAGAGTTTTGTATTTAGCAGATAGAAATATTCTAATTGACCAGACAATCTATAATGATTTTAAACCATTTGAAGGAGTAATAACTAAGGTAAAAAGTCGGACACTGGATAGTTCCTATGAAATTCATATGGCTCTTTATCAGCAACTTATTGGTCAAGATGGTGAAAGAATTTTTGGGGAATTCAAACCTGATTTCTTTGATTTAATCATTATAGATGAAGCACATAGAGGTTCTGCTAAAGAAGATAGCCAATGGAGACAAATTCTCGACTATTTTAGTACTGCCATACAAATTGGAATGACTGCTACTCCAAAAGAAACAAAAATAGTTAGCAACATTGATTACTTTGGAGAACCAATTTACACATACAGCTTAAAACAAGGAATTCAAGATGGATTTCTTGCACCTTATAAAGTGTTACGTATTGGATTAAATGTTGACCTTGAAGGTTTTAGACCGTATAAAGGACAAACAGATATAAAGGGGAATGAAATTGAGGATAGAGAATATAATACAAAGGATTATGACAGAAACCTTGTTATTGATGAACGTACAAAAGAAGTGGCTAAACGTGTTACAGAATTTTTAAAGCTCAATGACCGATACATGAAGACAATAGTATTCTGTGTTGATATTGAACATGCTAATAGAATGAGAATGGCACTTATACAAGAAAACAATGACATAGTTAAAGATAACCCAAACTATATTATGAAAATTACAGGCGATGATGCTGAAGGTAAAGCTCAACTTGATAATTTTATTGCTGTAAATTCAAAGTTTCCAACAATTGCAGTGACAAGTGAACTACTATCAACTGGTGTAGATGCAAAAATGTGTAAATTAATTAGTGTTGATAAAGAAATAAATTCTCCAATAATGTTCAAACAAATCTTAGGTCGTGGCACTCGTATACGGGAAGAAGATGGTAAAACGTACTTTACTTTTATGGATTTTAGAAATGTATCAAGACTATTTTCTGACCCTGAATTTGACGGAGACCCAGTAAAAGTAATTGAAGTTGGTGGAGATGACCCAATACCACCTGGAGACAAAGATGACAATAGTGACAACCAAGGTCAAGGAAACAATACCAGTACAGGTTATGAGGGTGAAGGAGATGACGGAGAAGTAATTTCTGAACCACATGAAAAGTATTATGTAAAAGGTGTTAATGTTAAAATTTTAAATGAAAGAGTTCAATATATTGATGTTCATGGTAAACTTATTACTGAATCTATAAAAGATTACTCTAAAAAGCATATACTTGAGCACTATAATACATTGGATAGCTTTATAAATAAATGGAATACAGAAGATAAAAAACAGGCTATTATTGATGAACTCAAAGATGAAGGCATTTTATTGGAAGCATTGAGAGAAGAAGTCGGACAAGATATTGATGATTTTGACCTTATACTTCATGTGGCATATGATAAAAAACCACTTACAAGAGCAGAACGGGCAAATAATGTTAAAAAACGTGGATACCTTCACAAGTATTCAGATGTTGCTCAACAAGTGCTTAATGGTTTGTTAGAAAAGTATAGTGATGCAGAAATAGTAGATTTTACCGATACAAAAGTTCTGGAACTTAAGCCTTTTATTGAGATTGGAACACCTGTTAAACTTGTAAAAGAATTTGGAAGTAAGAAGAACTACCTCCAAGCAGTAAAGGAGCTTGAAAAACTATTGTACGCATAGTTTATTGACAAATCATATTAATTAGAATATTATACTCATATAAATATATGAGTATAATATTTTTTTTGGAGTGAATAGAATGGATAAAATATTATTGCTTCTTACAGACTATATCCAAATAAAAGGGCTTACAAAAAGCTTTGCTCCCCTGCTATTTGAATTGATTAGTGTTAAGAATAAAGATTGCAAAATAATCGTTAATGCATCGCTAAAACGTGATATTGGTTCGAGGATTAAGGCTACAGTAGGCAGTATTGACAATATGTTTACTCGATTAGTTGAAGTTGGAATATTAATTAGGCTTGACCGAGGTATGTATGCAGTTAATAGTGAGTTAGAAGGTTTAAGTTATGAAGATATAGATAATATTCACATGAAAATTACGTACAATGATAAAACAAAAAATATTGAAATAGACGGAGGTAAAAAATAATGAGTTTATCCAGTTTTATTAAAAGAATACAAGATATTATGAGAAAAGATAAGGGAGTTGGGACTAATGATGTATTAATTCTTGAACAGTTAGTATGGCTTCTTTTTCTTTTTATATATGACAAGAAAGAAGACGAGTGGGAACTATATGAAGATGAATATGAATCAATTATTCCCGAAGATTTTAGGTGGAGAAACTGGGCAGTTGACAATAAAGATGGCATTGCTCTAACAGGAGACGCTTTGCTTGTTTTCATAGACCAAAAATTATTACCTACTTTAAAAAATCTTGAAATTGATGAAACAACTGATAAAAGGAAATCAATTGTTAAAAGCATCTTTGAAGATGCCAATAATTATATGAAAAATGGTACTTACTTTAGACAACTTGTTAATCTTATTAATGAAATGGATTTTGAAGATATTGAAGAACGTCATGCTTTTAATGAAATTTATGAGGAATTGCTCAGAGGACTTCAAACTGCAGGAAACAATGGACAATACTTTACCCCTCGTGCTTTAACTGAATTTACTGCAGAAATGGTAGATTTAAAGATTGGTGATACTGTAGCTGATTTTGCTTCTGGAACTGGTGGATTCTTAACAAGTGCATATGAAATTTTAAAAAAACAGGCGAAAACAGTAGAAGATAATGAAATAATTAATAAAAGTATATATGGTGCTGAAAAATTTCATCTTCCATACCTTTTAGGTGTAACTAATCTGATTTTGCATGGAATTGATATTCCAAACTTAGAGCATAAAAACTCATTTTCAGATAACGTAAGAGAATTTACTGACAAGGATAAAGTATCTGTAATTTTAATGAATCCTCCATTTGGTTCTAAATCAGAGGATTCAGCAATCCAAAGCAACTTCCCTGCTGAATTTCAGACATCTGAAACAGCAGACTTATTTATGGCTCTTATAATGTATAGAATCAAAGTTAATGGTCGTGTAGGTGTTATTTTGCCAGATGGCTTTATGTTTGGTGATGGAGTAAAACAAAGATTAAAAGAAAAGCTACTCAATGAATTTAATCTTCATACAATCATAAGGCTTCCTGGTTCAGTATTTGCCCCATATACCTCAATAGCAACGAATATTTTATTTTTTGATTATAACCAAACTGGCACAGAAGATATCTGGTATTATGAAGTTCCGTTGCCAAAGGGTTACAAAGCATTTTCAAAAACAAAACCTATGCTCTCAAAACACTTTGACCCTTTAAGAGAATGGTGGAACGACAGGAAGGAATCAGAGAATAGTTGGAAAGTAACAAAGGATGAAGTTATAAAGAGAGAATATAATCTTGATATTAAGAATCCCAATAAACCAGAAGAAGAAACTTATGACCCAGTTGTATTACTTCAGAAATACAATGAGGTAAATGAAAAAATTAAAAGCTTGCAGGAAAACTTAATTGAAGAACTTAAAAACTTATTGTAGGAGGTGCAAGTGTTGAGTGTATATATAGAAAATTTTAAAACCATCTTTAGTACAAAAGATAATATTAAAACTTTAAGAAATAAAGTGCTTGAACTTGCTGTTCAAGGTAAGTTGGTTGAGCAAGGCAAAAATGATGAATCTGCATTAGAATTAGTGAAGATGATTGAAATTGAAAGAGATAAATTGCTAAAGGAAGGTAAAATAAAGAAAAAAAAGACTCGTGCAACAATTAACAAGGACGAAATACCTTTTGATATTCCTGAGGGTTGGGAGTGGGTAAGATTCGATGACGTAGCATTTTTTAAAAAAGGGCCATTTGGTAGTAGTATTACTAAAAGTATGTTTATACCAAGGGATACCAATACTTATAAAGTATATGAACAAAAAAATGCAATACAAAAGGATAATACATTAGGTGAGTATTATATTACAGAAGAAAAATTTAATGAACTTAGAAACTTTGAAGTTTTTCCTGGGGATATTATTGTTAGCTGTGCTGGTACAATAGGTGAAACCTATATTTTACCACCAGAAATTGAACCAGGAATTATTAATCAAGCTTTAATGAAGATTGAATTATCAAATCTAATCGAAAAAGATTTCTTCTTAATGTTTTTTGACACTGTTTTAAATAGTTATATTACTGGGAAAAGTAAAGGGTCTGCTATAAAAAACATACCACCATTAGATGTTTTAAAAAATATACCCTTTGCTGTACCATCACATAAAGAGCAAATACTGATTATTGATAAGTATAAATCTCTTATGTCTGAAATTGACAAGCTTGAGGAATCTCTACAAAAGAAAGAGCATCTTATGGAATTGCTTCCCAAAGCAGTTGTTGATGCTATTAGCAAATGTCAAACTGGTGAACAACTTAAAGAACAATTGTATTTTATAGTTGAAAATTTTGACATTGTTTTTCAAATGCCTGAGTCATTGCAGGAGTTAAGAAATGTTGTGCTTCAGTTAGCGATAGAAGGTAAGTTAGTGCCACAAGACACTGCTGACGAACCAGCATCAGAATTATTAAATAAGATAAAAACTGAAAAAGATAATCTGGTAAATGAAGGCAAGATTAAGGAAGAAAAAACACTGCCAAGGATTGAGGATGAAGAAAAAGTATTTGATATACCTAACACATGGAAATGGTGTAGAGTTGGAAGTATTTTAGAATTGTTAACTGATTATCATGCAAATGGTGGATATGAGACACTTAAGGCAAATGTTGAGTTACTTGATAACGAAGATTATGCCATCATGGTTAGAATTACAAATTTAGGTGAGAATCCAAAAGAAGATTATAAATATATAAGTAAACAAGCTTATAATTTTCTTTCAAAATCAAAGCTATATAAAGATGATTTAGTAATGAGCAAGATTACAGACCCTGGAACTGTTTACTTAGTACCAGAAATGAATAAGCCAATGTCTCTTGCAATGAATTTATTTTTATTAAGAATTAGCAAAAGAATCAATAGTAAATATATTTACTTATATTTAAAGGCGAGAAAAACTTATGTACAATCATTTCAAGGAGGAACATCTACAAAAACAATTACCAAAGATGCTGTAAAAGCATTAGTATTAGCATTACCACCCATAAACGAGCAACATCGAATTGTCCAAAAAGCAGAATCTATAATGAGTTTGATAAACCAGATGGAAAATAAGGTGAAACGTAAGTATAAATTGCTGGAGAAGATGGTGAGCTTGTAGGTGGTATCTTTGATTGAAGATGAATGATTATTTTAAGCTAAATAACAAATGGATTACAAAGATTTACTTTAGATTAAGAGAAGTTGGACATTATGAAAAACTTGATGAAAATAAAGTTAAATGTAAAACAAGTCAAGATATAAATGAAGAACTAATTAATAAGATAATAAATATATATAATACAAAGATAATAAAGCATTAAGAGGGAGTACCAATAGGTAAGTGGTAAGTCCCTCTTTATTACTAAGGGGATATAGTATATATATTGAGGACTTTTATTGGCAAGACTGAAAGTAGAAATAAACAGGATACAATTTATTTAGGTAAGTATCTACTATAGATTTAGATTATATGTATAAAATATAAAGCTGTTATATTGTCTATGGAAGTTGTCTGAAAAGTTATTTGATATCTAATGAACTTTTCAATAGCTAAAACTATTTGATTTTTAATGAAGTTTGGAACTGTAAAAACTGTTTGATAAATTAAGATTATTTATGATTAGTAGTATTAAGGTTCTCTATGGAAAATAATGCATTAAGGTAATATAATAAGAATAATTAAGGCATATCTTTATGAGGAGGAGATAGCATATTTATGTCTATATTTGATAAAATAAAAGATAAGTTGGATGATATTTATTATGACACACTTTTCAAATTTGATGATAAATTTGAGGACTCGCTTGATTTAATGGATAGGCGTATGCAAAGAAGATTTGTAAAATTTGCTAAAAAAGAAGACCCATTCAATGCTCTTTTGGGTTTAGAAAAATTCAAAGATGCTTCTATAAAAGATAGGGCCAAGGTTGTTTTTGCTCAGCAAAAGTCTGTAAAAAAGACTTTTGCTGAGTATGGAGATATTATAGGCGTAGATAGAGGAGGCATTTATCAGCATTACGCCATATATATTGGCAATAACAGAGTTATTCATTATGCAGGCAATAAAGATGATTTTGACACTAATTCTAAAAATATAACTATTCATGAAGATGATATGGGTAGATTTTTAGGTAATAATACTGAGTATTTTGTGTTCGATTGTGAAGCAAAAGAAAATAAAAGCATATTTGGCAAGAACTTATTAGTAGCATATAGTCCAGAAGAAACAGTTCAAAGAGCCAAATCTAAATTAGGTGAAAATAGATACAGCTTACCATTTAATAATTGTGAGCATTTCGCTATATGGTGTAAAACAGGAATACATCAATCAACTCAAGTTGATAAAGTGCTTCAAACATTAGCACCTATAATTATAAAAGTTCCTTAGTTAATAGAAAATAGTATAAGGAGAATTATTCTATGAGAACTGATGAAGAGTATGTTAAATCATCAATAGAAAAGTATATGCAAAATAATGCCGAGGAGGTTTCTATTATCGAAGGTGATGAACCACCAGATTATTATGTAATATACCAGAATAGAAAAATTTTACTTGAAATCACAAGAGCAGAATCATTATATTTAAATAATGGTAAATTGAATACAAGAAATACAATTGACCAAACAATAATTAAACTTTGTCATGAAATAAATAATGAAATAGGGATAGAAATAAATGAGAATAAATCCTTATTATTAGATACAAAGGGACCGCTTGTTAATGGTAAACTAAAAGGGTGAGATTTCGGCAAACAAAAAGGGAGAAGATTTTCCAGTTAAGTATAATAATAATCCACACTCTGGTAGAATTAAAGAGATAATTTATCAGAGGGGGATGGAAAGTTGAAGGGATGGAATTTGTTTGGTGAAGTTAAGCAATATAAAGCAATGGGTTTAAATAAATCACAGGTACAAAGAACATTAAATATAAATTATAAGACTGTAGATAAGTATTGGGACATGCCACCTGATGAGTATGCACAGCTCTGTATTGATGCTAAGTGCAGATCTAAAAAGATTGATAAGTACAAGGATGAGATTCTAGAATGGATAACAGACTTTAGAGATATGTCAGCAGCGCAAGTTCTTGACTGGATTAAAGAAAGGCATGGTAATGTAGACTTTAAAGAACGCTCATTGAGACTCTATATAAGCAATCTAAGAGAAGAATATAACTTGCCGAAGGCTGAGTCAATAAGGCAGTTTGAGGAAGTTCCAGAGCTTCCAATGGGATATCAAGCACAGGTTGATATGGGGCAAATATGGCTTGAAAAGTTAGATGGAAGTAAGGTGAAGGTTTATTGTTTTGCAATGGTATTAGCTCATTCAAGGTACAAATTCATATTATGGGCAGACAAGCCATTTACTACAGTATCTTTCATTGATGCTCATAATAGAGCTTTTGAATATCTTGGAGGCATGCCCGCTGAAATTGTATATGACCAAGATAGAGTGCTTACTGTATCAGAAAATAATGGAGACATAATTTATACCGAAGGTTTTCAGAACTATATAAATACTATGAAATATAAAGTTAGGCTTTGCAGAGGATTTGATCCCCAAAGTAAGGGCAAAATTGAAGCGGTAGTAAAATACGCAAAATACAATTTTGCTATAAATAGAACCTTTATAGATGTTGATTCATTTAACGAAGATTCCTTAAAATGGCTTGATAGGACAGGCAATGGTAAGAAACATGAAATAACAAAGAAGGTACCAGCAGAAGTGTTTACTCTCGAAAAGGAACACTTGCTACCAGTACCCGAGCTCTTTGAAAAAAATTCATCTGATATTAGTTTAACTTATGCTGTAAGAAAAAACAATATAGTTTTATACAAGCAAAATAGGTATCAGGTCCCTAAGGGTACCTATGCCCCTGGAAAAGAGGTTAAACTAATATTAAAGGGCACTAAAATGAACATCCTAGATATAGAAACTGATGAACTAATAGTGAGCCATCAAATAAGCATGAAGCAAGGCGAACTTGTTAAAATTATTCACCCTGAAAGAGATATACATAATTCTGTAGATAACATATATGAAAAAGCCTTTGTTATACTTGGAGAAACTGAAAATGCAAAGATACTTCTTGATAGCATAAGAAAGGAAAAAGTACGATACTGTAAAGACCAGCTTGGGGTAATAATAAATATAGCACCTTCTTATAAATCAGCGGTTATAAATGAAGCAGTTGATTATTGTGTAATGCGAAGCTTGTGGAGTGCAGGAATGTTTAAAGAAACGCTTGAATATCTTGCAGTTAAGAAAGATATCAAAGTTTCCACAAAGCGTACTTGTAACAATGCATCTATCCCCTCAAAGTATAAAGGGCTAAAGCCTGAAATAAGAAATATCAGTGAATACAGCAGCGCTTTGAAGGAGGATAAAGGCAAATGGAAAAACTAGAATTAATCAAGGATTTTGCTAAAAATCTAAACCTCAACTATCTAAGGATGAATGCTAACAAAGTTATTGAGAAGGCCGACTTAGGCAGCACATCCTATCAAGATTTGTTATTATCTATACTTGAGAATGAGGTAGCCTTAAAAGATAAAAAGGCACAGGAAAGAAGGCTTAAATATGCTGGATTTCCAATAGTTAAAAAGATAGAAGACTTTGATTTTGGCTTTCAAAAATCGATAACACAAAAACAAATAAACAGGCTTGCCGAAATGGAGTGGATAGAAAGGATGTATAATCTTATATTTCTAGGCCCTCCGGGCGTTGGCAAAACACATCTTGCAGTTTCATTAGGGTATAAGGCTGTAGAATTAGGCTACAAGGTAAGTTTTGTTAGTATGGATAACTTAATGCATGCTTTAAAAACGCAGGAAATATCAAGAAAAAGCAAAGGCAAAATAAACAGGATTCTTTCTTCAAACCTTGTCATAATTGATGAACTTGGATACCTGCCTATAACCAGAGACGAAGCCAATCTGTTCTTTCAATTAATTTCAGCCCTTCATGAACAGGCTTCACTTATAATCACCTCGAATAAAGGCTTCGAAGATTGGGTTGAACTCTTAGGAGATCCTGCATTAACTACAGCTATACTTGATAGAATAGCTTACAGATGTGAACTTTTTAATATGACTGGTAAAAGTTATAGACTTGAACATAGAAAATCTATATTTTAAAGAATAAAAAATGGAAAAATCTCAGTAAAATAATTTGCCGAAATTTCTCCAAAAGTACTTGCCAGTAACAA
>Ga0255336_100818_pt1 | contig 34084 bp, 37 predicted proteins | sample MeOH1_35cm_T3_17_FD_189102 | JGI IMG/M metagenome (GOLD analysis project Ga0255336, IMG submission 189102) | Sandy soil microbial communities from University of British Columbia, Vancouver, Canada - MeOH1_35cm_T3_179 | ecosystem: Engineered > Artificial ecosystem > Sand microcosm > Unclassified ...
TATAAACGAAAAAGGAAAAACTCTTAGAAAGCCGATTATGAAGGAAACTGAAAAGAATATTTTAACTACAGAGGACATCGTTAAAGAAGTAGCTTCTATGGAAGATGTAGGGTTATCTCAAAAAGAAGTAAGAGCTGCTATTAACGGCTTAAGGAATGCCATAGTTAATGCTCTTAAATCTGGTAAAAAAGTACAACTAACTGGATTTTTCACTGTACACCCTATCTACAGAGGTGAAAGAAAAGCTAATAATATTGCTACACATGAGGAAATGTTAGTTCCAGAATCAGTTGGGGTATCTATAAAATCTGGAGCTGATTTAAAAAAAGCTACATATAACTTAGACCCATCAGATTTTAAAACAATTAAATAGTCTATCAGATACTATCTATAATAGGATTTTATTCTTACGCAAAATAATAACAGGAGAAGCGATTTGTGGACAATAAGACTACCTCTTTAGAATACTTAAGCCTTAATATTGAGCGGTTAAGGTACATCTTAAATGATTTAACCACTAATAATACCAGCAATGAATTTGAAAACGAAATTGTTAAAATAAGCCAAGTTCTGGATGAGTTTATTGTAAAATATATGATTTTAAAAAACAAAGGGAAATATTAATATTTTCTAACATAAAGGAACTTTTTATAGGGGGTACTCGCTACCCTCTATTTTTTATACACTTTTTTAGACAGCAGATTTCGATTATAGAATACTTTATATCCTGTAGGCTGGTATTTATTCCTTTAATGACTATTTCTGAAAAATTACTCATTATTTTAAATTTATAAAATGTAAACATTTTGTTAACACTCGCTAGTTCATGGAGTTTTTTGGAGTGGATTTTCTTACTTCCTTCTTTATTTATAATGAATCAAACAAAAAGGAGTGGAAAAAATGGAAAACGTTTTCAGTAAAGAAGGTAATCCAATATCAACAGTAGAGGAGGTGCTATCAATTTTAAATCCAGACAATAATGTATTAGAGCTTAGAATATTAAAAACCAAAAATGGAACTGTTAGTGGATATTTCAATGACATGAAAGAGCTTGCTAAAAATGCAGATATTTTTAACGGACATAATAATGTATTTATTACATTAAATCCTTGTAATACAGACCTACTTGCTAGAGCTAATAATAATATTCAATTCTATGCAAAAGATACTACTAATGATAATGAAATAATAAAAAGAATCTGGCTACCTATTGACTTTGACCCTGAACGCCCATCTGGTATCTCTTCAACTAATGAAGAACATACACTAGCTATTGAAATGGCTAAATATGTACAAGAAGAGCTATCTGAAGCTGGATTCCCAGAAGGAATTTTAGCTGATAGTGGGAACGGAGCACATTTACTTTATAGAATAGACTTAGAAAATACTACTGAGAATAAAGAGTTGCTTAAATCTTTTCTTAAAGCTTTAGATTCTCTATACTCTGACCAAAAAGTAAAAATAGATACAACTGTTTATAATGCAGCCCGTATTTGGAAGCTCTATGGTACTATGGCTGTGAAAGGAGAGAATTTAAAAGAAAGACCTCATAGACAGGCACAAATACTTTCGCCTCGAAAAGAACTTAAACCAGTAGATATTGAAATAATTAAGCAAATATCTGATATGGTCGATTCCAAAGACAATAAAAAAGTAAAATCAACCAATTCTTCACCTTCAAAAATGTTTGACGTTGAAGAATTCATTAAAAAACATGGAATATTGGTTAATTATACTCAGCCTTATAAAGGAGGTACTCTTTGGAATATCCAATGTCCAATGAATGAGGAGCATGCAAAAGACGCTCGTATAATTCAGTTACCTAATGGTGCTATAGAAGCAGGATGTTTCCATAATTCATGCCAAGGCTGGGGATGGAAAGAGTTAAGAGAAAAGTTTGAACCAGACTACAATAAAAAATCTAATCAATCCAAAAATATTTTACCTCCTCCACCTCACTTAGCTAAATATCATGAATTGTTACAACCACGTTTTGGAATTGATGAAAATGGAATGCTCTATAAAATTTCTAAAAAGAATGGAGGTGAATATTTCAAAAATCTATTATGTAATTTTATAGCAATACCGACAGAGAAAATTTCTTCAGATGATGGGTATGGGCAAACACAGTACCTTAAAATATGTGGGTATATAGGTGAAAAAGAACTACCTTCAATAGAAGTTAAAATCGCAGAATTCCCAACTATGCACTGGACCTTAGAATGGTCATTAGAGCCTACTATTTTCGCTGGAAACGGAAATAGAGACTTTGTCAGAGAAGCAACTCAATGCCTATCTAAAAACATAAAAAATACTACTATTTTTAAGCATATAGGATGGAAAAAAATCGAAGATAAGTGGTGCTACCTACATGCAGGAGGTTCCATAGGTAAAGAAAATGTAGAAGTTAATTTAACAGAAGAAGGATTAGACAACTATATCTTAGAAAACCCAGCGACCTTAAGTAAAGAAGCTAAAAAAGAAGCTATAAGAAAAAGTATGGAGCTTTTAGACTTATTTTCTAATTCCTTTGTTCTTATATCTGAGTCTTTCCTTGCCCCACTATGTGAGCCATTAAGAATAGCAGGCTATGAACCAGGATTTAGCGTATGGATTGAAGGACGAAGCGGAAGCCATAAAAGCACCATAGCAGCATTATTCCTTAATTTCTTTGGTAAGAATTTTTCTGTAACTAATTTACCAGCCAGCTTTAAAGATACTAAAAATGCTCTTGAAAGATTGACTGCTATATGTAAAGACAGCTTAATAGTAATAGATGACTACAGGCATTCAACAAATAAGCGTGAAAATGGAAATATGGATAGTATTGCAAGTTCACTTCTATGGAACTTTTCAAATAAAGATGGTAGACGTAGAATGACTTCAGAAACCAAATTAAGAAAATCATATAAATCAAAAGGGATGGGAATATTTACTGGAGAAGATAACCCTTCAGTATTAGGAGAAAGCACAGTTGCTCGTTATCTTTCCATAGAATTAAAGCGTAATGAAATTGGCTTAGATAAACTTTCAGCTTGTCAGAAAAATACTACTTATTTCAATCAGACTATGGCATCTTATATAGAATGGCTGGCTGAAAGGATGGATATATTACCAGAAGAACTTAAGTTATATTTTGAAGAGTTTAGAAATGAAGCTATGGAAAATTTTAAAGCCCATCCTAGGTTTCACTCTACTTTCTCTTGGATAAAGATTGGACTTACTTATTTCTTGAAGTTTGCTTTAGATATGGAAGTTATAACTGAACAAGAGAAAGAAAACATTATTGAAAGTTGTTGTAATAAATTGCTAGAGATTGCTTCAAATCAAATTGAATCAGCGGAAGATGAAAAGATTTCAACAAAGTATATTACTGCTCTTTCAGTGTTAATGAGTAGTGGGAAAGTTAAAACTACATCATTAATATCTAGCTTAGACGATGAAGATACAGACCCACCAACAAACTATAAAGCTGAAATGATTGGTTGGCATGATAATGAATACTACTATATAATGCCAACAATTACTATGGGAGAGGTAAGACAATTTTATAGTAGACAAGGCTACGACTTTAGTATTTCTGCAAAATCACTTTATAAGGAATTAGAATCTTCTGGCTTTATTAAAAGGTCAAAAGACAAACCAAATCCTGGTTCAAAAACAATATTCGGTGGTAGTAAAAAGGTATTAACAATCTCAAGGAAAATTATTGATAATTTCACTACAGACACCGAAAGCGGTAATTAAAATACCTATAGCATATTAGTAACCTATATAATTATAGGATTATTAAGGACTGGAAATATCGACTTCTGGATTTTACCTAGATAGGGTTGTTTTTTGAAGTAATTGTGGTAATTAAAAAGTAGTATTCCACTAAAAGTTTCCTCTAAAACCAGTGACCGAATAGTAAAAACTATGGGTATTTATTACCTCTTTATGATTAAAGAAGCGGTAATACTATAAGAGATATGTATATTGGTTATGAAGTATTAACCTCAGTTATTACTTTCAGATATCAGCTATAAGCTCTTAAGGGTTACCCTTCTCTATCTTTTAAGATGGTATTTTCACTTCCACCACTCTAACATTAAAATGTAGGCTTAAATTTATAAATTTAAATCCATAAATTAATTTTAAGGATTTAATTATTCCTTAGTCTATACACTATGTAGACATTAAACTGTCTACTAAGAAACCCAATTTTACTTTTTCTACAGAATACCCAGTTAAGACAAATAGAAATTTTATTAGGTGGAGCTGACAAAAGCTCCACTTTTATTTTTTATAAATTTAAAGATGAATCTATAATTTCTAATTTAAGGTATTAATAATCCTTATCTTATAGCCATAATTTATTCCATCAGATTTTAAGAATAAGACATTTACTATCTATCTTAATAGTATTTATTCTCCTATCTTTTTATCTATTATTTTTATTGGTATATTTATCCTCTAATTTACCCCTCTTAAGAAATAAACTTAAAATTTCTAAATCCAGTTTAAGGTGCTCATTATTTCTACATCACTTCATCTACTAGACATTAAAATGTAGGTTTAAATTTTATTCTCATGCTTTCAAACTTCTGAAAACCGCTATTTCACTAATGCTAATTATTATATCTCCAGTATATTTTGTCTAAATATATAAGCAGTAGAGATAAGGACAATTATATCCAAACTACTTCCATATAATTGTAAGTTTTTCATCTAGTATGTGATTTTATATTTCTATAATTTTTAGCTATTATTAAAACGATTTCACGAACGTAAGTTCAGAGTAAATTCTTATTGCCCTGCTTTTATTATAGCAAGGTTAAGAACAGCCCCGAATACAGTCTAGTGATAATGATTATCACTTGATGAAGATTAACTGTATTCTACTGACTGCTTTTAACCCACTAGCAATAAAAGGAGTGGTCTTAAAATGAATCTATTAAATTCAACCTCAGATAACACTGAATATGAAACCCTAATAAACATTCTTTCAGAAATAGTTTTAAATCTAACAAAAAATCAAGCTGAAAAACAGGATATTAAAGGAGGATGTACTAATGAAAAAAGACAATAGTAAACAAGAATATATAACTAGAGTAGCTATCTATGCTAGAGTATCGACACAAGAACAAGCTGAACAGGGTTATAGCATAGATGCTCAATTAGAGATGCTTAATAACTACTGTAAGGAAAATAATAAAGTTTGTTTTAAAGAATATGTAGACAGAGGTATTTCTGGTAAATCCATAGAAGGAAGATATCAACTCCAGCAGATGCTACTGGACGCTAAGGCTGGATTATTCGATGAAGTTATTGTATGGAAAATAAATAGATTAGCAAGAAAACAGCTCGATTTATTAAAGATAGTAGAGGAACTTAATAAATACAGCGTGACCTTTAGAAGTTACAGCGAAAACTTTGAAACAGAAACTCCTATGGGTAGATTTGCCCTTCAAATGATGGGAAGTGTAGCTGAGTTAGAGAGGAACACTATAGTAGATAACGTGAGAATGGGTATGCGTCAAAAAGCCAAAGAAGGTAAATGGAATGGCGGTATAGTTTTAGGCTATAGGTCAGTATCCATTGGAGACGAAACATCTAAAAATAAAGAAAGAGGACTAGAAGTTGTCCCAGAAGAGGCTCTTATAGTAAAAAAAATTTATACCATGTACTCAGAAGGAAAAGGCTTAAAAGCTATTGCTAACCAGCTTAATCATGAAGGATATAAAAGCAAAAAAGGGATACATTTTCAAGTAAATGGAATTAGAGACATCCTTCATAACCCAATGTACATTGGTAAGATTAGGTTCGGCAAAAACTCAAACTCTCATATTAAAGGAAGGGGCAAGGATAATAATTATATAATAGCGGAAGGAAAGCATGACCCTATAATCTCTGAGGATTTGTGGAATAAAGTACAAGCCTTATACGAAGAAAAATCAGGTAAGCCACCTACTACATTTCACGGAAGCTTTCCCCTTACTGGTCTAGTGAGATGCCCAGTATGTGGAGCTGGCATGGTAGCCCATAGGAGTAAAAGAAAACATAAAGATGGTACTTATACAGTCCACAGATATTACGCTTGTGGTAACTGGAGAAATAAAGGTTCTTCTGTCTGCAACGCTAACGGAATTAGAGCAGATTATGTTGAAGATTATGTCTACAATCGCATAAATGAAGTACTACTCAGCCCATATATCCTTAAGGACGTAGTTAATAATATTAACAAAAATAATAATAGTAAAATACAACCGCTCCAAGAAGAACTAAATCAGATAAATAAACAGTTATCCAGCTTTAATGAAAAGAAAAAGAAATGTTTTGCTCTATATGAAGAGGATATCATAGACAAGAACTTATTTAAGGAAAGGCTTGATTCTCTAAAATCAGAAGAAGAAGTACTCTATAAGAGAAAATCTTCAATTGAAACTTCTTTAAATACAGAAGTTACTGCCTCTATACAATATGAATATGTAAAAAATGTACTTAGTAACTTTAGAGACAACCTTAAATATTCATCCCCAGAACAGGAGAAAACTTTTTTGCACCTTATGATAGACAATATTATTATTACTAAGGATAAGAAAATAGAAAACATTGTATTAAAGTTTGATGAGAATATTCAAGAGCTTTTCTCAAAGCCTACTCCAAGAGAATCCTCAGATACTGAGGATTCTCCATTAAATACCAAGGAAATTACTAATTATTATCCGTCATTTATGGTACGGTTCACCACAATTAATCCTAAACCCCCTATAAGCCTGCTCCAGCAAAATTACTCTCATTAACTGATGTGGAAAAGTCATTTTTGAAAAAGATAATTTGAAGTCGGCCCTATTTAAAACTTCCTTTGAAAGTCCAAGTGAGCCACCTATAACAAATGCAATATTGCTATTTCCTTTTATACCTGCAGCTTTAATGAAATCTGCAAGTTCCTCTGAAGATAGCATTTTACCTTCTATAGCCAATGCTACAACAAACATGTTGTCTTTAATAGCTTTTAAAATCGCCTCTCCTTCCTTTCCCTTTATCTGAAACTCTTCCTTTTCTGAGGCATTCTCCGGTGTCTTTTCATCTTGCAGCTCTATTATTTCTAACTTACAATATCTGCTTAGCCTTTTAGAATATTCAGCAATGGCATCTTTAAGATATTTCTCTTTTATTTTACCAACAGTTATAAGTATAATATTCATTTTAAGCTTCAATCCCTTTTCTATAAAAATTAATGCCGCCCTATATTTATTCAATAGGTCGGCATTTTAGTTACAATTAACTATTAAGCGTTAGCACCGCAGCATTTTTTATATTTCTTCCCGCTGCCGCATGGACATGGATCATTTCTTCCTACTTTATTTTCATTTACTATAGTTTTACTTTCTCTCCATTTTACTTGGATTTCTTTTCTCTTTTCCTTGACGAAAATTCCCTCCCATTGAGGTAATTCATAAAGATAATCTGCCTTTGCATCTAGCATATTGAAATAAAGCTTCTCAAAGTCTATATTTATTTCTATTTCTGAGCTTTCATCTATATTTTCTAAATCTATATTTTCTTTTAAACTTTCATTAATGCCATCTAAAAATCCCATAAAAAATATATTTGTCGTTTGGAATTCTTCTGCTAAGTTATTAATAGTACCTTTTACAATTTCTTTATGATTTGCTAAAAGTTTTGTGTATATGCTCTTTTCAATTAACCCGTATTCCTGCCAGAAAGCAGCTTCTCCCTTAGTCTTTACAAATTCCACAACCATATCTGTCCAATCTTTATATAGGCTCATCTTCATTTCTCCTTTTGTAAATCTTTTATTGTAACTTTATTACAATTATAATAATTTTCCTTTATTTATTCAACAATATATTTTCAATATCTTCTTTTCCAAAGGGCTTCGATATATTGTAATTTCCGCCTAAGCTTTTTATATCCTTATTTTCTACAAGAATTTTAACCTTTGATACTGATGAAAGCTGAGTTAATGAATTTAAAATTCCTCTAAGACAGGCTTCTTCTTTTACTGGAGCCATAGGGAAATTAGCTTCTTTACTTAAGTTTACATAGGCTATTTTATCCTTAATCGAAAAACTAAGAAGCTTTGTTTCTTTTGGAAGTACCGGTTTTAGCTTGCTTACGTTTGATGGTCCTTTAAGAAATTCCTGCATTATAATCTCACCAATAACCTCTTCCTTATTTATAAGCCTTTCTTCCTTAACTACATCTGCTTTATCTTTATTAGTAGAGCCATCAAAATATAAATCTAAGCTGATACTATTATCCTTTTCTTTTGGTAATACTACGCTTTTTATCTTATCATTGTTATTTGAGCTAAGTTTATCCTTCTTTTCGCATCCCGTAACCCCTATTGAAGTAATAACTAAAGTACTGAATAAGAATACAGAAAGCATTCTTTTCATTCTCTCACCCCATTTTAAAATTCAACATAATTGCTTGGCATATCCCTTTTAGCTACTGTTAGTGAAATATCCTTATTTAAGTTTATTTTTCTAGCAGTTAAAATATTTACTACTGTTTGATATGCAAGCTCAGGATAATTATTTGTTTTACTTAAATGTCCTAAAATAACTTTTTTTCTCTTGTATCCATCTATCATATCAGCAATAGCTTTTCCTGAGGCTTCATTTGATAAATGTCCAACATCACTTAATATTCTTCTTTTTAAATTATATGGATATGGTCCGAATTTTAGCATCTCTATGTCATGATTACTTTCAAATAGAATTACATCAGCATCTTCTATGTTTTCCTTTACTACATCTGAGTAATATCCTAAGTCTGTAGCCACAGCAGCCTTCTTCTTATTATGATATAAAGTATAACCCTGTGCAGCTGCAGCATCATGAGATATAGGAAAACTTTTTATATCCATGTCCTTTATGCTTGTATAATTTTTTGACATAACCTTTATGTTATGTTCTTTAATATTCCCAACTAAACTGCTCATGGCTTTCCATGTAAGCTCATTAGCATATATAGGTATATCATACCTTCTTGATAATACCCCTACACCTTTAATATGATCAATGTGTTCATGTGTTACGAAAATAGCATCTAGTTCAGAAGCATTTTCACTGATTTCATTTAAGGCTTTTTCTATATTTTTACCTGGTAAACCAGCATCTATGAGTACTTTTGCCTCACCGGAGGATACAAATATACTGTTTCCGCTGCTGCCACTATATAACGAACAAAATATCATAAAAATCCCCCTAAAATCCCTTTAGCAATCTTCTGTTTTTATTCTTCTTATTTCTGCACCTAACATTTTAAACTTTTCTTCAATGTGTGGATATCCTCTATCAACATGATCAATACAAGTTACTTCTGTTGTTCCTTCTGCAACGAGTCCAGCTATTATCATTGCAGCTCCAGCTCTTAAATCAGTAGCCTTAACCACAGCTCCAGTAAGTTTACCGATCCCATCTACAATTGCTGTCCTGCCTTCTACCTTTACATTTGCTCCCATTTTTTTAAGCTCATCCACAAACTTAAATCTACTTTCCCATACGCTCTCATTTACAATGCTCCTACCCTTAGCTAAGCTTAATAGAGTAGTCATTGGCTGCTGAACATCTGTTGGAAATCCAGGGTATGGAAGTGTTTTAATGTTAACACCCTTTAATTTTCTATCTGACTTTATAAGTATTGAATCTTCATTTTCTGTAACATGAACGCCCATTTCAATTAGCTTAGCAGTTATTGACTCTAAATGTTTTGGAATAACATTGCCAACAACAACTTCACCACCACATGCGGCAGCGGCTATCATGTATGTACCAGCTTCTATTTGATCTGGAATTACACTGTAATTACAGCCCTTTAATTCCTTTACACCTACTATCCTAATTATATCTGTACCAGCACCTTTAATGTTTGCACCCATAGAATTTAAAAAGTTAGCTACGTCTACAACATGAGGTTCCCTAGCTACATTTTCAAGTATTGTGGTTCCTTCTGCAAGTGATGCTGCCAGCATAACATTTATAGTTGCTCCTACACTGACTACATCAAAAAATATATTTGCTCCAATAAGTTTTTCTGCTTTTGCTTTTACAAGACCATGTTCTATAGTAACCTCTGCTCCTAAAGCTTCAAATCCTTTTATGTGCTGATCTATAGGTCTTACACCAATAGCACATCCTCCAGGCAAATCTACATTTGCTTCCTTAAATCTGCCAAGGAGCGCCCCTATAAGATAATAAGAAGCTCTCATTCTTCTAACATCCTCAGTGTTTGCAAATACACTATTGATTGTTGTGCTGTCTATAGTTACACAATTATTACTTTTATTTATCTTACAATTAAGACTTTCTATAATTCTTTCTATACATTGAACATCTTCTATTTCTGGTATGTTGTCTATTACTGAAACACCACTGCTGGCCATAATAGCAGCAGGCAATATTGCTACAGCAGCATTTTTAGCTCCGCTAATGTCTATTTTTCCAAACAGCTCTTTTCCACCATTTATAACAAGCTTATCCATGCGTACCCATCCTTACTAATTTTTTTATTACATAATGCTATATCAATTAAAATTTATTTTTCTAAGTCAAATTACAAATTTCATTATACCATAAAATAAATATTATATCAGAATTTAATCTTAGGTATATTTTTCCACAATATATAAAAAACATACATTATCCATTATATTATATATTAAACAAAGTGTAATTTCCATGGTAAATTTGCAATTAATTTATAAATACTTTCATATTATATTATAAAAAAATAAAAGGTAGTTTATACTAAAAATACTTTAGGGATATTTGGTAAGTATTTTTAGCTTAAATTACCTTCTACAGTTATTGTTACTAGTTTTTTAACTTAATACAAAGCTTCCGCAATCAGTGCATTGTACGGTATTTGCTTTAGCTTCATGTTTAACTACTTGAATCTGCTGTAAAGTACAATAATTATCATCATGACAATGATATTTACATTCATTTACTGTACATCCTATACTGCTGTTATGCTTTCCATTACTTACTGTTGCCATATTTAGTCCTCCTAATAATTAAAATGTTGCATACATGATACAAGACGTAAAAACATTCTATGTACGATGTATACCATTTTAGTATTAGAATAAACAAGCCATATTATACTTAGTATAAATATGGTATAATATTTTTATAACTTCTGCTTAGTTAAGGGGGAAAAAATGAAATACTATTTAGTTGCTTTATTTGATACAGAATCTTATTCTGCTATGGAAACGATTCAAAAGAGCATTTGCAAAAAATATAAATTATACAAAAACGTTCCTATGCTGCATATAACTTTAGAGACAATTGATGACCCAGACATGGATAAACTTTCAAGAATACTTTCTGATATTTTAAAACCCTATAAAACCTTTAAGGTAGAAACAAATGGAATTATATGTTTTGATGCGCCATACAAATCTGTAAATTTAAAAATTGAAAATAAAGGATATATTATTCGTTTAGCAAGAACTATTAATGATACATTAAAGCTTCATGGTTTTGATGTAAGAGAAAATATAGAAGATTGGGATTTACATGTTTCACTTGCTAACACCAATTATGCCATTAGAGAATGGACTGGAAAAGAATATGTTGCAGCCTGCAGCGATGCTAAAAAGGAAGGCTTTTATAAACTTGCAAAAATTGAGCGAATTGAACTATGGAAGCCTATAAATAACAAAAGGGAAATGCTGGTAAAAAGCTTTCCTTTAAGAACGTTTTAGAAGTTGATTGCGGCATAGAGAATATTAAATCTTTCTTTAGTCGCGGAACTTACTGAAATCATAAAATAACGCGGAAGTGACCTTTTATTAAATCCCATCCGCGTGTTCCGCCACTTCAGTGAGTTCCGCGTCAAAAAATCTTTTAATTGTTATTACGTAATAAATAAATATTTTTCGTAAACAGCAATTAATTATTGCTGTTTACCACACTTAGGACAAAACTCTGCTTCCTCTTCCATTGTAGTCCCGCATTTTTTGCACTGCTTCCTATCCTTAAGTTTTAATATTTTCTTTTTAATACTTTCCATATCTTTATTTATTGAATCTATTTCTTTGCATTTTTCTATTAAACTGCTGTCACTAATTTTATTATCTGTATATTCCTTGTATATCTTCTTTCCTAATTTTAAATAAATCTCATCAATAAGCTTCTCATTAGAAGATAATGACATGTTAAGCTTAGAAATTTCTATTAAGTTTTCAGATTTATAAGCAACATTTGAAACTCCATCTTCTAAGCATTTCCCTATTTTTGATAAACTATCTTTAAATCCCATAATTAAGCTCCTAAAAACTTTTATAATTTAGTATATGATTATTTTTAGCAAATTGATTCCAGGTAAAAAACATAGCAGTTAATAATTTAAACTTATTTATCTATACAAATAAGCCCCCGGGGGGGGGGCTTATTTTACTAATTATAATTATCAATTGTTAACTCAGCAAAGCTGTTAGATGTCCAATAAGTTTTTCTTATAAGCAATATAAAGATCTCTAAGCTCTTTGATCTTATCTTCTAATTCTATTTGAAGTGTTGAAACTTCCTCATAGTCCTTAGCATCTACAGCATCTTTAATTCTTGTAAATAAGCTTTTCTGCGTATAGGAATCCTTCATAATATTATATCTTAAATTGTTTATAGCCATCCAATTTGAAACATCAAGATCTAACGCTTTATCTATGGAATGCAGCATTTTAAATCCTCTTATTTCATCACTGTAATTAACTATTATCCTTCCAGTTATCTCAGTAAGCCATCTCTTAATAACAGCTAATCTATAACTGTTAATTAATTTATCATTTAATACATCCCCTGCTTTAAGTGAATTTAATTTATCTGGATATTTTTTAAAGGCAGTAAGATTCTCATAGACAGTTGCTGGAGCTTTTCCAAAGAATCTTTCTCTATCTTCGGTATTGAAATCTTCAAATACATCTTCTTCAGTTCTATATGCTCTATCCTTTTCTAAATAAGAAGTTTCCTCTCCCGGCTTTTTAGAAAGCTCAGCTAAAAGATCATCTTCAGTTTTTCTGTTACCAATTGCATAGCTTATTCCATCTATCATTGACATATATAAAGCTGCTAAGCATAAATAGGTATTAGTATGAGGGTTAGGTGCTCTAAGCTCAAACCTTGTTGCAAGCGGATTTTCTTTGTCTCGTACAAGTCCCATTAAAATAGTTCTGTTTCTTGAAGGCACTTCTACGCTATGACCTAGAGAAGTAACTATACAAACTGGAGCTTCAAATCCTGGCTTAAGCCTTCTTAATGAATCATTAGTTGCGGAAATAAAAGGATTAATTACTTCATAATTATTTAAAACTCCCATAACAGAGGCGTACCCAATTACACTTAAATAATGATTTTTAGTTGCTGTAAACAAGTTAATTCTCTTGTTATTTTTTAATTTTAAAGCTAGGCCTACATGAGTGTGTTCACCACTACCTGCGACACCCTCAATAGGCTTAGCGAGGAAGGTAACATCAAGTCCGTATCTTCTAAAGGTTTCTTTTACAATGGTTCTAGCTAAAAGTTCATTATCAGCTGCCTGAAGAGAAGTGGAGTACTTCCAGTCTATTTCAAGCTGTTCCATTATATGAGTAAGATTACCGGACTCATCAATCTTTGCCTTTACTCCCCCAACTTCTTTATGTCCCATTTCTGGTTCTAGGCCATACTTATCCATAAGTATTAAGCTCTCTTCTAAGGCAGTACGAACTGCACCCTTAGTTCTTGTCCAGTATTGTTCCTGCAGTACCTGTGAAGTTGAAAGTTCTTCAACTTCAGCCTTTTCATCTGGAGTCTTTACCCAAAACTCCAACTCTGTAGCTGAGGTGGGTACAACGTCTTCTATATCATCAATCTTAATAGCATAACCCTTTAATGATTCTGGGTACTTTTTAAATAGATCAAGCAGCGTATTTTTAATATACTTTATAGAGCTGCTTAATATATTTCTTGAATCTACAGCCTTTCCTTCATGTAATAAGAAACTTGGAATTCTAAGCGTTCCTACTGGCTTGTTAGTATCTACATCTATATTTTCATAATTATAATCTATATACCAATTTACTTCTAAATCAGCTACAATATCAACCTTTGCATTATTTAAACTTGCTATTCCTGGGAGGACTACAGATGAGCCGTCAGTTTGAACTGCTCCATTTAGAAAAGTGTCGATATCATCTAAGAAAACTTTTACAGGTATTTTCTCGTCTGTGTCATTTCCAGCTAAGTCTATACCGATTAAAGACACAAATTTTATTTCTGCGTGTTCTGCAAGTAATTTTCTTAAACTTTCTTTAGAATGTTCTTCCTTAGGTACAAGATAAATTAAATCCTTATACATAATTCTCCTCCTGAAAATCTTATTTTAAATTCTTAATACATTCATTATACGTTCATATTGTGCTTTAGTTCCTTTACAACACACTATAAGTTTGCAGTAATTTTGAATAAATATTACAAACTCTAAACTCAATTTTATTATAGTAAAGTACTTGAGTCAATATAAAATTTGAAAGTTTTATAATTAATTTATTCATTCTTTTGAAATTTTGAAAGAATGAATTCCTTCAATTTTAAGAAATATTTCTATTACACAACTCTACTAATTTGGAGTATAATTACTGTAGATTACAATATAATGAGCCCAGGGGGTGAAAACTTGAAAATAAAGGTCGAATTAAGTAGTAAGCCAATTGGTTTCTTTGATTCCGGAGTTGGCGGAATAAGTGTTCTAAGGGAGGCAAGAAAGCTTCTTTCCCATGAGGACTTTATATATTTCGGTGATTCTAAAAACGCACCCTATGGTGTGAAATCAGCTGAAGAAGTAAAAAAACTCACCTTTGCTGCTGTAGATTTTTTAATTTCTAAGGGAGTAAAGGCAATTGTTATAGCATGCAATACGGCTACAAGCGCCGCTATAGATGATTTGAGAGATTATTATAAAGATATCCCCATAATAGGGATTGAACCTGCACTTAAGCCTGCAGTAGAAAATCATAATCTTGGCAAGATAATTATAATGGCTACACCAATGACATTATATGAAACAAAGTTTAGTAATTTAATGAATAGCTATAAAAGCAAGGCGGATATAATACCACTTCCATGTGCAGGGCTGGTAGAATTAATTGAAAATGGGAAAACAGAAGGAGAAGAAGTAAATTCTTATCTAACAAGAAAACTAAAGCCTTATTTAAATAGCCCTATAGGCTCTGTTGTATTGGGCTGTACCCATTATCCTTTCATAAAAACAGAATTATCAAGGATTCTTAGTAAAACTACTACTATAATTGATGGCAGCATAGGAACCTCAAGGCAATTAAAAAGACAGCTTGAAAATATTGATGCTTTAAATAATCAACCTATGGAAGGTAATATCGAAGTATTAAATTCCCTTGACAGTGAAAGCATTATCGAGTTTTCTTATAAATTATTAAATAGCTAATTACCCTTTAACTTAATTTTGACCTTTACAATGCTTCATTCTTCATAAAAACAGCTATTTAATCTATTTTTAATTTTAGATATCAATTTCATTGTGAACATATTTTGTCACTTTAGAATACATTGAATAATAAAAGTACAATGGAAATAAGGTGATAAAAATGAAAGTTTTTTGGCTCAAAAAATTCACTGGAGAAAATCCCTTGCCTCTGTATAGATCTTTTCTGGAGTCAGAAAATCTATATTCTGCAAATGTTGAGGAAACTCTGCCTTTTAGTTATGTTACAATCAATAATCCAATTAAGAGCAATTTAGTATATATTCTCAATACACTTTATTTAAAGTCTTATGATTGCTCAGCTTTAAAACTTTTTATGACAGATGATGTAAGCTACGCTTCAAATAATGCAAATAATAATTTAGAAATTAAACATTTAAATGATAATATTAATATTTCAGATATGATAGAACTGCCTACAATTACTAATACATCAAATCTTTTAAGTAATCATTATGTTATAATTATCCCTGGGGGCAGTCTTATAATTAAGACTAATTCACCAATACTTAATGCAAAACTGTGCGTGAATTATACTACTCAAGAATTATAATTATAACCCTGCAAATTAACTCTGCAGGGTTTATATTTTTTATTATGTATTGTATAATTATAATTGCTATGGTAATAACTACTAAATGAAACCACATACAGATAAGGAGAGATAAATATGCAAAACCCTATAGTAACTATTAAAATGAATTCAGGTAAAATAATGAAAGCTGAGTTATATCCTGATATAGCTCCAAATACAGTTAAGAACTTTATAAGCTTAATTAATAAAAAATATTATAATGGAGTTATATTTCATAGAGTTATCCCTGGCTTTATGATACAAGGCGGAGACCCAGAGGGTACTGGAATAGGTGGTCCTGGCTACTCTATAAAAGGAGAATTTACTTCTAATAAATTTAAAAATGACTTAAGACATACTATTGGAGTTTTATCCATGGCTAGAACATCATATCCTAATTCAGCAGGAAGTCAATTTTTCATTATGACTTCCGATGCACCTCATCTTGATAACCAGTATGCTTCCTTTGGAAAATTAATAGAGGGCATTGAAGCTTTAAAAGAAATTGTCAGCGTTAAAAGGGACTTTAGAGATAAGCCTCTTGAAGATCAAGTAATGGAAGAAGTTTCGGTAGATACCTTTGGCACAGAATACGGAGAACCCGATAAATATTAACAGCCTATTCCATAAAGGAAGGAGATGAAAATTATGAACAATAATAAAATGGCTCTCATTTATGGTTTTAATGAAGAAGAAAAAGCCCTGCTAGATAAGACCCTTACAGAGCTTCAGCTTCCTAAATATAAGGTAATAGAAAAAAATATGGCAAATATGAAGCTTAAAGATATTATCAATGGCTTTATGCTAGACACCTATGATAAGGTTTTACCTGAGGAAAAAATTATCTTATTTAATAATTTTACTGATGAAGAGCTGGATAAAACAGTGAGAAGAATACGAGAAAATAAGACTATTAAGCCAATTTTAGCTGTAGTAACACAAACCTCAATTAACTGGGAATTTCATTATCTTGTTGATCATTTACTTGATGAAAGAGAACAAGCTAAAAAATATATACAGCAAAAATCTAAATAAAGTTATGGAAAGAACTCTAATTTAATTGGAGTTCTTTCTTTTTTAATCCCTAAAATATTCAAAATTCCATAATAAAGTAATTTATTAGAATTTTATAAAAAATAAATAAAAATATTTTTTTGTAAAAGTTTACAGAACTTTTAAAATTCATTGATATTTAGTACAATATTAAGTGTCTTAAAAAATAAATAGTTATACTATTTTTCAAAAGGAAAGGCGGCTCTTATATGAACTTACAAAAGTTGTATGATTATCAAAATAAACTAGACGCAGAAATCCAATCTAAAATAGATACTCAAGGTAAACTTTTGCTTTCTCAAAAGCTATTAGCCCTGCAAGTAAAAGTTGGAGAATTAGCAAATGAAACTAAATGTTTTCACTATTGGACTTCAAGAAAAATACAGTCTAGAAAAAGAATCCTAGAGAAATATATTGAAGCTATATATCTTATTCTTAGTATTGGAGTTGAGAAGGAATTTATTGAAACTGAGTTTGAAGTTAAAGAAGTTGAATATGAGCTTACAGAACACTTTTTAAATCTATTTATTGATATGAACGATTTTATGGTATGTTCATCAAAAGATCATTATATAACTATTATAGAGGACCTTTTAAGTCTAAGCCTATTTTTTGGTTTTACAGAAGATGATATTCTAAATGCTAACTGCGAAGTTTTTAGCGCATAATAAAAGTAGATTACGTCTTAGAGCATCTAAAAACTTTATTAGACACGTAGCTGGCGTAAATTATAGAACACTGGGAAGGGCCCTTTATAATACTTCTGCGAGTTCATGGCCAAAAAAATTTAATATGTAATATTTTTAGTTGTCACCTTAATTATCATAATGAGTTTTTATTAGTAATTATAAATTTATCTTAAAAGAGCATAATAAGATAATAATACTAATTTAAATGTATAGTATTTGATAATGTGAGGTGACTTTTTATGTTAGGCGTAATTTTTTCTATAATAGCAGGTGTGACCATGAGTCTTCAAGGAGTATTTAACACTAGGCTTTCTGATAAAATAGGAACGTGGGAAACAAATGTCTTTGTTCAAGCAACTGGATTTATTTTGTGCGTAATTGTATTTTTAATGGCTGGAAATGGCAGCTTTAAAAATATTAAAGATGTCAATAAGTTATATTTATTAGGTGGACTGCTTGGTGTTATTATCATATTTACAGTTATGACGGGCATAAAAAACTTAGGCCCTACTTGTTCTATATCAATAATTTTAGTTGCTCAGCTTACAGCAGCAGCTTTAATAGACGCTTTAGGATTATTTGATACGGAAAAAATAGTTTTTGGCACAACGAAAATAGTTGGTGTAATAATCATGATTGCTGGTATTATTATTTTCAGATGGAAATGCTAATTGAAAAGTGTTGGTTTAATTAGTAGTTAAAGATTTTACTTCCTGCAGAGTTATTATTTCATAATATCATAATGCTTTTATGTATTTAAACTGTTATAATTATAAATGATAAGTATTTAACAGAAAGGAAGCATTTTATGGATTTTAAACAAATTGAGGCTTTTATAAGTGTGGCAAAGCATAAAAGCTTCTCTAAGGCAGCCAATACAATTTTCTTATCTCAACCTGCAATTAGTGCTCAAATATCAGCTTTAGAAAAAGAACTTAACTCTCAGCTCTTTGATAGAACTTCAAAAGAAGTTGCACTTACAGCAAATGGCGAAGCCTTTTTACAATATGCACTTGATTTGGTTAATACCCGAAATGCAGCTATTTGTCATTTATCCGATTCTACTAATAGCGTTTCTGGCAGATTTACTTTAGCTGCCAGCAGCACTCCTTGTAATGCTATTGTACCAATGCTTATTGAAAAGTTCTCACTAAAATACTCTAAGGTTACTTTTAATATTACGGAACAGCCTTCAGGAGAAATAATAGAGAATATACTGAAGTTTAATTGTGAAATAGGACTAATTGGAAGCTGTATTAAGGATGAAAGATTACACTGTCATAAACTTACTAATGATGAACTTGTATTAATTTCAAGTCCATCATTAAAGGTACCTGACACTGTCTCTAGAGATTCATTACTAAATTATAAATTTATATTTAGGGAACGAAATTCAGCTACGAGAAAGAGTTTTGAAAAGGCTCTTATTGATTCAGGGTTAGACATAGAAAAAATGAATATAATTTGTGAAGTAAATAGTATTGATACCTTGATGCAGCTAGTAAAACGAGGCTTAGGAGTATCTATTATCTCAAAAATTGTGTGTGAAGATTATATAAACTCAGGAAGTATAAAGGCAAGCAGACTTTCTAATTTGACACTTAAAAGATACATATATATAATTACAAGCTCAAGGAGAGCTCTTACCCCTACTGCTAAAGCCTTTTACAATATATGCAAAAAAGAGTTTAACTTTAAAGAATAAAAAAGACACTCATGTTAAAAATTATATACACTTCTAAATATGAGTGTCTTTTTTTATTAAAATATTCGACAAAATAATTATTCTAAAAACTGAATTAATACACAGATTTTATTTCAAATATTAAATTTACTCACATTATTCATTAGTTATCCACAGTTTTACTGATTTTGTACACAGATTTTGTGGATAACTAATAGTCCTTGGTATATTTAACTTCAATTTAACATTAAATTGTGTTATTAACATTATCCACAATAATGCTGTTGATAATATACACTAATATACACTGAAATTTTATGATAAGTAGTTAATTATACCTTCAATTTTTCTACTTTTTACTTTATTTAAAGCCATTATTTGTAAAATATTTTCCTAAAAATAAAGTCTGCATAGAACAGCAATTAAAAAATTTTAGTTTAATATAGACTTTAATAAATGTAATAATATATTTACTTATTGTACACCTTATTGTAATCCTCTAGGAATTTTTCTATACCTGCATCTGTTAATGGATGCTTTATCATCTGCATTATAACTTTATATGGAACTGTTGAAATATGAGCTCCAGCTTTTGCACAGTCTAGAACATGCATAGGGGTTCTAATGCTGGCAGCGATTATTTCTGTTTCAAAGCCATAATAATCAAAAATTGCTGCTATATCTTCTACAACCTGAATGCCGCCATTTCCTATATCATCAAGCCTTCCCATAAATGGACTAACAAAACTTGCACCTGCCTTGGCAGCAAGTAAAGCCTGCTGAGCTGAGAAAATTAGAGTAACATTTGTTCTAATTCCATTTTTAGAAAGAACACTTACTGCCTTTAATCCTTCCTCACACATAGGTATTTTAATAACAACATTTTTATGAAGCTTTGATAATTCTTTGCCTTCTTTTATCATTTCTTCTGATTTTAAACTGATACCTTCAGCGCTTATTGGTCCATCTACAATACTGCAAATCTCATTAATTACCTCTTTTAAATCTCTGCCTTCTCTTGCTATTAAAGATGGATTTGTAGTTACGCCATCTAAAACGCCAAGAGCTGCTGCCTTTTTAATTTCTTCTACATTAGCAGTGTCAATAAATAATTTCATGACTAATCCCTCCATATAAATAAATATAAAAATATTCTCAATAGTCTTATTATACCATAATAATGAAATCACCAAACATAACTGTCTTTTCTATTTATGCATTTTTTTCTTCAAATTAATCTTTTCGATTACTTACTATATTATTTTATATAAAATTACTTATTTTTTACATTTATAAAATTAGAATATTATTTTATTTTAATAAAGTTCCATAATGTGTATATTAAAAGCTTTTATGGTAAAACTATATGCTATATTATGGATGTTTATTGTTAATCTTTATTAATCATCATGAAAATCATATATTACTACCAAGATATTTCGACACATTACTATTAATATACCATATTATTACTATTCTTACTCCAATTATATCATTTACTGAAATATTAATAAACTTTGCATATTTATTTAGAATAAAGTTATAAGCCTTGATACACTTGTATTTATGTTTAAATTTACGTAGTCAAATTTTGTAATATTATATAAAAAATATATTGACTTTTCAATAATATGGTAGTATATTAGCTATAGATAGAAATTAGTAAGAAATTTGTAATTTTTTATAAAAGATGGTTGACTTTTTATGTCATATTTGTTATTATTTAATTGTGAAGTTGTCGAATGTTGTAATTATTAGGAGGAAAGATTATGAAATCAACAGGTGTAGTAAGAAGAGTAGATGAGTTAGGAAGAATAGTAATTCCTATTGAATTAAGAAGGACTTTAGATATTGCAGAAAAAGATGCTTTAGAAATTTATGTTGACGGAGAACAAATCATTCTTAAGAAGTATGAGCCTGCATGTATCTTCTGCGGAGATGCAAGAGACGTCATTAACTACAAAGGAAAAAATATTTGCAAAAACTGTATGCATGAATTAAAAACTGATAAATAATTTATTGCTAACGACTTTTAACATAAATACACTCTATCCCCTCCCACAGGTTATCCTGTGGGTTTTATTTTTTTAAAAGCTTTTAACACTAAACATAATAAACATAAAAAGACCGCTAGTAAACTACTTTATATTATCTTACTCTTCTTGCAGTAAGGTAATCAGTTCTAGTAAGCGGTGAAACCTTTATGACATCTCCAGTTTGCGGTGCATGTATAAATTGATCTACCCCATCAATTTTACCGTAATATATCCCTATATGATGCGGATTACTCCAAGTCCCAAACAAAATTAAATCACCTGGTTTTAAATCGTTCCTGGACACTTCAACACCTGAGTTAATTTGATCATAGGTTGTCCTAGGTAAATTCACACCAAATTGCCTATATACGTATTGTACAAAACCTGAACAATCAAATCCACCAGTACCTGCACTATAATTATACGGTGTAGAACCTCCCCAAACATAAGGCGTTCCTATAAATTTAGGCTTCCCATTAGCATTATTACTGAAAATATAGCTGATTACATCGTTAAAACCTGAAGTAGAACCTCTAGAAATCCTTAGATCATTTATCTGCTTTTTAATAGCGTCAATTGCTTTCTTAGAATTATCAATATCAGCGCCATAAAGCTTCTCTTGATTTTTTAAATCCGCAATTAACTTAGCTTGCTGATTTTTACTTTCACTTAACTTGGACAATTTTTGTTCATTATCTGCTTTTAATGTCATAAGCTTAACATTTTTATCATCTAAAATCTTTTTCTTTTGACTCACATCATCTTTTTTAGCTTTTAAATTTGAAATAATTTTATTATCAGCCTGAATAATTTTCTCAACTGCTTCTATTCTTGACAGAAAATCGTTAAAAGTTGAGGACTCTAATAATATATTTAAATAACCATCTGCACCATTAATATACATGGATCTTATTCTTTTATTAAATATATCCTTTTCGTCCTTCATGTCATCCTCAGCCTTTTGTATATCAGCTTGTGCAAGATTAATTTGGTCTTGAGTTTGTTTAATATTCTTTTTAGTATCGTTTATTCCTCTCAGTAAACCTTCAATTTGAAAGTCCATTTTTTCTATATTATGCTCTATTTCTTGCCTATGGCCTTGTATTTTCTGAAGAGAATTACTATTTTTCTGAATCTGATGCTGCTCTTTTTGCAATTGATTATTAAGTTGATCCTCGTCTGGATCTGCAAACACAGGTATACTTATGGAAATGACCATTCCCACTGCCATCAATGCAGATAATATTTTCTTTTTCAAAAAATAAAACCCCTTCCCCATTTATCTTCTGCTAGTTTTATTCTATTATAACATTAAATTTCAAATTATGGCAATTTACTATATTTTTTTACTTATCTGTTAATTTTGTTTTATATTCATATCCCTTTATATTAATCAATATTAAAGGAGCTTTTGTATACTTCTGCCTTTGGTACATTTCGGTCCTTAGCTACCCTTTTAATGGCATCTTTTTTTTCTAATCCTTCACTCATGTATTTTTTTATGTGGTCTTCTATTGAAAGCATTTCCCATTTCGCCTTTTCTTCCTCAAGAATTTCTTCATCTGACTTGCCTGCAATGACAATTACGTATTCTCCTCTTGGTGCATTCAATTTATAATATTCTACAGCCTCCTTTAAGGTTAACCTTAGTATCTGTTCATGAAGCTTTGTAAGTTCCCTGCAAATTGCTGTTTTTCTTTCTCCAAAATATTCTGCTAAAAACTGAAGGGTATCAATAATCCTGTGAGGTGCTTCATAAAATATTAAAGTTTCCTTTCTATCTTTTAGATCTTCTATAACTAGTTTTTTATCTTTGTTTTCCCTTGGAAGAAATCCTCTAAATAAAAACTTAGTAGTATCAAGCCCGGAATAAACTAAAGCCGTCGTAATGGCTGTTGCACCTGGAAGGACTTCAATCTCTATATTTTTCTCAATACATTTAGTAACAATAACACTGCCTGGATCAGAAATTCCAGGAGTACCTGCATCCGTTACTACAGCAATTGCAGCTCCTCCCTCTAATTTATCTATAATATTACTGCTTTTTTCCTGCTCGTTATGCTGATGATAGCTAATCAAGGGCTTTTTTATTTTAAAATGATTTAATAGTTTTAAGCTTTGCCTCGTATCCTCAGCTGCTATTAAGTCCACTGATTTTAAAACCTCCAAAGCTCTAAGAGTTATATCTCCTAGGTTACCTATAGGTGTAGGAACTAAAAATAACTTTCCACTCATAATTTTTCCTCCTTTAATCGGAACACTGGTTAGTTTAAGATTACTCGTTGACTTGCAGGCACTGGGTAACTTAAAATGTTCGCTTCCGCTCACAAGTTACCCGTTAAAGTCCATTTAGGTCTTTAACCACCTTTTTGTGGTCACACAGTATAGTTTAGATTGCTCTATAAAATTCTGCCATAGATCTTTTCGATTTCCTCTGAATAGCCGCCTTCATCATGATATATATAAAGGGGCTTCTCCCATTTAAGAAATGCCCCTCCGTCTCTTAGTCCCTCAATAAGTACTATGTTGGGTGCTTTCTTTGTATTTGGATGAACCATTCTTATTGTTTTAGGTTCTATCTTATACTTTCTCATTAAACAAAGTATATCTGCAAGCCTTTCAGGTCTATGAACCATATACATTCTTCCATTATCCTTAAGCAGCATTCTGCAGGCAATTATTACATCTTCAAGAGTACAACATATCTCATGCCTTGCAATTGCATTTTTATCATTTGAATTAATAATTCCTGAATTTATGAGCTTATATGGGGGGTTCACTGTTACTATGTCCACTCTATTAAGTTCTTTTAACAGTTTTGTATCCTTTAAGTCACAATTTATAAATTCTATTTTATCAGTAAGTTTATTATATTTTGTGGACCTTATGGCCATCTCCACCATTTCTTCTTGTATTTCTATACCTGTAATATGAGAAGCCTCTGTTTTTCCAGCTAAAATAAAGGGAACTATTCCTGTTCCACTACATAGGTCAATAACCTTCATTCCTCTTTTTACCGCTGCAAAGTTAGCTAATAGAACAGCATCTACTCCAAATCTAAATAAATCTTTCTTTTGTATAACATAAATACCTCCAAGCTGAAGATCGTCTATAGTTTCGTCATCTTTTAAATAGTTCATACAATCACTCTCTCTAAATGTTGTCTTATTATTATATATTTTCATTTCTATTACTGTTTCATTACCATGTTTTATGCTTCCAATGTTACCTTATTATTATATATTTTGATTTCTCTCTTAACAAGTGCTTATAAAAAATGCATATATTTCTCATTAAAAAAGCATCTAAAATGCTTTTTTTAGATGCTTTAATTATTTTTTTCAACCTCATTAAATTTTGTATTCATTATTAGAATATCCACTCTTCTATTGCTAGCTCTGCCAGATTCTGAATTATTACTTACCTTTGGTCTATATTCTCCATATCCTGTAGCTGAAATTCTCTCTGGTTTTATACCAGATTGACTAATTAGTAACTGGGATACATTGGCAGCTCTAATAACGGATAAATCCCAATTGGATTTATATTCATAAGTACTAATAGGAACATTATCTGTATGCCCTTCAACTCTTATGAAACTGCTGTTTATTATTGGCTGATTTAATATCTTACCTATTTCCACAAGTTTTTTAGCTTGCTCAGTTTTTATATCAGCTTTACCACTGTCAAAAAACAAGCTATCTTTAAAGCTTAAAACTAGTCCTCTTTCTTCTATATTGGTTGTGACACTGTCACTAAGCCCACTGCTGCTAAGATATTTATCAACAAGTTTTTTTACTTGTTCAAGTTTAGCTTGTTCATCGGAATTCACTAAATTTGTATCAACTGGTGCTGAATTACTATCTATAGCAGTACCTTGATCTTTGCCAATTAGAGTAGCTCCGCCTCCGCCCATTGCTTTATTAAACCCAGCGGCCATTTGCTGATACTTTTTATTATCAATATTGCTCATAGAATATAAAATTACAAAAAATATCATTAATAGGGTAATAAAGTCAGCATAGGATAAAAGCCAGCGCTCAGAGTTTTCATGGCCTTCTTCATGTTTCTTCCTTTTACTCATGCCTCCACCTTCTTGTCTAACTCCTCATACTTAACAAGTTCTTGTTTATTTAAAAAGCCTTTAAGCTTCTCTGCTAATGTATTAGGGTTAACGCCTTCTTGAATTAAAAGGATAGCTTCAATTATAAGATTCTGTTCAGCCTGTTCAAGCTTATCAATATTTTTAAGTCTAGCACCTATTGGCAAGAATATTAAATTAGCACTTGAAAGTCCATATAATGTAGCTAAGAAGGCTGATGAAACACTTTCCCCAAGTTTATCAGGAGAACTAGAAGCTAGTCCACCAAGAACATGAACAAGTCCTAATACGGTACCAACTATACCCATAGTAGGAGCAGTTCCTCCAGCTGCTTCAAATATAGCATATCCTGATCTGTGTCTTTCTGCTGTCATATCTGCTTCAAGTTCTAGAATTTCTCTTACTGCTTGTGGTTCTACACCATCAACTATCATTTGAAGTCCCTTTTTAATAAATGGATTCATTTTATCATCAGCAGTTATTTCGCCTTCAATGCTTAATAGACCATTTTTTCTTGTTTTAAAAGCTAAATCCTTAAAATAAAGTATTAAGGTAGGTAAGTCCTTGTCCTTATTTGAAAAAGCTACCTTTAATATCTTACCTATTTTTTTTAATTGGCTTATAGGAAAGGCTAGCATTGTTGCTCCAGTAGTTCCTCCAAAAACTATTAGTGCAGCAGTCCATTGAAAAAGTGCAGATATAACTCCTCCTTCACCTAAAAATGCAATTATTAAAGAAGCAAAACCTATTATTATTGCAATATACCCTGTCAATTTTATATCCTCCTTAAATCCCTCTTGCCACAAATATTGCCGAATTAAGCAAAATTACATTGTGCTCTCTATAATATAATATTCGTTTATTATTGGACTTTCTTTAGTTTTATGTAATTTATAGTCGATAAAACAATTTATTTATACTATCTTAAATTTATCATATTATTTACCTTATTGAAATATATAAATGAAATATAATTATCCTATTAAATAAATTTTTATAAAATTAAAAGACCGCAGTTATTATTGCGGTCTTTTTTTATAGAACTATTCTTGAACTGGTGCTCCAACAGGGCAAACATTAGCGCAATTTCCACAGTCTATGCAGCTTTCAGCATCTATTACAAATATGCTGTCCCCTTCACTAATACAGCTAACTGGACATTCTGCAGCACAAGCACCACAGCTTATGCATGCATCATTAATTACATGTGCCATAATCAAACACCTCCTAAAAAATTAGACATAGTTTGTCCATCTCTATTTTACCACTTTTCCGAACATTTTCAAGGCTTTTTATAGAATGGTATAGCCTAAATCCTCTAAGGATTGAACAAGTCTATCTTCACTTAAAAAGTAAGAATCATAAACAACACTTACCTCGGATTTTTCTTTATTAATTTGACAGGCTATAACCCCTTCATTGCTGGATATAGCCTCTCTAATACTATTTATATCCGCTGAACTTCTCATATTGGCTATCTTAATCGTAGATTTCATAAAGTCTATTCTCTCCTTAGTTTTCCTTAAAAAGTTCCTTTATTTCTTTATCATCAGCATCTACATCTTGAATTTCCAATTGAATTTCCTCTTCATCTATGGTTCCCTCATAATTTCCTGATACTAATGTAACCTCATCGAGGTTATATTCCCTTACAATTTCTTCTCCCTCTTTAGCTTTAAATTTTACTTTAACCATTTCTTTAATAACACTATTGAAAACAACTTCTCCTCTTCCATCTACAGTTTCAACTATAGCTCCAACCCTAGGAAGCTTTTTTCTTGTTTCTTCATAGGTATCTTGTTCATAATTTAAACAGCACATAAGTCTTCCACATATACCTGATATTTTAGTTGGGTTTAATGAAAGATTTTGTTCTTTTGCCATTTTAATAGAAACAGGTACAAAATCACCTAAAAAACTTGAACAACATAATGGTCTTCCACAAGGTCCAAGTCCTCCTACCATTTTAGACTCATCTCTTACTCCGATTTGTCTTAACTCTATTCTTGTTCTAAAAATAGTAGCTAGGTCTTTTACTAGCTCTCTAAAATCAACCCTTCCGTCAGCAGTAAAGTAAAATATAACCTTGTTGTTATCAAAGGTATATTCTACATCTATTAATTTCATTACAAGCTTATGCTCTGAAATCTTCTGCATACATATTTCAAAGGCTTCTTTTTCTTTAATTTTATTTTCATTGTGACTTGTTATATCATCTTCTGTAGCTTTTCTAATAACATTTTTAAGAGGAGATATTATATCCTCTTCCTTTACTAATTTTGGCCCTGTAACACATTCTCCAAATTCAATACCCCTAGCTGTTTCTACTATAACATTATCACTTTTTTGAACATCTATATCACCAGGATCAAAATAATATATCTTACCTGCTTTTTTAAAACGAACACCAACTACCTTTATCATAATGCCCTCCTTACAACGGACAAAACTAAATTATACTATGTATCTAAAAACCTAAGCAGCATACTTGTATATGTTAATGAAGGATTTACATTTCTCTCTAACTTTTGCCTAGTTTCATTTACTATATATATAATATCATTTAATCTATTAAAAGAAAACATAGCTGCTATATCTTTTATATTTTCAATTTTATCTTGACTAATAATAAGCTCACTTTTTCCTGTTTCCTTATAGACCATAGCATCCCTTATGTAGGCTAGAAGCCATGTTAATACCTCCCTGGAATTATACTTATATTTGCTTAAAAGCTGTTCATATTTTAAAAATTCTGTTGTATCTTTATTATTTACATCTATTAATAAATTAATTGCTAAATTTCTAATTTCTTTAAATTCCTCATCTTCAATAAATCTTTCCGCTCTACCAGGTATTCCATCACTAAAAGCAATTATTCTTTTTACTTCTTCATCTTTCAGCATAGGGTACTTATTATTTAAGTAGTGCTTCATCTCTGAAAAGTTTAGTCTCTCAAGCTTGTGAATCTGGCACCTGGATCTTATTGTTTCAAGAATGACCTCAAGATTTTCACATAATAAAATAATAAAAACTCCCTTAGGGGGTTCTTCTATAGTTTTTAAAAATGCATTTTGTGCGTCAACAGTCATCTTATCTGCTTCATAAATAATAACGACCTTTTTGTCTCCTTCATAAGGCTTCTTATAGATTTCAACTATTACCTTTTCAGTTATATCTTTAATTCCCATAGACTGCTTATTTTTAGGAACTCTATATTCTATAAGGTCTACATATTCTCTATCTATATCTTTGCCTAAAATACTAAGGCCAATATTTCTAGCCAGTAAACTTTTACCGATTCCATCCTCACCTATAATAAGATGGGCATGAGAAAACATGCCCATCTTTATAGAAGTTTCAATTTGCCTTTTTATACTTTCGTGACCTATTATCTGAATAAAGCTCAATTATACCGCCTACTTTAGCCTAATTTATATCTTTAATCTATCACATTTTTATAAATTTATCTACATCTACAACAAAGACTGTTGCTCCGCCAGCTTCAACCTCAATAGGATATGGTACATAAACCCCTGTTGAACCTGCTACTGGAGAAGGGGAAGTAATAACTTGGTCTCGAGTTTTACATACATCTTCAATGACCTTTAAGGCTTCATCAATCTTTTCAAGCTCCACACCAATCATTAATGTAGTATTTCCTGATTTTAAAAAGCCACCGGTTGTTGCTAGTTTAGTAACTCTAAAACCTGTATCTGTTAGAATATCTATAAGTTCACCTGCATCATCATCTTGGACAATAGCAATTATAAGTTTCATAATAAACCTCCTTATATTTTTTTATTCTTCACATAAGTATTATTAATAATCCCTGTATTTCTTACTATGTATATAATAATTATTTGTCGTCACTCTAATCCTGCTTTAATTGTATTATAGCTCTTATTTAATTATATATAATTTACATCTTTTTCTATATATTTGCAATAGAAAAGATGTAAATATTTAATTAAGCATTACAGCAAAGCTACTTACGCTAACCTATATTTTTGACTAAAATTTATATTTTAGACCTATATATAAATCACCAAAATTAACTTAGAGAATATACTAAAATTAAGAGCTAAGGATAAAATATAAAATTTGTTTACCTATTATATGATAAAGGAGGTACTTCTTAATGAGCAGAAAACACAATGAAACTGAAAACATGGGTATGTTTGGAGGATTGAAGCCAACATTACCTACCTTAATTATCCTTATATTAATACTCTTGCAGTTTTCAAACAGAGATTTAGATGATCATAAGGACTTCGGAGGCATTGACAATGGAATATTGTTCATAATAGCTCTCTTCTATCTGAGCTGCTGTAACCCATGTAAAACTGCTGCTACACCATACTAATAACCAAAGAATTCCATACTTATAAACATGGCCCTTTAATATAAGGGCCATGTTTATTATTTAGAATTTAATTTTAATATATCATTTATATAAAATTTTATATCTTCAAATACCCTTACAATAGTTTGATTTGCATCAACTTGTTTAATCCTATCCGGGTATCTTTCAATAAGAATATGGTACCCTTTTCTTACCTTTTCATGAAAGCTGTTTTTTTCTAGATCTAGCCTGTTTATCTCTCTTTCACTATCCTTATTAATTCTATTTAAACCGATACTTGGTTCTATATCCAGGTAAATTGTTAGATTAGGCATGTATCCTTCTATGGCAAATTCATTTATTTTAAGCACTTCCTCTATACCTAAACCTCTTGCAAAGCCTTGATAAGCTAAAGAAGAGTCAATAAATCTATCACATATTACGATTTTATCCTCCTTAAGAGCTGGTATAACTCTTTCAATAAGATGCTGTCTTCTGGATGCTGCATATAGTAATGCCTCTGTTCTGGCATCCATAGATGTATTGTCCCTGTCTAAAATTATTTTTCTTATTTGTTCAGAAATATCAATTCCACCTGGTTCTCTAGTTAGTATATACTTAAGCTTTGTTTCCTTTAGATATTCCTCTATAAACTTAAGCTGCGTTGTTTTACCAGTGCCTTCTCCGCCTTCAATAGTTATAAAAATTCCTTTATTCATTTCTTAAACTCTCCTATTTTATTAGCTTTCTATTACAGTAATTTTATTATTATCTATACCAAGTATTGTTACTCCATTTTCTAAATAGTATTTTATCATATTTAAACAGGTATAATCTATAATCTCACCAGGATTCAAAATAGGAACTCCTGGTGGGTAGGGCACTACTGCTAAAGCACAAATCTTTCCCAAGGCTTTATCTATGTTTAATTTACCTTGTTTACTCTCCGATGCTTCGAAAGGTAATAACTTTGCTTCAGGGATGTAAATTTCTCTTATTACTACAGCCTGTTCTTGTAATTCATCCTTACTACAATTAACTAATGCATCATAAAGAGCTTTAAAATCTTCCTCATAATTAAATGGAGAAAATATTAATATTACATTTGAACTATCGCTCATTTCAGCTTGGATTTTATTTTTTCTTAAATAATTATTAAGCTTATGGGCGCTTAACCCTCCATCAACATTAATTACGAACCTGCTTAAGTCTATTATAGGGTATTTTGATTTACTGCTCACCTCATTAATAATATCCTTTTCTTCTAATACATGAACCCAATTTAATTTATTTATAAGGCTCCTATATTTGTTCGCCATTTTAATTAAATCTTCATATGCTTTCTTGCCATGCTCTTCCAAAAAATATCTTCCATAATCCATGGAACACATAAGCATATAGGAAGGGCTTGTACTCAAAAAAGCACTAACATAAAAATCAACCTTTTCTATATTCACAGCACTATCCTTCCCTATATGGAGAAAGGCTGTTTGTGTAAAACTCGGTAAAGTTTTATGTGAGCTCATTACTACCATATCAGCGCCTAGTGTTAAAGCACTTTCTGGTATATCTTTACAAATTCCAAAATGGGTCCCATGAGCTGAATCTACTAATACCTTCATATTATACTTTCTAGCTTCTTTAATAATAAGCTGTAGATCTGTACATATGCCGTAGTAATTTGGATAAGTAAGTATTATCCCCTTAGCATCTTTATTTTCCTTTATTAAACAAAGAAAATGCTCCACATCAATGGATATAGGAGCATTATACTTTTTAATTATTTCATTTCTTATATATACAGGTTTCAACTTTCTTAGAATAATTCCGTTAAAAATACTTCTATGACAATTTCTTTCAACAATAATCTTATCTCCCTCATTAAAACATGAAAAAATCATTGCTAAATTACCACTAGTACTACCATTGACTAAAAAATAGGATTTTTTACTTTTATAAAATCCACTTAATTTTGCTAAAGCTTCCTTTATAATACCTTCTGGATTATGAAGATTATCTAATCCATCAACTTCAGTCAAATCAGCTTTAATTATATTACTAAAAAACTTTTCACTATCAGAAGTACATAAAAAGCCCTTTCCTCCCTTATGTCCAGGCATAGAAAGGGACACGTTATTCTCATTAACATACTTTAAAACACCCTCTACAAGCGGTAACTTTGACACCTAATATCCTCTCCCTTTAAAATAACCCTAACTATTGTTTTTTTAATGCAGTCCTTATAGTACTCATAAAAATCTGTATCCATCTCAGTTCTTGTAAGTCTATCTTCACAACATTTGCAAATTCTTTTACCATTAACCATTATACCACTATTTAGAGGCTTTCTACATATAATACATTCTTGTCTTATCATAATTTCCCCCTATAATATTTTTAAAATAAACGCCTATAAGTTTAATTCTGCCTCTTCTACTATATTTTATTCAGCAAGTCTTCCCTTTTTATTTTGTCCACATAAATATTTAAATTTTATTCAAATATATTACCTATTTTCGGGAAACAATAATTTATATATGAAATTGTATAGAGCAAATAATTACTACATTAATGATAAATATAGGAGGCAAGGGTAGATTATGAAGCAGGAGATGATAAGTTATCTTTCTACAATAAAGGGGGATATATTTAACCTTTCAAAATATCTATATGATAACCCAGAAGAAAGCTTTTGCGAATATAAATCCTATGAATACATAGTGAAACTATTAAAAAGCAAAAATTTTAAAGTCAAAGAAAATTATTTAGACATACCTACAGCCTTTTATGCTGAATATGGAAGCGGTCATCCAAAACTATGCTATATTTGTGAATATGATGCTGCCTCTAAATCAGGACATATTACAGGACATAATTTAATTTCTGCCATGTCTATAAGCTCAGCTTTATGTTTAACTAAAGTTCTTAACAAATTTAAGAGCGGCACAATAATTTTATTAGGGAGTCCTGGAGAATTTATAAGTGGGTCAAAGATTACAATGGCAAAACAGGGCACCTTTACAGATATAGATGCTGTGCTTATGGCTCACCCTGATATTGAAAATGCAGAAACTGGAACTTCAATGGCTCTGCTGCCTATTAAAATAAAGTATTTAAGCAAAGAGTTTATCACCTATTCAAAAGAAAGTGAATACTCCTCTTCTGATGATGCTTCTATCTTTACTTTAAATGCAATAAGCACATTGAAAAACGGTTTTAAAAGAAATTGTACTATTGATGGCATTACAATTAATACGGTTGACTCTTGTCATATTCAATCAAAAGAATCTGAAATCAAATTTTATATAAGGGCCCCCAAAATGATTGAGGCTTGTGAAATTGAAAAGAAGATAAAGGAATTAGTTAAAGTAACGGCAGATTTAATGAATATTGACTATGAAATATGTATGTCTGAGCTGCCTTATGATGAACTTATACCAAACCAGGCTCTATCAAGAATACTTGCTCACAATCTTAAAGAAACTGGTATCATTGATACCTTAAAACCCAGAAATACCTTTGCTGGGCTAAGCCTTGGAACCGTTAGTCACCTTGTTCCCTGTATACAGCCTTACATTTCCATAACTGAAGATAGTAATATTAAATTTTCTTCTATGGATTTTGCTAAAGCTACAATTTCGGATTTTGCTCAAGATAAGATACTAAAGGTAGCCTCTGCACTTGCTATGACTGGTCTTGACCTATTAGAAAATGAAGACTTACTGAAAGAAATTAAAGCAGAGTTTTATGAAACTATAAAAGAGCATCAAGATAAGCCTTGTATTGTATAGAACGCTATTTTAATAAGATAGTCGCCCAAGCAGATGGAGGCCCACTTAGGACCTCCATGGGTAGACTAGACGATGGCAATCGTCCCGGGAGGCTACCCTGTAGTAATGCCATGGGCTACTTTTGCTAAAATAAAAAAGACATTAAGTATTTAAACCTAATGTCTTTAACCTAGCAACGTCCTACTCTGCCACTTAGTCACCCAAGCAGTACCATCGGCGCTGAGAAGCTTAACCATCGTGTTCGGTATGGGAACGGGTGTAGCCTTCTCGCCATCATCACTAGATTTAAAAATT
>Ga0255336_100819_pt1 | contig 34076 bp, 33 predicted proteins | sample MeOH1_35cm_T3_17_FD_189102 | JGI IMG/M metagenome (GOLD analysis project Ga0255336, IMG submission 189102) | Sandy soil microbial communities from University of British Columbia, Vancouver, Canada - MeOH1_35cm_T3_179 | ecosystem: Engineered > Artificial ecosystem > Sand microcosm > Unclassified ...
CATTGGTAACCCTAACATTTTCTCTTACGTTAATTTCGCCATTTTCATTATGAAAAACATATACGGAATCAACATATTCTTGAACAACCTGCTTTTTCTCCTCATCGCTTGAAGAAAATAGCAGTTTTTTTTGTTTATCTAGAATCTTTAAAATTTTTGTCTCATCAATCTCATTTGTGGCTTCCACCATCTCTGCTTGAACAAGTTGAGATTCAAGAAAACCTTTCTTCTCGTTAGCTTCTTTGATTTTTCCTGCTAAAGTATTTCTATCTAAAACTCCATCGCCGATGATATCAATCCAGTTATTTATTCTTGAATCTAGAACCTGGATCTCTTTTTTAATTGGGTCAATTTCATTTCTTACATTCTTTCGTCTCTCATGATAAAGTTCAGAGACACGATCTGCTATAGATTTTATAGCATCTTCTGTAAAACAATATTTGATCAACTGCTCGACTACTGCTTTTTCAAATAACTTCTTATCTACGTTCTTGTTACCACATTTTCCCGAACATTTATAATAAACATACTCTCGGCCCCTGCTCATATAGGACTCCCCAACATATAGCTTTCCGCACTTAGGATCTCCACAAAAGACTTTACCGCTGAGAAGGTATACATGTTTAGCTCTTAGTTTAGCCTTTTCGCTATTTTTAACACGTGCTTTCAATTTCGCATTCACCCTTTCCCATAGGTCTTGTTGGATGATGGCAGGAATAGCTCCACGGATGATTGTTTGGTCTTCTTCTGGTTTTCTAGAATGACCATTTCTCTTCCCGTTATCCTTTTTGGCACTGGACACGTTCCAAACGTAATCTCCCCTGTATTTACGGTTATACCCCCAAGTATCAAAGCTTGTAATCTTAAACTCGTCGCCAGTATACGTCCTAAACCCAGCGGCGTTGATTTGCCTGGCAATCTGAGCAAGGGTAATATCTTTGTCAACGCCTTCAAAATAGATCTGCACCGCTTTGTATCTTGTTTCATCGATTTCATATTTGTGCGTAGTTGGATTCACCTTTAAACCATAAGGCGCTCGTCCTCCATTATGGACGGCTGCTCCTGCGTTTTCGTTTAGACCTTTCATTACTTCACGAGCGAGGTTCTTAGAGTAATATTCAGCCATTCCTTCGAGAACAGATTCCAGAATGATTGATTCGGGAGAATCGTCTAAATGTTCAAGAACGCTCTCAATGGTTACATTATTTAATTTAAGTTTTCTCTTATAGAAAGAAGAGTCGTAGCGATTTCGAGCAAACCGATCCAACTTGTGTACAATAACCACATCAAAAATACCAAGCGAGCTTTCATCGATCATCTTTTGAAAGTCGTCTCGATGATCCGTTGTTGCACTTTGAGCCTCATCTATATATATCTTAACTAAGATGTATCCTTTTCGTTTGCAATATTCCTTGATCGCCTTTATTTGGGCGGTGATGGACTCTTCACGTTGATTATCCGAGCTATATCGTGCGTAGAGAGCTGCACGGAGAAAAAGCTTTTTCACAAATTATCACCTTTTCATTTGTTTTATATAAGGTTCTGAAAATTCATCTTTGTCAATCTTCTTCTTATGTTTTATTTCTTGAGTAATCTTTTAAAGAGGCATAAGGCCTAGTACTAGTGTTAAATAAAACCCTTGTTCTTGCAGCGAGTTTCTTAGTTTTCCAGGCATGCTTATCCCTCCAATCGACTCTGGAATTTATCTTTCAGAGATATATACACTGTCCCATTCTCTGACAAACAGGAGAGACTCGTTACTTTATCAATCTAATCATCTCTGGAGGTATGCAAAGACGGCTCGCGAATTGTTCAACCGTTTCGCCTTCTTCAGGTTCTTCATTGGCTGTTAAAAGTTCTAATGCAAAACGATTCGCTTCATATTTATTTTGGTTTCCATGAGAGAATTTTCGGTCACAAAATGATATTCCTATACCATTCTGTCAAGTTCGGATCCCAAAAAGCGTAAGCCATGCAATACAATCTATAGAAGCTAATCTTCTGGCAACTGCTTCAATGCTACACCAAGATAAAAGGATGCCGATTATTTATAGAAAGTCTTGAAAATACTAGTGACAGGAGAAGATGAGTATAATAAACTAAATATAGAAGCGAGGGGGAGGTAAATTTTATGAAAAAGTATAGGAATATTGTATTTGCTATCCTGCTCCTCAGCCTTTTTGTTTACACAGTCTGGTTCCAGAAGAGTTGGTTTTGGATAAACGGAACAATGCTATTAGGTTGGGTTCTTTTTGTAGTTCAAATGCTTTATAATCGAGGGGATAGATTGTATTGGTTCATACAGAAAGCTAAGTACTCAGTGATTAACCCAGATACTCAATGGGATTTAACAGTAAGTTACACTAGCCCCCAAATAGACACAACTGTAATCCCGGCAGTTCAAAAAGCCTTAACTAAGGCCGCAATCGTTGACAGACCTACCATTAGAAGTATTAGCAAGCAGAGATTTGAAATTCGTGCGGATGAATTAACTATTGAAGTTTATGTTGAAGATCAATCACTACACGTAATGTTCACGAAGATTCCTGTTTCATTCCGCGGTTCTAATAGAACAATTGACCATAGAATAACTCCAGTACTTGAAGAATTAGAGGCATGCCTATTAATAGAGAAAAAGTCTTACTGGTTGACTGTATATTTCGGAGATATGAATCCGTATTTCGGACTTTATATTCAGCGGCTTGGGCAACAAAGTGTTTCTGAGATGAATATAAGAGTTAAGACTAACGAATTAGATCAGATTGAGATTTCCAAGCAGAAACTGACGATTTCTACAGCTACTTTGAATGAATTGGGAGCAACGGCAAAGAAGTATCTTACCTTGTCCGAGTTACCAGCGTAGGAGCAATATAAGTATCAAAGACATGAGATACTATCTCAATTTCTTTTTCCTCTAAGTCTAAGTGTTTTGACATGACAATCGATCCTTCAGAAGTGATACCAACACGATATTCAGGCCCACCCTTTGGCCACGCAATGTTAATATAGAGAACACTTATTTGGCCACACTCTGCGGCCTTTTTAAATTCGTCACTCCTGTCAACATGTTGACCGAAATAGCCTGCAGAGCGCACATATTGTTGTTTAAGTTCGCAAAACCAGGCGCCAGTAATGGCTGGAAGAAATGGTGTCATTGCGGCGAAGTCGATCGGCACTTTAGGCCAGTCATTTTCTAGGCCGAGAGCATTTACAAAACTATTACTCACTGCTTTATTTGTGCGTAGATTGATCATTGATCTTTTTATATCATAGTAGAATGAAAACTCATGTTGTTCGTAATATGATGTGAAGAATGAGCCATTTGCTTTTCCTGATTTTTTAACTTCAATCTCGTGGTAAGCAGTATACCTGTTGACACCTTCTAGAAAATTGTGATGAGAAATTTTGTAATGAGTATCCAGATCATCATTATTCCCGGGTATTGCCATTTGAGATGGAACATAACGTTCATCCTCAGGTGTCTCCTTATTAACTAGCCTTAGAGCAAAACTTCGAGCCATTGAATACCCCTCCTCATTTTCCTCCATACCCAGTGGCGACTTCACGTGCAAACAAATCAGCCTGCGATTCAACGTAAGTTTTTTGCATATCAATGCTTACAATATATCCAATTTTGGGCAAATCTCGTCTTATATGGGCTATCTCGTGTAAGAATACACGAGTTCTGCTTTCAATGTTTAATGAATCATTAACAACAATATGGTAACGTCCTTTGCTCGATCTATACACAAACGCTGCCACATCCTGCTCTAAATTTCCAATATGAACCAGAATATTATTAGCGGCTAACGTCTCCTCCGGATTCTCGTAAAGGTGTCTCAGAAAGCCTTCCATAGCATTACCTCGCAGTCACATTCTGTCGAATAATGTATATAAAGAGAGAACCACTATCCGTTTATTGGAAAGCAGTTCTAATCTTCGTTTGCTTCTTCATCTTCGATTGCTTTGATGATCCTTACTATTTTCTTGATTGAGTTCGGGGTCAAGTCTCGAACCTGTTTAAACATAAGCTGTAAATCTTCACGCTGGGAGAGTTCTTCCCAGAAGGCGAGGAGGTCAGGGTCGTCAGTAATGGCGGCCTTTATTTTTTCGTTTGGAATGTCGGGATTGGGGATGTCGGTGCGACCAAAAAGATAGTCGGTGGTCACATTAAAGAAATTAGCTAACATGGTTAAGGTTTCTGCATCCGGAGTACGCCTATTTACTTCGTATTGTGCATAGGTGCTCCGAGACATATTTAACATTTTAGCAAGTTGTTCTTGAGTTAAGCCGCGTTTAGTTCGCAGATTTACAAGTCTTTGCCCAATGTCTAATTCCAAGAAGACACCTCCTCTTTTGTTTAGTATAGTCGCCAAGCGCGACATAATAAATAAATGTCGCGATAACGAACAAAAATACTTGACTAGTCGCGTTAAGCGACAGTATAATTATGATAATGAAGTCGCGTTAAGCGACAAGAGAGGCGGGGGAATAATGAAGGATGCAACCTTTCGCGACTGGCTAGTAAAACTTCGTGGGAACAGGACGCATCAACAAATTGCTGATCTAGCAGGTGTCAGTAGAAATTACTATACAGAGATTGAAAACGGGATCAAAACTCCAAGTGTGGATGTCGCACAGAAATTAGGTATTGCATTAGGGTTTGAGTGGACTCTTTTTTTCGGCCTCTCAAGTCGCTATACGCGACAAGGTATCGACGGTGAAAACAAAAGGGTGATGTAATAACGATTCTTGTTGATAACAGTATGAGCGCAAGAGTGCCGGTAAGTGACAAATTTTAGACGCAACTATGAGAGGAGGTAAAAAATCCATGGCTGAACCAGTTACTTTAATTACTGAACCTAGGCGTCAAAGTTGCAGGTTTGAGGACAATGTTACCGTAATAAGGACTTTCAACCCGGATAAAGAAAAAATGGTCGCCGCTTTAAGAAGAATTGTGAATTTAACCGAAACCCGAGGTGAATCTCATGACTCAAATAAGATGTCCTCATTGCGGTCGGAAGTTAGCTGAATTTAGTTTGCGCGGTTCTTTAGTATTTCAAACGAAATGTCCGAAATGCGGAAAAACAGAATTAGTCTGATTCAAGGGTTAAGAGAGAATGGAGGAGTCAGGGTGAAAAAAGAGCTGAAAATATGGGTCACAGTAAAAACTGTACCGCACCCCAATCCTCAAGCCGCAATTGAACTGATCGCCAATATCCTAGTTAATCAGCTCTTAAAAGATGAAGAAGGTAGGGAAAAACCTGTTTCCTAATCAGACAGGAACATACGAGAGAAATCCTTGGCTGGCTCTGATGGGCATAATCTCATCATTTAGAAAAGGGGGCAACGACATGGCAGGTAAACCGGTCGAGGTAGAGATCGAGGCCATGCTAAAAAAAGAAGTAAGGTTAGTCCAAAAAAAGCTCAAGATCTTAAAACAGCTAGAAACTGAAGCGACTGAATCCAGCGGAACAGACTTGGACGCGTATGTTCGAGAACGGGAACTTGCCACTTATGTCAATCAATATCGGTTTGTACTGGAGGAACTAAAACGCTACGGAAAGGCTTCAGGATCAGCAGTGAGTGTGGACAAAGCGCTTTTTAAGGCTTGGGAACAAAAGAGAACTCTCTTGTGATGGTATAAGGAGGGAAAAGCATGGGGTATACATACGCAATTCAGGTCACAGTAGGTCGTGAACTAGATGTTAAAGCGAGACTTGTTAATGCGATAAAACGGTTTGGTAATCCGGGAATTATCGCCATTCATGCGCTGGAAACCTTTGAACAAACTCTTTCGGAGACAGGTATGTCTTATCGAAAATGGAGAGCTAAAGTCACGGGTTACATCTTTGTGACCGTGGAACACAGCAGCAAGGGCGGACTGGGCATGGATGCGAAGTGCTGGCAACTGATTAAACGGATTCCTTTTGTGTCGCACATACTGAATTGCTATATTCAACATGACGAATGGAATGACTTTTTCAAGAAAGTTGATAGTATCGAACCGAAAGTAAAAATCGTTGAAACAAAAACAAAACTCCATGCCGTAACCGACGAAACGATTGAACAAGAATGTGAAGAATCTCCGAATATAACGCTGATTGAAGCCGCCGCAGAAGTGCTCAAGTCAGGTAAAGCTCACGCCGTTGCTGCTCTGCAAAAAGCGGTTAAGGCCGTTGAAACAGTAGCTCGTGAAAGCCGCACCATCGTTAAAGTTCCCCTCAGCCTCTATAAAATCCTGTTGGAAATTTACCGCAAGAAATCCAAAGAGAAAAAATCAATGACCGTTCAAAATGCCCTGCATGAACTTAAAGCCTTGCTCAAGGGGGTCGTTGAATGGAAAAACTAAAAGAAGTGGGTCAAGAGACAGTCCGACTCAAGGGAACGATAAAAAAAATCTTGTTTCCGCGACCTGTTACGGCAGACACAGATTTTATGATTGCCATATTAGCGGGAAACAGCGATATAGAGGTAACAATCAAAGGGGCTATGTGCGGGGTCCATGAAAAAGACGATCTCATCATTGAAGGCGAATGGGTCAATGACAAAAAATACGGCTTACAAATACAGCTAACCGGATGGGAAAGACCGATTCCGACGACAAAATCACAAGCTATTGCTCTTCTGTCCTCAAGCATTATTAAAGGCTGTGGACCTAAAACCGCCAAACTTATCGTGGATAACCTGGGTGATGAGGCCATCGAAACCATCATGCGGGATGGCGAAGAGTGCCTTCAGCCGATTAAAGGCGTGAGTAAGAAAAACGCGAAAAAAATTGTGGAAAGTCTATCTGAAAACTTTAACGTGCAGAACATTATTAAAAATCTGTCCCAATACGGCGTTACCGTGCCGATGGCGATTAAACTGCATAGAGTTTATAAAGGAAACGCTGTACCTATTATCCAAGCCAATCCTTACGAACTGACGAACCTCAGCATGGTCGGTTTCGACAAAGCAGATGCTATTGCTAAAAACATGGGTGTAGCCGAAGATTCTCCTTTCCGCTGTCAGGCAGCCGTCCTGCATATTCTGCGCGAATACGAGGGGCACTGCTATACGGAAGAAAATCAGTTGATTCAGGATAGTTTAACACTTCTTAACAAGCGTTCCAAGATCATCCTTGCCTCAGAAGAGCTAGAAAGTGCGCTTTATTATCTGAATAAAGCACTAAAAATAGTCATCGACCACAATAGAGTGTACTTAAAAGCGATCTATGATCACGAATGTATGGCCGCAAGGAGAATCGCTGAACTCGTTTTATCGCCCTGTCGAATCGTACCCAAAGCCAAAATAGCTCAGGAAATCGTGAGATACCAGGCCAAGAATCATTTGATCCTGAATGTGAAACAGCAGGAAGCGATCTATCGGTATTTCGAGACCAATATCCTGATCCTCACCGGAGGGCCGGGTACCGGAAAAACGGCTGTGATTAAGGCGATCGCTCATATTTATCGGCAGATATTCCACGGCCAAACGCTGACGCTCTGTGCCCCTACAGGCCGGGCCAGCCAGAACCTGCATAAAACATCGGGTTACGAGGCGAAAACAGTTCATAGGGTCCTGAACTGGGGGGTTAAAGCGTCGGACGAAGTGACCCCGGAAAAAGCCCGCAAAGACGAGCTCAACCCGCTGAAGGAGGATTTAATCGTTGATGAGTGGTCGATGGCCGATATAGAACTTGCCAGCAGTACACTTCGCTCCCTTCCTAAAGGCGGAAAAATCCTGGTCGTCGGTGATCCAGACCAACTCGCCTCCGTCGGTCCCGGTGCGGTTTTAAGGGATATGATAAACAGCCGTATTGTACCCCGTGTCCATTTGAACGAAATCTATCGGCAGGCTAAAAACAGTCAGATTACGGAAAATGCGTATCGGGTCAAGGAAGGCCAGATGATGCAGGTAGACCCCAGCCGAAAAGACTTTGTTTTAATGGAACGACCAGATGCAGCCTCAACGCAGCGAGCTATTTTAGCCTGTGTGAAAAGGCTCTTGGAACTGGGTTATCATCCTGAAGATATACTGGTCTTATCCCCAATGAAAAAAGGAACGGCGGGGGTGGAAGCTTTGAATGAGACCGTCCGAGCCTTGGTCAATCCGCCGCAACGGGGAAAAAAGGAACTCGCCATCGGGAACAAAACCTTTCGTGTGGGGGATGTCATTATTCAGAATCATAAAAACTCTGTCGCAAAGGGCTTGTATAACGGCAATATGGGGATTGTGAAAGCCATCTGCCCTGATCCCGAAGAGGCTGAAAGTAAAGAAGAGGGACTGCTTTGCGATCTATGGGGTGAAGAAGTCTTTCTGAGCCGGGAGGATATTACGGAGTTTAATTTTACGACAGGGTACTGCATCACAACACACAAGTCGCAGGGAGGGCAAGCAAAAGTCGTGATCGCGCCGGTCTTGACGAATCACTTTATCATGCTGACCCGCAATATCCTCTATACCGCCATGACCAGGGCCGAGGAAATGATGATCTTAGTCGGGCAAAAGAAAGCCGTGGATATAGCGATCCGCAACAATACCCCCAATCTGCGGAGAACCTATTTGGCGGAACGTATTAAAAAATATGGGCAAGAAAAACAAGAAAAAACGCAAAAAGAGGTTGCAAATGGTAATTTTGGGTGATAAGATGGCAGTAAATGAGGGTGGGCGAAGCCTACCCTTTATACATGGAAATAAAAGGAAGCTGAAATAAGAGCTTCTTTTTTGTTTGCCCAAAAAGAGATGAGGAGAATTAAACATGGTGAAAGGAAACATTACGTTTAAGCGGTCGTTCAAAATGGCAGAACAAAAAGCACGGGAAAGAGATAACGCCAGGGCTATCGATTTGAACGAGATTACCGAAGAAACCGAGAAAGCCCAAAAATTGGGCTATGGAATTCATCGGCTAAGAAAGGTGAATCCGGCTCCGTTTGTGCAGGCTAACGCCAGCAACCTCCAATTTTTAATTTCATCCGGGTATTTAACGGACCCTGAATGGAATGTTTTAAGCAAAATACAAACCCTGTGCGAGCTGAACACCAATGCGATTGTGGAGCCGGAAACCAAGCAGTTTATGAGTATATCTGAAATTGCTCAATTCCTCAAACGGGACAAATTTGCGGTCAGCAAGCTCATCAATGCGCTGCTGAGAAAAGGGGTGCTTTATGAGATTGTCAATGCACAGGAAATTAGGGAACACGGGAGGCCCGTCACGGAACGGCCCCTCTATATGAACCCGGAACTGTATTACGCCGGAAACCGAAACCAGGTCAATGCCATTCTCAGCAAGATATGTATGCAGTCCGATCTGCTTGAGAAAAAGGGGATGAAGTTATCCTGGAAAATATGGTACACCAGTGGTGAAAAATTCGGCAGGCTGGTGACTCGGCACACCTACCAGAAATATCTCAAACAGGCAAAGGAAGCGAAACGCCAAAAATCATCACTCAAATTAGTGGAAAGCGAGCAACCCCAGACCCTACAGGAAGTTAAAGCCTCAAAACGCTAAAATGGTATCCTGTTCCAATTTTTTTGAAATCCGCCTGCACCAAGGGATAAGTCCTGAAAAGGGGTATGTCAAAATAGACATACATGTATGTCAAAACTGACATACCCTAAAAGCCCAAAAGAGCAAGACACCAAGCGGGTTTCGGGAATTTGAGGCAACGGTCCTCTTTCTCACTCTATTAATATACAAATCCGATAGATACGTCCTCAAAGTGAAACCCCAAACGTTTTCCACTTTTAGAAAGGATCATCAGGCCGGGGACACCCCGGCCAACAAGAACAGGTTTTTAAACTTCTTGAACTTTGCCCCGATCGGCTGGGAGGGAGGATCAGAAAGGACTTGAGGCGGTTTGAAACAAGCGACAGGAATTAACCTACCTGTTTTTGTTTTTAAACGTTTGTACCCTACTTCTAGGACCTGAGAACGGGGAATGGGAATAAGCCATACCGTTTATACCCTTTCCAGCCGAAAAGATCCTCTACGTCAAGAAAAGAAAGGAAGCGATAGGCGGATGATGGGAAAAACTCACGTCGCGATCGGTTTATTGACCGCGACTTTTGCGGGAACGATGGTTCGCTGGCCCGGATTAGGCAGCGGCTTATTCCCCTTTGCGGGGTCAATGGCAGCCGTTGTCCTAGGAAGTCTGGCACCTGACTTAGACCAGCCGGGAAGCACCCTCACAAGGGAAGTGGCAGGGCCGTTTGGTAGCAGCCGAATTGCCGCCATGTTGGGCGGGGCGGTAGCTCTTTACCTCAGCGGAAAGGTGAATGTCAAAATAATGGGGTTTAATCTCAGTTCCGCCTTGAGTTTAATCGGCATTATCCTTTTAGTCATGGCATTTTTCAAGCATCGCGGTGTAACTCATTCACTTTTAGGAGTTCTCGCGGCGTGGTATGCAGTCACGGCCCTGCAAAACCTGGGCTTTTATCAGCACTATATCGGCATAGCAATTGTAAAGCCGTTTATGATCGGCTATATAGCGCATATCGTTGCTGACTTCTTCTCCGGGGGGATAGCTCCAATGTATCCCGTTATAGAAAAACGAATTGAACCGCCTTATTCCATTAGCACCGGAAGCCTTCTTGATAAAATTGTGATTCGTTATCTGGCCCTTTTTCTGGCAATTGTCAGGATTTTTAATGTGTCGGGACCACTTCTAAATGTTATCAGTAGAAAGGGGTGAGCACCTAATGGGAATCGACCAACTTTTTAAGAGTTGGAGGGAGGATTGCCGTAATAAACGAGCGTTGGTTTTAACCGATCGAGCCGGTCACTATAACTATAGGCGACGGCCTCCCTAGCCATTAAACTTATCATCAAGAATTACCACTAAAAAATAAAGGGGGTACTTCACTCCATGATGCAAAAATTAACTACAAAATTAAAGAAAATGAGTCTCTTATGGGTCTTCATGCTGACCATTCTTGTTTCAACTCCCATCATGGCATTAGCCTCTACGCCTACCCCTTCAGCCGAAAATGGCAGCCCAATTATGGTAGCCGATATTCTCTCCGATGTTCAAAGTGCGCAAGGAAGTAACTCAGTCGATAGTCTGACGACCAGCGCAAAAACCGCAGGAGACTCAGTCGTTACCTTTTTACGCACATTAGCGATTATCGGAGCTGTCATTGCGTTTGTATTGGTAGCCTATGGCTTAATTTTCAGTCCCAATGTCAAAACGATTGCCGATATGAAAGGCAGAGTTGGGGCACTTGTCTTAGCGATCATAGTTGCATTTATGGCTGAAAAAATTGTAGGAACCTTATTTATGTGGCTTGGAATCAAAGCGGGTTAAGCGAGAAAGCAGGGAGATGAACGATGTATCGAGAAATCCATGAATTACCGTATCAATCGGGCCTGAAAGAAAAATTTCTTTCGTTAGGCCCTTTTTCTTTTTCCCTGAGTGAATCAGCATGGCTGGCTTTTGGCTTAACGATGAGTTACCAAATGACTAAATATGTGCCACCAGTGCCGTTTCTCTCTTTCCCCTGGAAATATGTTCATTATCTTATACCGCTTATTGCGGCGTTCTTTTTTTCGCGGGCGAATCATCCGGCAACGGGAATTCCTCTCTGGCAATATATGATCCGCTGGATTCAAGTCAGAACACGGCAGAGAGTGTTCTATTACCGTAAAGTCAATACGGTCAAAGGGGGGGATCGCTATCTCTAGTCTCATTTCGTTAGTCGTGACTTTAGCGGTTCTGTTTATCATCCTTATGTTTTTATCGAAAAAAAAGCAAAAAACACAGTCTGCAAACGGAGAAAAGGCGAATTCAGCCTCCGCCAAAGATAGTAAAGAGCCTGAAACCACTCAGGCTCTTTTTGGCAAAGATACTGTGATTACCCCAGATGGAATTGTTGAAATCGCAGGAGTTTACCGGATATGCCTGTATGTCACTCAGGTCAATATGAGGACCAATACCGACTCAGAAAAAATGCAAATCTGGACTTCGTTTCGTTCCTTTCTTAATGAGATTGGGCTGCCGTATACGTTTGTCCAGCTTTCGCAATTCGTCGATGTGCGTGAATATGCGCAGATGTATCAAGAACGGCTGGATAAAGGCCGTCTAACCCCAGAACTTCAGGCCAGCGGTCAAAAGGTTGTGGACTTCATTGAAAGTATGGATGAAAACCGGAATTCGCGGGATTATCACGGCTATATTATGTTTCAGTACAATCCTGAAGCCGACTCCATTGATTCCGGTGTAGCGACAGGAAATGCAACCCTTGATGAATGGATCAGTAAGATCACCGGCAAAAAAGCCATGTCGGATGAAGAACGCAAAAACCTGTCCCGTATGGTTCTGAGCGAGGCCGTCAATATAACGAGAGGCTATGCCGAGCAGATGGGGATGCAGTGCTGGCAGCTGAAGAAAAGTCAGGTCTATGGCATGACCTATAAAATTCTGCAAAAGGATTCGGCCAGTTTTTCCAGCCCGGAAGAAGCCAGCGATGCTCAATGTTTCACCCCTTTTTACGAGAGCGAAACAGCTCGAACATTAGCGGACGATTTACAGGAGGCGTATGACGATGCCCTTTAAACACAAGACGAACCCGGAACAGCCCCAAGAAGCGTCAGAACGCCGTGTAACAGGCCATAAGGCACAACCGGGATTGTATGATGGCAAGCCGGAGGCGATTGATTTTGTCGCTCCCTCCGTGGTCAAAGAACTTCTGCCCAGCGACTTATCTGAGGGGGCAACGGTCGGCGAATATATGGTGGAAATCGGAGGAACATCCACGTTTAAGCGATATTATCGTTCCTTCTTTGCAGAGATTATGAGTGGAAATACATGGGGAGGAATGCTTGATGATCTCTCACGCGGTAATTTTGGCGACGGCGATACTGATGTTGCCATCCATGTTCGTCCCGCCTCCACAGACGTAGAACTTCAGGAGTTAGGCCGTCGATTGAGAGGCCTTCTTTCGGATATGACCCTTGAAGGCGATCCTTCCAAAATTGATACGATGCGTGATGAAATTGAAGATATTAAAATCCGCCAGAAAAAATTACGCATGGAAATTGAACGGTCGTTTAAAACCTCAATTCAGGTGATTGCCAGCGGAACAGAATTTAAAAGTTTCAAGATGTACTGCAATGCCCTGGTTAAGCGGTTTGCAGGCAAATCCATCTATCTCCGTCCAGCCGACGGTAAGCAGTTGGAGGCGTTGCAAGCCATTATCCCGATTTCACCGCCGCAAAACATTCAAAAAGAGCATTTCATTACCTTAGAGTCCTCGAATCTAGCGGATCTTTTCCCATATGCTCAAGGGGGTATTACCCATAAGACAGGAGTGATCTTGGGGATAGACGGTTTAGCCCGCCCTGTTTATTTCGATCAGTGGCACCCAACGCTGCCCTGCCAACACATGATTATTTTGGGACGCACAGGAGCCGGTAAAACCTACACCGCACAAATTATTATGCACCGGAGTATGCACATTGGCCGGGTAATAGCCGCGATCGACTGGAAAGGGGAGCATAAAGATTGGTTTATGCTGAGTGGACTGCCCTACATCGAATTCAGCGAAAACTCGCCCAACCGGATCAATCCTTACGATCTGGAAGTGACGGTGGATGTAGACGGCACACGTTATGTGGATATTGAAAGTGCGGCCAATAGCGTGCAAGCCTTAGCCTTTAAGATGATTGCGACGTATGACCGTTCTATTCTCACAGGCCGTGTCAAGGTCTTTATCGGCGGAGCGATTCGGCGGCAGTATGAGGCGGCAGGCATTACTAAAGAACCGAAAAGCCTCTATCAAACGTCGATCAGCAGTACCAGTATTGCGACTCGCCAAAAGAAACCGATGCCGGAATTAAGCGGGTTATACGAACGAATGCTTGAAAGCGAGCTGGAAGAAGTGCAGCAGGCCGCCGAGCTTTTGAAACCCTTTACCCGTCATGGGACCAGCCCGTCCTATGCGATCTTTGACGGCCAGAGTACCGTGGAACTCAAAGGTTTCCCCGGCTACGGCTTCGCGCTCAATCGTCTGGATAAGGACATTATGCGTCCCATCGGGTTATCGGCTATCGCCATGTGGCTGAACGAAAACTTTGCTAAATCAGATGTCAGCCAGGAAAAAATCATCGTCATTGAAGAAGCTCAGAATATCTTCGATGACCCGGATGTGGGCGGTCCCTTTGCCGAGACAGCCTACCGTGAATACCGGGCAACCAATACTGGCGTGTGCGCTGTTACCCAAGGCTTAGAGGTTTTGCGCCGTTCTAATGCCGGAATCGCTGCCGTCAAGAATTCGCCGATTAAGATTATCGGCAAACAGGAGAATATTGACATTGAAGCAACTTCTGACGAACTCCGTCTGTCGGAAGGAGAAGCTGACTTTCTTTTACGAGCCAAACAGGGAGAGATCATTCTTCGTATCGAAGATGAATCCGATGTGGTGTTTACCCAGGCATCGGAGTATGAACACATGATGTTTACTACAGATCCGAATGATCCGGCTTTCTGGCAGCGGAAGGAATTGCTGAAGGAAAAACTCAAGCAGGAAACAACTCAAGCAATAACTGCGGAACTTGAAGAAAAGGGGGCATAAGCATGTCCTTAATCTACCGAAAACACAAATGGATAACCGTGCTTTTGCTGGCGGTTATCCTTATTCTGACGGTTTCCCCGGTTGTTTTGGCCGATCAGACGAGTCCACTGCTCAATAACAGTGATATTCAAGGCTACAATCAACAGCACGCACCTAACTACGGCGAAAAATTTATCGCCGGGATTGTGACCAGTGTGATCCAGTGGGTCATGAATCTGTTTTATATCGACGATCCGACGATCCTGGTCTTTGGTTATGACGCGCGAACGGATAAAAACAGCACCTTTTTAGCCAACGGCCTTTACGGATCGCTGCTGTCACAGCCCGATCAAGCCAGTCAAGTTGTTTTGGGCATTTTCCCGGCCTATTTTTTCAAGGCGATTGCCGTCTTTTATGACGGCTTTACAAAACTCCTGCCGATTCCTCTCGTTCTTATCATGGTTGTCCTCGGTTTGATGTTTATGATGAATACCGGGACAACGGAAGGAAGAAGCAAAATTAAAGATTATACGCAAGCGTTTCTCACGGGTTTAGTTACGTTGCGTTTTGGAGCCTACATCTGGACCGCGATTATATCGGTCATCCACTTTTTGATACAGCTCATCTGGGCTTATATGCTGCAAAACAAAGTGACCCCCAGCTTTTTTATGAATATGATCTGGGGCGATGGACAAGCCGGCTTTAATGCGGCAACCCAAGTGGGATCACTCCCGATGGCGATTCTTCTGTTTATGGCGATGATGATGGTACTGGCCTTGAATTACCAGTATGTCATGAGGCTTATTACGATGGGCTTGCTCATTCTGATCTTTCCGATTGTCACAACCCTTTCGACCTTCCCGCCGTATCGTCATGCCCTGCAAACCTGGATGAAGGAATTTGTGGCGAGTGCGATACTGCCATTAGCACATGCTTTGGCCTTGGGTGTGTTCTTTATGCTCGAAGTCATGCCAGGTTTCGGCAAGGGCGGAGCTTTTTGGCTTATGCTGGCCTATTTTTCAGGACTCCCGGCAATCACCAATCTCATCCGTGAATTACTGGGACTGCAAGGAGGCTTTGGCGGAGGAGTCAAGGGCGCGATCGCTGGCGCAGCTGGTGTGGCCGCACTGGGAAGTATGGGCCAAATGTTCTCCCATCATTCAGGGAATGCGGATAATGCAGCAGGGGATACCCCGAATGTTCGTCCGAAGCTGTCAGGCGCAACCTCGATAGGCGGCAAAGCAGGACAGGGTATCTATAATGCAGGACGAGCTATTGCCGGTCACAAAGCCACACAAGCCCTGGCCGGGGGCATGGTCAAGACCGCAGCGATGGGTGCAGGCGGTGCCTATGCCGCCATGACCGGGGGAAATGCGGCTCAGGGCATGATGATGGGCCACAGGATGGGAGGCAAGATCAGTAGCCTGGGTACGCAGACAGCCAATCATCTCGGCGGCGGAATTCATACCGTGGCTCAAAGTATTTCTGAAAATCAAGGGATTAAAAGCGGCCTCAGTGATGTCCCGAATAGGTTAGTGGACCAATCCATGCAGGGAGGGGGACATCTGGCGAAAGCTGCCTGGGGTGCGCAGGGTGTTCTTAATAAAGTCTCAGGGGAACGCTTTGCGGGACCCAGTTTTGTTAAGGAAAACAGAAGCATGATGCGGACAGCGCAGAGCAGTATGCAGGACCTTCGCCCGCAAATGGATTTAGCAAAGGCCAAATATGAGCATAGCCTTTCTCATCAAGGGCCGGATCATCAGGAGACGAAAGATTTACGCGATCAATATGAAGGCTTAAAGGGCATATATGACACCCATGCCTCCGATCTGCACTTGGCCCAGACACGTTTAAAAAACCCGGATGCATGGCATCAGCATCGCGAAGCCTTATCCAATTCCAGGGGGTCGATTAAATAATGGCGGGAAAATATTTAAAAAAGGCAGCTCTACGGGCCGGAAAAAAAGCGATCAAAGGTATCTTGAAGTCCACTCTGCCGTATTGGGGACCGCTGGTTCTCCTGCTGTTGCTGACCTATTCTGCCTATATTATCTTGTTTGAAATTCCGAAAGAAGCGATTGCGGACGCAATGGTGAACCCCCTCACGAAAGTTGAAGCCTTTCTTGGGACGACTGAAGATCCTAACGCGGGTAAAACGACGGATTCCCAGCTGCTTGCCAATTACAAAAAAATTGCGGATACCTGGGATGCCGGATTATCCGCAGAACAAATCAAACAAGTTCAACGCTACAAATTTCCGTATTCCGTCTTAATGGCCGTTGACAGGGTTGTGAATGACAATGCCGTATGGGAAGGTAAGCAGAATGTTGAGCCTCAGCCGCAAAAAGTTTTTGATGCCCTGAAGCCTCAGTTTGCTTGGAAAGACTCTACCGTGACCACAGTGACAGTTACAACCGATGCCAACGGCAAAAGTACGTCCAGTTCTTCTGTACAACACGTATCCCTTGTCACATCAGCCCATACCTTTGAGGGGGCCTTTACTTATGATTATGAATGGAAAACGACCTCCTCCGGCAATACCACAATTACCCACGAAGAGATCAAAAAGGTTAATGCGCCTGACGTTTACTATGTTCCCTTAAAAGACTATCTGCAATCGGCCAGAGGAATCAAGGATGAAGATACCTTTGAAGTCGTCCGGCAGCTCGCTTTGTCGTATGATCCTGAATATTTGTTTAACCTGGGGTTGCAGATGGGCAGCGGACAAAATTTTGCCACGTCACCCGCCTATGCGCTGGCCTATGCCGATGCCGTTCAGCAGTTATTGGCCGATCATCCCAATATTCCTCAACCCTTGTTTCTGGCCTTAATTGCTCACGAATCCGGCGGAAACTGGCAGGCCGTCAATCAGAATTCCAATGGGACAACGGATGCCGGACTCTGCCAGATCAACTCCGTCAACTGGGGAGCTTACGGACTGTCGGACAACCCGTTTAATCTCGCTTCCAACGTGGGAGCCGGGGCTTCCATCCTGGGGCAGGCTCTCAGCCGATACACCGATTTTACGAAAGCCTTATATGCGTATAACGGGGGAACGCCTCAAAACGGTATGACCTATAACCCCACGTATGCACCGACCATAATGGCGATATTTAATAATCTGCAAGCCACTCCCGCCATCGCGGTCTATGTTCCGCCCTTGTCCAGTGAACCGCCAACGATTCTAGCTGCAGAACAGAACGGCCAGGCTTGGCAGGGAAATGGAACGGTCGGACAGAGCTTTACCAATCCTTTAGACATTACCGTGATCGACCAACGGACCGGAGAAACCCAAAAAGTCGAACGATCCAGCGGGGACGGAACGATGTGGGCAGCTCAAGCCTGGGTCTATCATCCGACGCTTAAAGACATGCAGAAAGGGGACAGTCTGACGGTGCAGTTTGACGACGGGCAAAGTACGGAAATCAAAATTACAAAATAAACGAGCGTTCGAAGAAAAGAAGAAAAGAAGAAAGGAGGGATTGGATGCTGGGGACCTTTGCCACAAGGAGAGATTTACGGTTTTCGGAAACTTCAACTTCTCCTTATCTCAGCCGCCGGGCGAACCCCGGCCCAGCACCAAAACGTCTTAAAGTTTTTCCTGTTTTAACTCTTATTCTGGTCGGAGTGATTTCTGGGCAAATATTAAATCTAATTCATATACCGCCGATCGCACCGGCTCCGGAACAAATCATCGTTCAAAAATTTCCGTATTTGCCGGATGTGCAAACGCAGTCTGTTTCTGCTCCTCAGCCATCCCCGCCGATCCCTGCATCCACGCTTGCAACTCAACCCATTCCCCAGCCAAAGACACAGCTTCCTTCGGGAACGCTGATTATCGTTGATAAAACAGCGTTTACGCTGAGTCTTTATGAGGACGGGGAAAAAATCAAAACTTATCCAGTGGGTCTAGGCAAGGTTCAGAGTCAAACTCCTAGCGGAAAATTCAAGGTCATATCACGTACAGAAAATCCCGTGCTTTATGCTGAGGGCGATCAGCCGGAAATTCCGGGCGGTGATCCCAAAAATCCATTAGGACCCCGTTGGATGGGCTTAAATACCGGACTGAACAAGCCGAATTCCATCGGTATTCATGGCACAAGCGAGGGAGCCGGAGTCGGCCAGCCTCAAACCGACGGTTGTGTACAGCTTGACAATCAAATAATCCGCAAGGTTTACGATAGAGTGCCCCTGGGAACCCCCGTCTGGATCGGTACATCCGATGAATTGAAAGAGTGGGGGGTAGAGTAAAAATCTTATTTATAAAAATTGGAGGGAAAGAATGAACCTAAAAAATCTTATAGAACAAAGACTCACAATGGCAACAGATCAAGTTTTTGTTTCTGAAATAAGAACTCGTGAAGAAGCAGAAAAACTTATGAAAGCTTTAGTAAACTCTTCCCCAGGGAGGATAAGTAGTAGCACCGTATTATTGCATATGAATGATGAAATACTTTGCCAGCCGAAAGACATCTAAGAAATTGTTAAATACAAATAATTGAAAGGAGTTTGATCCCATGCCTAAAAAAGTAACTCTGCTTTTGTTGTCTCTGTTCTTTCTGGGCTTTTTGAGTATGCCTGTGTTCGCTGCCGATCAAACCTCACCAGCCCCCCAGCCGAATACAACCGCAACGGGTACATCGGGCACACCTGCTGCCTCTGCTGAGAATTCATCCGGCCCGTTTTCCTCGCTCGCTAAAAATGATGCAGGGATACAGCCGATCACGCCCATTGATCTAAACGCGCTGGGGAACAAGGCTGTTAATGCCGGCAATACAAGCTACGATTTTCTGCTCAAGGAAAGTATTCCCCTGTTTATTTGGGCTATTGGCGGATCGGTAATTATTATCTTACTGGGAATATTTTTTGGTAAAAGGGTCATCGTGAAGGGAATAGCCGGTGTTTTGATTGCCTTGATTGTGGTTGTCATGATTCATTATCTGCCTCAGATTGTTCTAACCGTAAAAACGGCGACAGGAAGTGCTATTGCGCCGTAAGCTATGAACCATAATTAGAGAGTAATTAGTGAGGGCGGAGAACTAATCTCCGCCTTACTTTTGACATTGAAGGGGTGTGAGGACATGCGAATCCATCTTGTCTATGAGGAAGCCTATATTGACCAACTGAGAACGATTCTGGAAAGTGCCGGACATACGATTACGGATTGGGATTACTCACTCTCCCAGTTCGCGGATTTTTCAGCCCGAAAACAGGCGAATTCAGATATAGCCCTCATCGACGGACAGGCTGGCGAAGTCAGCAAAAAAGAAATTATTGAATCCTTGGGAAAAGTACGTCGGAATCTACCCTATTTCCGCCTGATTGTTATTTTCCCGGAAGAGTTGGAAAAAGACGAAGCCTTTATTTCTAAACTTCTGACTTTTTCTATTTACGATATGTATTTTAAAGACGAATATGATATTGATGATCTGGAAGCCTGGATTAGAACACCCAAGAATTTTGCAAATTATAACATTGAGATAGAGGACATTCATGGCGATTTGATCGAAACGGAAAGACCTAAACTGCAATTACAAGGGACAGAACGGCAGCCCATTCCTCCGGCCAAAACAATTTCCCTGCCGAGTTTTTCTTCTGTGTTGTCGAAAATGCCTTCCATCCCGTCAATTCGATCATCAAAAAAGAAAACTGCCAAGAATGACGAAATAGATTTGATTTGGGATGAGGAAGCAGATCCGGCAAAACCGGTGCAGGATACCTCTGATCAGGGTATCACAGCCGATACTGCTGATACTGCCGAACATCCGGCGCAACTGCTCGGAAAAGTGATCTGGTTTTGGAGCTGCGAGAGCAGTTTAAGCACGGCACAGGCGGCAAGCCGGTACGCTCAAAAACTTGCACAGTCAGTCCCCGTTTTGCTGCTGGACGGAAATCTTGTAAATCCGGGATTGGGGCAAGAATATGACTGCCCGGCCCCCGGATGGGAGCGTTCCTGGCTGACAAAAACACCGGGGATGCCGCCCCAAAAGTTCTATACGAAAGAAAACCTTACCGTATGGTTATTGCAGGAGCCGGTTGAGGCCGTAGATATTGCCGAAATGTGGAACGTTGCCCTCTATCATATCCGAACGCCAAGACAGGTTATTGTCATTGACGGGGGAGCCGTCCAACCGCCAGAAGAAGTGAATTATGACTTCCCGATCGGACAGCAGGCCCAGGAATTAAGCCAAAAATACCGGGAGGAACAGCATTGCAAGAAACAAAACCTCGGAAACAATGCGCCGCAAGCCCTGATTTTGCCTAAGCCGGATGCAGCCGCATGTCAGGAGGCTATTAAAAAAGTCCTGCGCAGTGAACCGGCTTATATCGTCATGGTAGACGCTGACGGGCTGAAAGGGATCAATGATAATTACGGTCACGCGGCAGGAACAGCTTATCTGACGGAAATATGGAACCGGCTGCACCAAGCCTTCCCAAATGCACTTTGGAACCGTTACGGTGGCGACGAATTTTACGGGGTGCTGGAAAGTTACAAGTTATTCCTCAATGAAGTGCTGGCAAAAGCGGAGGGCATCCCCGGAATGGCGAGTATTCAAGGTCGGGAAATCCTGGTTGCCTGTTCAATCGGGGTGTACGAAGCAGAAAAAGGCGAGTCTGCCATCGCGGTCATGGCAATGGCGGATCATGCCATGTACGATGTGAAGCGGAAACATCACGGAGGGATTAAGACCTTTTCCGCAAAACATGGTCTGGTGCTCATTGGGGATTGGCCGGAAGAGTGGATCACTGTTCCCGTAACGGAGGGCTGGCGTGTTTTAGTGTACCCGGAAAGAGTCAGTCCAGCCCTAATCCCAGCAGGCCAATTTATCGTGGCCCATAAACACCTTACGGGTTTAGACGTTTGGATACCGGAAAGCAATGACATTAGCAAATTTATGGGAAAAATACAAGAGAACAGTAACGATATTGAATGAGGAGGGGGAAACATGTTTTTTTGGGGGGGATTACTGAAGGCTCTTTTTATTGTGCTCACACTGTTTTTGGCTGTCGTGGACTATTTCACCATGCGTTTGCCTGATAAATTAACATTTCCCTTACTGGGTGTCGGGCTGATCCACGCAGCTTTGCTGGGATCACAAGTCTTGCTTCAAAATGTGCTGTTTGCGCTTATCATCGGCGGACTGTTCGCTTTGGTTGCACATATTTATCCTAACGGCATGGGCATGGGGGATGCTAAATATGTGACTGCGTTGGCTCTCTTCTTAGGGTTTCCCGCAGTAATCATCACCTTATCCGTGGCAACCTTTACAGCCCTTCTGGTAGGGGGCATACTCCTCTTGCGCAAGCACATCACCTTGAAACAACACATTCCTTTTGGACCTTTTTTGACGATCGGAGCCTGGTTCTCTTTAAAAATATTTTAAGAAATTTGAATAAAATTATCAGAAGTGACTTGAAAAGCCCCTAAAAAAGGGGTAAAATGACCTTAAAAGTCGGTGGGCGAAGCCTACCCATTACATTTGGTAAAACATGGTAATCAAAAGAAGCCTAAAATAAGGGCTTTATTTTTTTGCCTAAAATTTTAAAAAATCCCAAAAAAATTACTTCAAGTACCTTCAATAACTTTTTGAACGGACCTATACTGAGTTTGAAAGGGGGATAGCAAACATCCATTACGCCATTTTCATAAGCCACGCGACCTGAAGGTTTTCAATCAGATTGTGGGTATGGAAAATGCTAAAAGCGAGCTATGGGATGCTATCGAACTTCCTTTGATTTACCTATAGCTGTGTTACAGATATTAGCTGTAAATCAGCTCTAATTGATTCAATGATTTCCGAAGTCCATTGTATTGAAAATAAAAGCAAGAAAAGGATGGTGGTTCAAAATATGGAACGAATGTTTATAGCCAGTACACTTGTTTTAAGCTCATTGATACTGGCTGGATGCGGTATCAATAACAGCACTGTCGTAGATGCCGCTAAAACTTTTACTCAGGCTGAAATTTCGGGGGATGCAAAGACACTAAATCAGATTGACCATTCTGGGCCTTTAGAATACCCTGCTCAATATGTGCTCGATAATGCTTCTAAGGCGGGTTATCCTAAACATAAACTGAGCGAATTTACCTTTGAACAAGTAGGTGATGATACCGTAAAAGTCAGTGGGCCAAAAGATATTAACCCTCCAACTCTAAAATTTGTCAAAGAAAACAATAAATATTATTTTATTGGCTATGACAATACTTCTGCTACGTCACCATCAGGGCAACAGAGTAAGGTGGGTAAAACCCAAATTATTAACTATCGCGATATTAATGACTTCCCAAAACAACAAATACCCGTTACAAACTATTTTATTTGTTTTACCAGTCCACAATTTCCAGACTTCGGGTATGATTTTTACGAATACAATATCGTTATTCCTATAAAAACTTATGAGGTAGATGTATCTAAAATGTCAAAAGATGAAATTGCAGATTTGAAAACAAAATACGGGATAAGCAGTATTCCCGCAGCTTTTAGGGTTTACGAAGGAGAGAATACAAAAATAGACATCAAAAAAATTGAGGCAAACGTAATTCCCGTAGATATATAGAGAACTACATAAAGAAATAACGTGAATGACATAAAAAAGAAAGGGGCGAAAAAGATAATGAAAAAATTAAAGGCATTAGTAATCTCGATTGCTTTGCTCCTTGGAATATTACCAAGCGTGGCTATGGCAACAACGTATAACAATAATGTACCAAGTGGGCTGACGTTACAATATTGGAGCATTAACCCAAACCAAGGTGGTAAACAAACAAGCATAAACTTTGTATTTTCAGACGGATTTAGTGTTCCAATAGGGATTAAAGCTCCATTTGATTCTTCCTGGCACACCATTGATGATGTACGCCCGATACTCTTGGCTGAACAAGAAGGATACGGCAATTACCTTGGGGGAACGAACGGAACTTTTGGTAGTAATATCAAGTTCTCTTCCAATGTCCTCGCGGCGATGAAAGCGCAAAACTTTAATCCGAGTCAAGTAGGTGGGGCAGATATTCCTCCTTCCTCTACGACGTTGACCTCAGATCAAACTTCATCATCTTCAACTGCGGCTCAAACACAATCTCAGCCGTCACAGCCAACGGTTGCAACCCAAGCTAGTACAAGCACAAAAACGGAGGCTACGCAGGGGCAAACCAGTTCGGTTTCATCAAATGTTCAGTCTGATCCAGTCGGTAAGACGGCGACAACTCCATCTGGCTCCATGACGCAGGATATGGTGGCAGCAGATCAAAAACTGGCCGCCGAGAATCCGCCAAACCTGAATCCGGCTAATATTCCGATAGCACAACCGAATCAAGCCAGCTCGAAACGTAATATCTGGATCGAAGTTGCAGCTGGTGTTGCAGTTTTCGTAATAGCGGTAGTTGTTGGACGAATTGTTTATATCAAACGCAAAAGTAAATTAGCTTAAAAAAACTAATGGGCTTCTCACCTTCCTAATTTATGGAGGGTGATTTTTTATTGTCCGAAAAGTAGAAAGGAGGTTTTATCTTTGCGAAAAAAACGATGGGCCATCGCCCTTCTTGTTTTTATTCTTAGTGTTTCTCTCGCGCTTCCGCAAAACGTCCTGGGCATGGATAACTACACACACGATGCCAATATATCCAGGGATAATACGGTCGTGGATTCCTCGTTTAATGGGCTGGTCTATAATAACAACCCCTATTATATGGAAATCCCTCAGTGGAATGGCTATCAGCAGTATTCCAACACGACTCCGGTAGTCGTTGGCAACCAACTTTGGCAATACACCTACGATGACTCAGGATATGGACACCTATGGGAATTAAATTTACAGAAACCAGGTTCAGATTGGGTACCCGGAAATGCCGTTTCAGTATCGGTAAGTCTCATTCAAGATTTTGATGTAGGGACAAGTGGTGCAAACGGAGAGGTAAATAGTGCAGCGGGGGTTTCCGGGCCGACGATTTCGCAGGGATACTTAGCAATAGCTGTTGGAAACTATCTATATTGGTGGCCGGTCGGTCATCCCGATCAAGAGCAGTCAAGCCCGATTGGTGGAAATCCAGGAAACACAATTCAACTTATTGCAGCATCCCCACTCATTACCCCGCCTTTAACGGCTAGTGGAATGGATATGACAACAGGAGATACTGTAACGTGGCAAACGCCTTTCGCGGTGGTTGGTTCCTGGTCAGGGGGTGTGGTTTCAAAACCACTTTATACACCAGCTAATGTTCCAGCTATTTCTTATAACTATCAGACTACCGATGATGCTTCCAACGCGACTAACGACATCGTGACTTCCTCTCCTGCATGGAACTCTCATACAACAGCCTTGGGGACTCAGGGAGCCGCCGTCTTTGGTGTGGATGCCGCGCAAAGCGGAATGAATCGCTTGATTCTCATGGACCCGGCCAGTGGAAACTATCAGACGGTCTATGAGGCCAATAACTCGCCTATTTTTTACGGTCCAATCGACTCTTCCCCTGCTGTAGTATCCGATGGAACAATGTTTGTTCCCGATCAGGGCGCAGGGATCTATAAATTAAGTGCAAACGGCGATTACATGGCAGATGATACAACAGCTATGGATCAGAGCAATCCCTGTATTGCGAACGTCGCTGTAGATGGTGAAAACGTGATTTGGGTTGGAAATGGACATACGACATTAAATGCAGCCTCTATTAGTGCCTTCGGACAGGGAAGCTCTGCGATCGGCAGTTTTAATGGACTTGATACACCAGCAGTTGTAAATAATGGCTCAACTGATACTGTATTTCTGGCTTCAACTGGTACAGCTGGGTTATTGGTCACTAATCCTTTAAATTGGAACGACCTGCCCGTATCGTTTCAACAAGACAAATACACCTGGCAGAACACATGGCAAACACTCGGCTCGGTTTCACCCGCTTATACCTCAGTTGCAGCCGATGTGGGAACCGATTCTACTGACGGTTCAGCCCTGCATTATCTCGCGACTTGGACCGACTATGGTTATGATTCTCAGGGCTGTATCGAGATATGGGCACCATCGGATTACGGCGTTACAGCAATCGCCGATCCGAGTCCGGTCAACAGCGGTGAGCAAGTTATTATTACGGCTCATCCTACCCCTGAAGGGGTAACTCAAAGCATGAAAGCGCATATAACCGATGGCGGGAAGAACACCCTGGATATTGACCTCGGCCAATGGAGTTCATCGCCTGAGAAATGGCTGGGAGTCATCAACGCACCGAATAATTATACTGGGGCCAATGATAATTACACGGTAACTGTTACGGCCACGGAGAAAAGCGGAAAGACAGCGACCGCCACGGCACAATTTATTGTCAATCCGATTCCTTTGCCGCCTCCGGGTAATCTCACAGGGACGTTAAAGATTGATGCCTGGCGGCGCAATAATACAACTCAGCCCGCGGGGACCGCGAAATATGGGGATGATCTGGCCGTGACCCTGACAGTGGATACGCCGCCTCTACCATCCGGGTTATTAAATGCGCAGATCACGAACGCCTACATCACCAAAGCCTGGATACACACTCCACAAGGACATCCCGGAACGGCTGACAGTACCGATTCAACACTTATTATCCGAAGTGAGAAGAACATTGACTTAACCCTAAACGGACTGACCGCTTCAACCAAGTATAAAGAGAATTGGGCCGGTTATCCGCCGCCAATCCCGGATAATTCTGTCATGGAAACGAACCATATCTTTGCTCCGTTTTCCGTTCATGTGGACTATATGTATCAAGTGCCTGTCGCGACAAAAGACGGTGTGACCTATATATGGGAAACGGGTTCATATGATGCCAGCGGCAATGCTTCTACAGACCTGAATATAACAGGCACAGAGCTATATATCTTCAACCAGCCTCAACATGACCCGGGCACTCCTGCATGGGAGCCTTGATAAAAACTAACGAGCGTTTAAAAGGGGGTCATAAAAATATTTAAAAAAATTTATCGCCAGTATAAGAGCTTACCCATCAGCGATGAGTGCGGCGGACCGCAAATCTATGTCCTGGGCGGGTTTGCCATTTTATTATTGCTGGCACTATTTACGACTTTCGGGTATGCCCATAAGATTCAGCTCATGGCGAGCAATCTCAATTATGGAATTAAAACAGCAGCGACAACGGCACTAGGCGATCATACTGTGCCGGATACGACTAACAATGGAATACAGATTATAGATGCTTCGGGAATGCAACAGGAATTCACAGCGGATCTGCAAAATCAGATGAAAAACTGGCCGCAAAGCTCCTATACGCTGGATTCCTTTCAGGTTTACGGGGAGAGCGATCGAGGCTCATCCCCGCCTATGGGTTTTACCCAGCCGATTCCCGGCGCGAGTGTGTATATTAAAATGAACTTTAATCTTGCGATCAATTCGGGATTTATTCCTATGCCGAAGAATTGGACCATTCCCTTGTATGTTATGGTCAGCACGAATTCTTATGAAAGTGCAACCGGAGCATGGAACTTAGCCCGATAATTTCAAAATTAAAATTAAAAAAGAAAGGGGAAGATCAATGGAATATTCCGACACAATTACAAATAAGCGAGGATTATTCGATCGTCTCATGGGACGAAGCGGTATATCCGGTGTAGTAGCAGCTAATCAGATGATTGCTGTATGGGGAACGCAAGGAGGAGTAGGAGCATCAACCATAACGGCCATCCTCGCTAAGTTGCTGCATCAATGGGGTTTTACGGTGTTGGCTATTGAGGCCACACCAACGGGAGGCAGTTTCCTGCGTTTCTTGGGGAAAAAACCCGTGGCCGAAGGATTAGACACGATAAGCCGGAACCGAGAACGGCTTAATACCGAATTAGAGTCGATCAAAGTCAATGTCGTCAAGGGCTTAAGCGTTCTGCCGCGATCCGGGGCACCGTATAGTGCCCAATGGGTTTGGCAGGAGGACGAATCACGCGAACTTTTTCGCACCGTAAGAAAGATGGCCGGCTTTGTCCTGGTTGACGCGGGGCATCTTCTAAATGATGCGTTATCCCGTGCGGCACTGTCAGAAGCTGATCATATCGTCTCAGTGTTCCGATCGACGACCGTTGGCTTGGATGCCGCCACGCGCTTTAATGAACACGGCAAGTACGCTCATTTAAGCGAAAAAATGGTCTGGCTTGCCAATCAAGTCCATCAATCTAAAGATATTTCAAGATTTGAAACGTTGATTGAAGAAAAAGTTGAATACGCTATACCCTGGACTAAAGGGATGGAACTCATGGAACAAGGAGAGGCAGCCCCTCGCAACGTCCAAGTCGTCGCGGAGGAATTGCTTCAAAAAATCATTAGTGCTCCATCCGCCAGGGTATTTTAAAAATGAAAAAGGTGGTCAGTGTGAATGAGTAAGGTTATCGTTATTATTCCAGACGCAAAAATAGGTGCTCGATTATGTGAATACATTAATGAAAAATATGGAGTGACGGCCACTCCCAGGCGAGACATACAGGGAATAGGAGAAGTACAGGCCGACGCTTATATTATTTACCGAAAATGTGTGGATGATTTAAGATCACTTGAGGCTATCGACGGTAAAATTGCGCTCCTCTACGGCAAATCATCCATTCCACCAGCCGATAAATTTTTAACTTTTCCTAAACTGGTCGGAAATTTACCGGAATGTGTAGACGAATTTCTAGAAACGCTTTTAGATCACGACATGCTTGATGATTTGAACGACTTGAACTGGGATGAGAATGAAAGCAGAAAAAGTAAAAATAGAAATGAATTTTCTTCAGACCGACATTCAAATAAATGGTCGCCCGTTCGATCCGTTGCTCTCTTCTCTCCGGGAGGCGGCGTAGGTAAAACCACAGCTGCGGTCCATCTGGCAAAACTGGCCGAACAAGCCCGTATCAATGTCGGGTTAATCGAAACCGATGAAGATAAAGGCGGGGTTTTAAGGTATTTAGGCAGACCTCCTGCGCATGAAGGACTGGATTCTCTCGAAAAAACCGTGTGGGATAATGAAGAGCTTTTTAGAGAAAGCATCGAAAGGCTTGTGCATAAAGTCGGACGGATACAGGTGGTTCCCATGGTCAGTACCTTTAACGGTTTATCGTGCAACGTCAAAAACGTTTCCTCACTGTTTAACTGGGCAGATTCAAAATTTACACTCACTCTGTATGATTTACCCCCACGGTTACGCGACGTTATGACCTTTTCTGTTTTACAGGAAGTGGATCAGGTTATCCTTGTGGCTGAGCCAACCGATGTCCTTATGGATGCCTTGCAAAAGCACATGCAGCTCTGCCAAGACGTTGAACAGTTTCATAACCTCCCCCGCAAATATCGGCTTCTGGTGAATAAAGTGCCTGAAAAAAATGGGCTCAGGCCGGAAGAAATGGCCGATGCGCTCGGACTCCCTCTTTTGGGATCTATCCCTGCCGATGTTGAACATTATGATCGGATCATTAACCATGCTAAATTTGAAATTCCCGCTGATTCGCCTTGGCGGACGGTCTTTTCCAACTTGGACTTAGGTAGTGACAGCTCAGGGGTAACACCCATTGAGGATGATTTCTATAATCATCGTGTATCACCAAGGGAGAAGGGAAACAAGAAAAAGCATAAAGGTTTTTTTAGCTTTTTCTTTGCTTAATAAATTGTCATGAGAAAACGAAGGGAGAAAAAAGAAATGGGCCTAGATCAATGGGTAACAATCGCGATTATATTAGTGATCGCACTAGCAGCGGGGTTGTTGATCCACACCGTTGCACCAGGAGCATTAAGCACCTGGTTTAACACGTTTATGCAAAACATTTTAAATGCGGTTCCAACGAGCTAAAAAAATAACTCAATTTATTTACGAAAGGAATGAAGAGTATGCCAAGACTTGATTTAGAAACCTTAGAACTCACCAAAAACGGAAGTATCAATCTTGCTGACCTCCAAGTGACAGGGCAAAGAAAATCAAAACGGAAGCAAGAAGAACACAATGATAAACACGGAGAACACAGCGATAAAGGCGATCGCTGGCAAACCATTATCCGGGATATAAATGCTGACTTGATCAAAAGTGCCGACAAATATCTTGCCGATAAAGCCAATCACGAAATGGAAATATTGCAGCAACTTCAACTGATTATCGACCCAAAACCATTGACCAGTGCCGAAAAAAAAGAAGCCTTTGAACGCTTAAAAGCAGATCTCTTCGGTTTTGGTATTCTGGAAAAACACATGACGGATAACAAGATTACAGAAATTATTATTGATGCTCCCGATCGCATAGATGTTGAGGTCGGGGGCGTTTTATATCGGCTGGGGGAAGATGCTCCTTTTGATAAGGATGAAGTTTTTGCCAATGATGAAGCGTTGCAGCAGTGGACAGACCTGCTCATGAAGATGGCAAAAGCGGAACGTTCTCTCAATTACGGTAATCCGACTGTCAACGTGGAACTTGCTAACGGCGAACGGGTCGAAGCAACGTGCCCGCCGGTAACGGAACACATCACAGTGAATATCCGTAAGAGCGTGAAGCAAACCAAAAAATACTCGATCAAGGATCAGGTTGCTGCGGGCACAGCAAGCGAGGACATGGCAAAATACCTGCTCGCAGCAGCGCGCGGCAAAGCAACCATGTTGATCCTGGGACCAACAGGTACAGGAAAAACAACTTGGGTTAGAACGATGATGGAAGGCGGTTTCGATCCTGACGAACGGGTCATCATGATTGAAGATACGAGAGAAACGAACGCGAATTTAAAACGTTATTTGAGTATGCAGATTGTCACTCAAGGCCAGAACAAAATTGATATGAAGGCTCTTTTTGAAGAATGTATGCGGAAGAGGCCGGATCGTGTGTGTGTATCAGAAATTCGCGGCAAAGAAGCCGCCGTTTTTCTGTTGACATCAGCCGCCGGTCATGATGGAGCTGTGACGACGATGCACGCAGGAGGTCCTCAGAAAGCCGTTTTTTTGCTCATTATGTATATGCGTGAGGCCGGATACGAAATGAGTGAGGAGTTTTTGGAACGATTTATTCACGAACAGGTGCATATCATGGTCTTTCTAGCCCGTACCCGTGATGGCCGCCGCCGTATTTCACGGATTATTGAAGTGAATTCCTTAGATGGTAATGCGCCGAAATTTAAGGACATTTTCGTATGGGACCCGGAAACCGACACGTTTGAATGGGTCAATGATATTGAAAAAGAAAAACGGAGGGAATGGGTGATCAACGGGGCGAATGTGCCGGCATTCCCTCATGCCAAGAAAGAGGAGGCGGACAAGAGTGTCACTATCGCTGGTTAGTGCGCTTGCGATGGCCTTTGCATATTTCGTGTGGACAAACACAAGGCGGGAACCTGATCTGAAAGAACTCACGGAAGTGGCCGTCAAAAAAGCACGGAAGAAAGAAAATAAAGCGAAAAAGGGAAATGTCGTAACCTTGCAAAGTCTGAAGATATTAGGAGTCCCTTATACCCGTTATCGTATGTTATCCTTTGTTTTTGGCTTTCTGACGGCTTTTGCCTGGCTGTATCTGGCGCAAAACTATATAGCCGCAGTTGTGATGTTTGCGGTTGGATTTCAGCTGCCGGGGCTTTGGTATGAGCGCAGGGCTTCTGGCCGAATGGATGCTCAGGATCGCCAGGTTTCTATCTTTGTCGGAACAACTGCGGACGGACTTGCTAACGGACGCACGATTAACGATGCCTTATGGCAGGCATCCCTGCTTATGCGCGAAGAACCGATGTATGCGATTGCCCAAAATTATTTAAAGAAGATTGGAGGAAATGTCCCGATTTCAGAAGCGATTGCGGAAATGGCCCAGGAAGTGAATATGCCCAGCTTTCTCTTTTTTGCGGATCTCGTTGCCACAGTTAAAAAGGTGGGCACAAACGGCAGCAATAGCTTTGATATTTTGGACTATAAGTTTCATGAAGAGGAAGATATTCAAGGGGATATGCGGGGCGAGGTTTCGATCTGGATGGGAATATTGATTTTCTTCCTGGTCATTTCGCTGGCCGGTCCCTTATTTTATCGCTTTTTTATGCCGGATATTTGGAAAATCATTCCCCGCAATATGGGCTGGTTGATTATTCTTTCCTCGATCGGAACCTTTACGATTTTTACCAGCTTGCGCAGTTATTCACGTTACCGGGTCAGTCTCTAAGAAAGGAGAAAATTCATGAACTTTGCCCTTATTGCTGCAATCTCGTTTGCGGCCTACACCTTTATTCATTTAGGCATAAGCGAAGAAGAGGTCCGACGGGCGGAAGTGTTTGGAACTATAGGGCAGCCCCTTAAGGAAAAACTTCTGCATTGGATGGAACGCAAATCTTCGTTCGGTCTGCGCGCACGTTTAGTCCGTTTGGGAGTCCCGCTGCAAACATACCTCAAAATGGGATTGATGATGTCCTTGGCTTTTGCCCTGCTCTTGGGAATTGCGGGGCAAAGCTTAATATGGGCATTTATTGGAGCTGGGGTCGCGTATGGTATTCATTGGCTGCGCTACTATGCAAAATATAGCAGCTGGCGTGAAGAAATATTAAGCGAAGTTGGGAATCTCGCCTCGTTGTTAAAAATCCGGTTAATCGTCGGAGACACAGTATCCCAGGCTATTCCGGCCATCCTTCCCGTATTGCATGGCACAATGAAAGTGGCCTGGACCGGTTTAAATGCCGAAATAGCCGGAGGAGTACCACTCCCCGAAGCCCTGGATCGTCTTGCAGACAGAGTGAGTGATCGGGATATGAGCGCGATTCTTATGAAATTAAAAACGTACCATCGCGAGGGTGTTCCGCAAGATCACTTGGGGAATCCCGATCCCTTCGGGGATATGGCCGCGAAAATTGAAAGAAGTGCCGCCAAACGGGTTAAATATGCAACTAAACGCATGACGGGACCACTGACGATTATAACGGGCGTTGGTTTTGTCACAGTCGCTTTATGGATTGTCCCGTATTTCTGGCAAATTATATCCGATTCGTTTAGTCAAATGTAGCCAAAATTTAAAAACTGAAACTATATATTTGAAGGGAGAAAAAAGATAATGGGTCTAGACCAATGGGTAACAATCGCGATTATATTGGTGATCGCATTAGCAGCAGGGTTATTGATTCACACGGTAGCACCAGGGGCACTCAGTACATGGTTTAACACATTCATGAAAAACATCTTAAACGCGGTTCCAACAAGCTAATAAAAAACAATAGAGGGGCGTTAAGCCCCTCTTGTTATTCCATCTCAGAGGAAGGAGCAAACAATGGAATTGAAAACTCGCCTCAAGAATCTACGAAATAAACCCCGAAATAATCTCAAACATAAGGATCATGGGTTTAGTGATTATATTAGCTTTATGATCGTTTTACCCATCTTGCTCATGGTTATTGTCGGCGGCAGTTATATCGCTCAATCCGTTCGTGTGATGGGCACGCTTGATCATGCCTTGCAGATTACCAGCAATAATATGACCCAAAATGGAGCTTTGACATCGCAGGGCCAAGATGAACTCATTGCCTATATTCAAAAAAGCGGATTGAATACCAGCAAAATTTATCTCAATGCCACCACGAACTCGCAATCCTATGGCAGCCGAGGACTTCAGGCCACGATCGGTTATGACTATGATATTAAGGCCCCAGGGTCCTCAACGACGATCTGGCATAAATACTACGAACAGAGCTTGCCGATTGCTCAAAGTCAACTGATTCCTAACTCCGGGGCGGATAACTCAGGCACTATGTCAATCTCTTCGGTTTTTACCGGGGTAGAAGGAGGAACCGGCTCGGGCGGCTCAGGTTCAGGATCAGGAGGCGGTATACAGGCAACCAGTATGACGATGCAGGCCAGTACGACTACGCCAGTCGTGAACGCTTCCGTTATTATCTCGGGGAAAGTTTATGTCGGGTCGAATACAGCCCCCGCAGGGACTCAGGTGGCTTTAAATGGCGGGGGTGTGAATCAAACGGTATCAACGGACAGTACGGGCAGTTATACGGCCAATGTTGCCTTTACTCAGCAGGGAACAGTCGTTTTGCAAGGGACCAGCGGGGGAGCCTCAGCCAGTGTTACGGTCACGGTTCAGGCGAGTGTACCCGCCACGCTTATGTTGCAAGTTCCAACGACCATTCAAATCGGCACACCGTTTAACATTTCGGGCAATGTTGTGGATAATGCGGGAAACAGCGTTGCTGACGGCACAGTCGTCACGATAACTTCCAGTGACACGAACGACATTCCTGCAACAACAGTCAACACGAAGTCAGGCAATTTTTCGTATGCCGTCAATGGCGTAACCTCCCTGAATTCGTTGACGGTTACAGCAAGTGCGGGATCGGCGACAGCGACTCAGACCATTTCCGTTCTTCCGGGAAATCCCGTATCAATCTCTTTGAATCTATCGCCGTCAAGTTTAACGGCAGGATTAACAATGGCATTTTCGGGTAAGGTTCTCGGTCCGTATGGAACGCCGCCTGCTACGGGTACGCCCGTAAAAATTCTTTCCGGTACGGATACCGTTGATACCATGCCATCCGTTGTGTCCGATGCACAGGGGAATTTTACGGCTTCAGCGACATTAACCCAAGCTGGAAGTC
>Ga0255336_100820_pt1 | contig 34010 bp, 32 predicted proteins | sample MeOH1_35cm_T3_17_FD_189102 | JGI IMG/M metagenome (GOLD analysis project Ga0255336, IMG submission 189102) | Sandy soil microbial communities from University of British Columbia, Vancouver, Canada - MeOH1_35cm_T3_179 | ecosystem: Engineered > Artificial ecosystem > Sand microcosm > Unclassified ...
GGAAGGGTACCGCCTTCGGCGGCGCCCGCGGCCGTACCGACGTGCCGAAGATCGTCGACTGGTACATGGACGGCAAGATCAACATCGACGACCTCATCACCCATACGATGCCGCTGCAGGACATCAATAAGGGGATTGACCTGATGAAGGCCGGCACCTCGATCCGCGGCGTGGTGATCTACTGATCATGAGCATCGAAACGCTGTCATTGCATTGCTGTTTCGGTGGCTGGCAGGGCTTCTACAGCCATGCCAGCCAGGAGATCGGCCGGACGATGAAATTCGCGGTCTTCGTGCCGCCGCAGGCCGAGCATCAGAAACGGCCGGTCCTGACCTATCTTGCCGGCCTCACTTGCACGGAGGAGACCTTCATCATCAAGGCCGGCGCCCAGCGCCTGGCGGCGGAGCTCGGCCTCATCCTGGTGGCACCCGATACCAGCCCGCGCGGCACGGATTTTCCGGGCCAGGCCGACAGCTGGGATTTCGGCGTCGGCGCCGGCTTCTATGTTGATGCCGTGCAGGCGCCATGGTCGGCACATTGGCGCATGCAATCCTATGTCAGCGAAGAGCTGCCGAAGGTGATCGCCGCGCATTTCCCGGCTGATATGAGCCGCCAAGGCATCTTCGGTCACTCCATGGGCGGTCATGGCGCGCTGGTGACTGCCTTGCGCAAACCCGCACGCTATCGCTCGCTTTCAGCTTTCGCACCGATTGCCGCGCCCAGCCAATGTCCTTGGGGGATCAAGGCCTTTTCCGGCTATCTCGGTTCCGACAAATCGCTTTGGGCCGAATATGACGCGACGGAGCTGGTGAAACGGCGGCCATTCGCCGGTGAGATCCTGATCGACCAGGGCATGGACGACAAGTTCTTGGCCGAACAGTTGCACCCGCATCTCTTTGAGGCCGCGGCCGCATCGTCCGGGCAGCAACTCGTCCTGCGGCGTCACGCCGGCTATGACCACGGCTATTTTTTCATTCAGACGTTCATGGATGACCATCTGCGGCACCACCATCGCCTGCTGACGCAATAGCCCGGCCGGGCCAGCACGCCCTTGCCGATCCGCCCCGCGGCGGCGTGCTTTCCCTGTCCGGCGGCGCTTGATTTTGCCATGCCCCTGCCGCACGAAAGATCCATGCCGATCCCCCTCGCGCCAAGAGAACTTGTCCGATATCGGCGGCTAAACCTGGTGCTCGGGGCGATATATGGCTGCGCCAATCTGGCGGTGCTGCTTCTCCTGCCGCTGCTCATCCGCTTGAATATTCTTGAATTCAAGGTGGCGTGGTTCGGTCTGGTGCTGCCGGTCGCCTTGCTGAGCAACGGCTTCTGGGCGCTCCAGCATGAGGCGATCCACAATCTCTTCGCGGCTGAACAGCCGGCCAACAAGCGATATGGGCGGCTCATGAGCATATTGTTCGGCTCATCGTTCCGGGTTCTGCGCTTTGGTCATCTGATGCACCATCGCTTTAACCGGCACCCGCTCGATCGTTCGGATGCATTTGATCCCGACGTGACCTCGCTCTTTTGGGCACGCGGACGCTTTTTCGCCGAGATTTTGGGCGGGCTCTACTTGATCGAAATGTTTTCGCCTATGCTCTACTGGCTGCCGCAGCATTTCGTCCGGCTGCTTCTCGACCGCATCTATGCCGGCAATGATCCTGCCCTGCGGCAGCTCCGCCAATTGGCCCGACAGGCGCTCGGTTCATCTCGCGCCATCGCCCAGATCAGGCAGGATACGGTGGCGGTGCTCGTCCTCTATGGCTGCGCCTGGGCCCTATGGGGCGAATGGTGGTGGGGTCTGCTGACCTTCGTGCTGATCCGGGCCGCCCTCATCTCCTTCCTGGACAATATCTATCACTTCCGCACGCCCATCGGCCGGCCGGACTTTGCCTATAACCTGTGTTTATTCGGCCCGTTTCAGGCGTTGATTCTCAACATGAATTTTCACCGGATTCATCACAACCATATGCATCTGCCCTGGTGGTCCCTGCCTCGGCAGTTTCGCTGGTCCGGCGAGACTTTCGACCAAGGGTATTTCCATGCTGCAGTTGCACAGTTCCGCGGCCCCACCCCCACCGATATGTTGGGATCGCATAAATAGCGATCGAGGGCTGCGCGCCCGCGCAGTGCAGTGATTAAAAAAACACTAATACGAGCGAATCAGCCGCTTGCATTTCGTTTCTCCGCCCCGCATGCTGTTGGTTGGCAATTCAGCATTGGGCTCTCTCTTATGCGAGTGCCTGAGATGGTGGAGCGCCGGTTATCCATCTTCTTGCAGAGTGAACAACATGACTGATCACAATCACCACGGCGGCGGTTCGGAGCTCAGGGGCCGTATTAAGTGGTTCAATACGGAAAAGGGCTTCGGTTTCGTCTCGCCGGCTGATGGCGCTCCGGATGTCTTCTTGCACATCTCTGCGCTCAAGGATGCCGGATTGCAAGACGCCCCCGAAGGTTCGACAATCCATTGCGAAGTGGGACAGGGACGCAAGGGGATCCAGGTGCTGCGCGTCATCACGCTGGATACCAGTACGGCGACACCGCGGGCGCCGCGCCGGCAGTTCCAGCCGCGAGATCGCGGCCATCACGATCGTTGATCTGACCTAGATCATTCGGCGATGATCGTTACAGCCGCGGTGCCGGTCGCCGCGGCTGTTATTGTTTGTAGAATGCGCCATCGGTAGAAATACTTGTGCAGCGAGCGCTTTGGTTCGTCTTGCGCCGCCCTCCTGCCTGTGCAGGATAGGCGCGCCCCGAGTGAGTAAGCATAAGGTACCGGAATGGCGTTTGATCAGCGGGATTTTCGTACGGCCCTTGGCCATTTTGCCACTGGCATCACCGTGGTCACCGCCTGTTCGGCTGACGGCGAACTTTTCGGCGTGACCGTCAACTCCTTCAACTCGGTCTCGCTCGATCCCCCTCTGGTCCTGTTCAGTCTCGAGCGGCGCGCTTTCAGCCTCCCGGCCTTCGAAACATCCGGCGCCTTTGCAGTCAATGTTCTGAGCGAAGCGCAAACCGACCTGTCCCAGAATTTCGCCCGCACGCAGGGCGATAAATGGAGCGACATCGCCTATGAACGCTGGGTCACCGGCAGCCCTATTCTGCAGGGCTGTGTGGCTGCCTTTGACTGCCGCACGCATGCGATCTATGACGGCGGCGATCATCGGATATTTCTTGGCGAAGTGCTGCGCTTCGAAACGCTGTCCGAAGACGAACCGCTGATCTATTTTCGCGGCAGCTATACTGGCCTCAAGTAACGCGGCCTCCCGTTATCTGCATCGCGCGGTATGATGCGACGACGCAACGGGCCGCAACCCTGGCAGGCGTCGATCGGGCTGGCATGCCGATGAAAATGCGAGAACGGTCGATCTCAGAACAAGCGCCGGCGCATAGCCCGCTATCCTACGCCCTATCAACCGCAGATAGGCGTAGACAGGCAGATTTCACCGAAGTTTAACCTTTATCCTAAATGCTCATTAGCTGCGCTGAATCGGGGAACCCGATCAGCTTGGAGTAGCAAGTAATGATGCACCAGCACCTGCCTGGGGAGGGCACTGCTTTGGACTCCGGTTCTTTTACCGCGGATAAGGTCGACCCGCGCCTCGAGGCGATGCTCTCGATCAGCGCACGCATGAACGGCTGCCTCTATCGCTGCAACAACGACAGCGCCTATACGATGCTGTTCATCTCCGATAGCGTCGAGCGCATGACCGGCTACCCCGCAAGCGACTTCATCAACAATCGGCACCGCAGCTGGGTTTCCGTCTGTCATGCCGATGATACGCCGGCCGTCGACGCAGCCGTGGCTGCCGCTTTGGAAAAACGCGACCAATGGGATCTCGATTATCGCCTCGTCGGCCGCGATGGAAGCGAGATCTGGGTTCATGAAACCGGCGGCGGCGTGTTCGGCGCGGATGGTGGGTTGCAGTATCTGGAAGGCGCCATCATCAACGTGACCGATCGCAAGCGACTGGAAAACGAAGTCCAGGACATGCTCGACCGTATCGCCGTCATCAGCAATTCGATCGTGAAGGATACGAGCGCCATTCTCGATGTCCTGCGCGCTTTGAAGATGCTGGCCCTGAATGCCCGCATCGAAGCTGCCCGGGCGGGTGAACAGGGGCTGGGCTTCGCCGTCGTGGCGCAGGAGATCAAATCGCTTGCGACACTGACGGGCGAGTCAGCCGAGCGCATCACCAGCCTGATGAGCGAGCTCAACAGCGTGCTCACGAAACAGAATACGGCGCATCGCTAGAAGGCGACATCGCCGCTCATCATTGCGAAGGCTCACGCCGCCGGATAGTCGATCGCAACGATCTCGAGATCGATATCGCCCGCCGGCCGCTTCCAGGTGACAACCTCACCGAGCTTCGCGTCGCTCAAAGCCAGTGCCAGGGGCGAGACCCAGGACAGCTTGCCATTGGCCGGATCCGCTTCGTCCTCACCGACGATTTCGAAACGCCGGCGTTGCTCGTCATCATCGAGCGTCTCCACCACAGCACCGAAGGCGACATGGTCGCGCGGCTGCGCCTTGAGGTCGATCGGGATCGCCCGGGCAATGCGCTCGCGGACATACCGCAAGTTCCGCTCCAGCACGGAGCGCTGCTGGCGATCCACCAACTTCCCATCGGCACCGACGGCACCTGCAACCGGGCGTCCCAGCTCGGCCAGGGCGGCCTCGATTTCGCGCAACTGCTGCTGCAACTGGGCAAGCCCGCGCGGCGTCACGTAATTCGGATGTGCACTGTGCAGGCGCTCCGGCACTTCATCGGCAATGTTGTCTTCTTCTTTTACGAATGCCCGGCTCATTTCACGCTTCCTGGAAGGATGGCCCTGTTTGCCAAATTCACGGCTCAAGCGAAACTAAATTCGGGTCGCGGACCGGCGTCCCCAAACACAAGCGTTCCTGGGACAACCGGTTCCCCAAACCACCGATCCAGTCAGCCCGGACTGCGGTCAGGTCCGCCTTTTCAACCAAGCGGGTCGGCCCTGGGCACGACCCGGCAACAGGGGCGCTATGCATCGGTGACACGGCGCTCTGCCTGGGTTTCATTGGACCCGACCCGTATTATCCCGCTAAAACGGCTTCTGTAAAAGCCCGCCATTCGTCTCCATGGGTGGAGGCGCGGCGGTCGGTCGCAGGCATTTCGGGGTCGCACAATGCAGCAGAGTGATGTCGTCATTATCGGCGGTGGCGTGGTCGGCAGTTCCGCCGCCTATTTTCTCGCCAGCCAGCCGGGTTTCAAAGGCTCGATTACCGTAATCGAGAAGGATCCGACCTACAATTCAGCCGCCACACCCCGCTCCGCCGGCGGCATTCGCCTGCAATATTCGACCGCGGAAAATATCCAGATCTCGCAATTCGGCGCCGCTTTCATCAAATCCGTCGGCGAGCATCTGAGCGTGGAGGGCGAAAAACCCGATATCCAGTTTCATGAGAATGGCTACCTGTTCCTGGCTACCCCTGCGGGCCTCGACATTCTGACGGCTAATCAGCAATTGCAGCAGAAGCTGGGCGCCGCCACCGAGCTGTTGCAACCCGATGCGCTCGCCCGCAAATTCCCATGGCTGAACACCGCCGATCTGGCTGCCGGTTCCTTCGGCCCGGTCAACGAAGGTTGGCTCGATCCCTATTCTCTGCTGCAGGCCTTCAAGCGCAAGGCACGCTCGCTGGGCGTCACCTATCTGCATGACGAGGTCGTCGGCCTCGATCACGGCAATCGTCATGTGAGCGGTGTCACCCTGAAATCCGGCGGCAAGATCGCTTGCGGCACAGCCGTTCTCACATCCGGCGTGCAAGCGGCAACCATCGCCGGCTATGCCGGTATCGACCTGCCCGTCCGGCCGCGCAAGCGCTTCATCTATGTCTTCGATTGCAAGGACGACATCCGCACGGCGCCGCTGACCATCGATCCCACGGGCGTCTGGTTCCGGCCGGAAGGTGCCGGTTTCATCGCCGGCGTCTCTCCGGCCGAGGATCAGGACCCGGACTGCACGGATTATGAGCTGGAATATACCCTGTTCGAAGACCTGATCTGGCCGACGCTCGCGGAGCGCGTCCCCGCCTTCGAAGCGATCAAGATGTCGAGCGCCTGGGCAGGCCATTACGACTACAACACGCGCGACCAGAACGTCATCATCGGCAAGGCACCCGAGATCGAGAACCTGCTGATCGCCAGCGGCTTCTCCGGCCACGGGCTGCAACAATCGCCCGCCATCGGCCGGGCCCTGAGCGAATTGGTGACCTTCGGCGCCTACCGGACCTTGGACCTCAGCCGCCTCGGCTATGAGCGGATCCTCACCGGCCAACTGATCCAGGAAGCGAACGTCGTCTAGAGCGCGATCGTTCTAGGTGGCTTCCACTTAAACGTGAATCGCCCTCTATCATCTTGAGGTTGGGACGGATTCACGTTTTAGGTCGAATAACTTCGTGGTTTGACCTAAAGCGATCCGACTCTGGCGACAGGCGCAGGTTTCCTGTGGCCGCAAATCCGCTTCCACTGGAAACCATCCCGCTCTAGGCTGAGCCATGCGTTGCGTTCCATCGGAGAACCCGTCATGGCCAATACCGCTCTCATCTCCGTCATCTGCGCCGACCATGCCGGACTGATCGCCGATGTCACGGGCCGGCTCTATGAGCTTGGCGTCAATCTCGGCGACACCACCTTTGCCGTGCTGGGCGGCGGTGCTGAATTCACCCTGGTGGCGAAATTGCCTTCCGGGATGACCCCGGCGGAGGTCGAGCAGGACCTACGCGGCCTGCCCGCCCTCAAAGACGCCAAACTGACGGTGCAACCTTTCCAGTATCGCGAAAGTCACGACGACAGCGCGCAAATCACCCACCGCATCGAAATCAGCGGCGATGACAGCCCCGGCCTGATCGCCCGGCTGAGCGAAGTCTCCCGCCAATACGGCGTCAATATCGTGCGGCTGAATTCCGAAAGCGCCCCTTCCAGCAGTGGCGCCCGCTTCATCCTGCGCATGGCCGTGTTTATTCCCGCGGACAAGGCAGCAAGCTGCATGGCGGCGGTCGCCAACACCGCCGGTCAAATGCATCTCAAATGTCAGTGGCAGCAGGTGTCCTGAGACGGCCCCCGGCCCGTTATGGCTTCGGGCACTGCAGGTCTTGCTGTGCGGTCTTGACATCCATCGTATAGCGCGGACGATCGACGCACTGGCCGTTATATTTGGCAACCAGCGCATTCCACTCATCGACCTTGGTATTGTAAGCAGGCCGCAGATCATTCTGGACCAGCGTGCGGAGCTTCTGCTGCTGGGCCATGAGATCCTTGAGCACCTGTTGCCCCACCGTGTCTTGCGGCGAGAGATTGCTCCGCTGTTCCATGACCTGCTGGTCGATATTGGCCAGCTCCTGCTGTCTTTCGTTCAGCAGATCCTGGCGCAGCGCAAGATCGTCATGATCGGCTGACATCTGCTGTTCGATGCACAGGCAGTCGCGCAGTTCCGTGACCGTCAAGGGTGTGCCGGTTCCGGCAGCCTGTGCCAGCTGCAACGAGTCGGCCCCGGCGGAAGAGCTGCCCGTCAAGGCGATGCCGCACAAGCCGAGAGCCAAGGCCGTCGCCGCCAGTGGCGCGGATCGGGCGACACCGCGTGCCTGGTTTCGCGGTTTTTGCATTGCTCCTCCTTATTTTCGGGTGAAAGCGGCATGTTCAAGTAAGGCAGAAGTATGGCAATCTTGCCGCCGCTTGAATAGCCATGTGGAGATGACATGCATGTGATCGTCCTGGGGGCCGGGCTGATGGGGGTGACGTCAGCCTACTATCTTGCCAAGGAAGGCCATGAGGTGACCGTGGTCGACCGACGCCCCGAGGTTGCCATGGAAACCAGTTTCGCCAATGCCGGGCTGATGACCCCTGGCCATGCCTCTGCCTGGGCCAGCCCGCGGGCACCAATGATCCTGCTGCGCTCTCTCTGGCGCGGCGACACATCGCTTCGCTACCGGCTCAAGCTCGACCCGCGGATGTGGGGCTGGACCTTGCAGTTCCTGCGCAACTGTACGGCAGAGCGCAACCGCGCCAACACCTTGGTGAAGCTCCACCTCTGCCTGCACAGCCAGAAGGAAACCGAGCGCATCACGCGGGAGACCGGCATCGCCTGGGACCGCATCGCCAAGGGCGCCCTCTACCTGCATCGCGACAAGGACTATCTGAAAGCCGCCCAGGCCAACTTCCCAATGATGCAGGATGCCGGCGTCAGGCTGCGCGCCATCGATGTCGACGAGATCATCGCATTGGAGCCGGCGCTGCAGGCCAGCCGCGACAAGCTGGTGGGGGCCATCTATGTCGAAGGGGATGAGAGCGGTGACGCGCGCAAATTCACCGTGGCGCTTGCCGAGGTGTGCCGCGGGCTCGGCGTCACTTTTCGCCTGGGCGAACGAATCGAGCGGATCGAGGGCGATAGCGACGCCATCTCCGGCGTCGTCACGGCCGAAGGCACGCTGAAGGGCGATGCCTATGTCTTGGCGCTGGGCAGCTACAGTCCACAGCTGGTGCGGCGTCTTGGCGTCAAATTGCCGATCTATCCGGTCAAGGGCTATTCCCTCACCCTGCCCATCCGCGATCCGGCAGCGGCGCCGACCATTGGCGGCGTGGACGAGCTAAATCTGGTCGCCTTCTCCCGCCTCGGTGACCGCTTGCGGCTTACCGGCACGGCGGATTTTGCCGGCTACGATACGGAATTCGAAGCCAGTCATTTTACCCATATGCTGAAGACGGCGCGTGAACTCTTCCCGCAAGGGGGCGCTTACGACCAGCCGAGCTACTGGGCCTGCCTGCGGCCAATGACGCCCGACGGTCCGCCGATCATCGGCGCCAGCCCGGTCCGGAATCTCTGGTTGAACACCGGCGCCGGCCATATGGGATGGACCATGGCCTGCGGCATGAGCCAGATTCTCAGCGACCAGATGGCGGGCCGGAAAACCGTGATCGACGATCGCCCTTTCGGTCTGGCGCGCTACGGCTGAGGATGATCGACACCGGCGCTCAGACGGCCAGGGGCGTCGTAAACAGCCTGCCCCATTGCGGCAGCTGATCCTCGATGCCGGCCAGACGCAGGCAATGCCAGGCCAGAGCGTGGTTGGAGGACGTCACCGGCTTGCCCAGTTCGCGTTCCAGATCGGCCGCGATATCGACCAGGCGCAAGCTGGTGCAGGAGACGAAAACGGCGTCGACCGCCGGATGCTTGCCAAGCTCGAGTGCGGCCGACCGCAGCGAATCCAAGCTGATCCGCGCCACCTCATTGTCGTTCTCGTGGTTGAAGGAGCCGATGACGGGAACTTCTAGGCCCTGGGCCTCGACATGGCGGCGCAGCATCTGATTGACCGAGTCGATGTAAGGGGTCAGCAGCGCGATGCGTTTGGCCTTGAGCGATTTCAACCCCGCGATGGCCGCCGTGATCGGCGTCGTGCAGGCGACACCCGGCCGCGCTTCGTGAATTCGGGCAAAGACATTTTCCTCGCCGATGACCACGGCACCAGAGGTGCAGGCATAGGCAACGACGTCAAGACCGAGACCCGGCAAGATGACATCCGTCGCCGCGGCGATCTCTTTTTCCATCTCCTGCAGCGTCGTCGGATTGATCGCGATCGGGCTCGGAATGCGGCTCTGATAGAGGGCCACCCCATCGAGCGTAAAAATGCGCCGGCACTCATATTCCAGCGTATTGTCGGTGGCGAGGACGATCAGCCCGATGCGGGCGCGGTGGGCGATGCCCTGGTCCAGCCTGAAAGGCAGATGCGTGCGATTCACGAGTAAGCCATCGTCATGCGAAGTCTGCATCGCCACAGTCATGTACATGCTCCCAGAAGCACTGCCGTGTGCAACGCAAAATAGAGTCGCGGTGCCCGGCTGTCGCCGTTATCATTGTTAAGGAACTGAGTATATCCTGTTCGGGTTGTATCGTCACGAGGCGCCTTGATCCGTCGCAGGAATAGCCAGCATCGGTGATGGCGTGAACAGGAGTTCGATATGACGCGAAAAAAGACCGCAAAAGCTGCCGACCCGTCGGATTTTTCTTCCGCGCCGGCCGCTCGTGGTCGCACCGCTTTGGGACTGGCCGGGATTGTCCTGGCAGGCTTGGTTTTCAGCCAGATTGAGGCTCCGGCCGCCTGGGCGCAAAGCGATCCGTCACCTGGCACTCCTCCCGGCGGCGAACAGGAGCAGATCCCCGTCGGCGTCGGCATTCTCAACGCGGCGGCTTATCAGCCGATTGCCAAAGGCAGCGGCTTCGATACGGTCGTCCGCAACCCGACCGATCCCAGCGGTTCGGCCTTGGACAGCGCCGTCCTGGAACGCGTGAACCAGGAACTCGTGGCGCGCGGCTATCATGTCGATCATGAGGCGGAACTCGTCATGCTGGTGGGCGGCGACCTTGTACGCGGCACCTCGAAAGACGCGGTGGTGGATCAGATCAAGGGCATCACGCCGCCGCAAAAGCAGGGCAACGTCTTCTCGACCAATGGCAACACGCTGTTGACCCGGACCCCGCCCGATCCGCATCCCAATGTCTTCCGCATCAGCCTGTCGATCTATGATCGTCAGACCGGCCTCTATGTGTGGCGCGGATCCATGGACCGCGGCACATCCAACCTGACGCCGGATCAGGCCACCGATCACATGGTGCCGCCGCTGGTCGGTGTTATCGGCCAGACCGAGAAGGATCGCAAAGTAGAGATCGGTACGACCCAATAGCCGCCTGCGGCTTTCGCCGCCGCGCGTCCTTCCGTCTGCGGGCGTCCTGGCTAAGAGCGGGACGCCGACACGATGTTTCGCAGAAATCAACCCACCGCGAACGCAAGGGCACCCCAACGCAAAGCCAAGTTGCTGGCAGGCTAGGCGAACCGCTAGACTTGTCGGGACGATAGCTGTGCACAGCAAATAATTGCCGACAGGGGAGCAAGTTCTAAATGGGCGCGAATCAAATTGGCGGACACGCCGCAATCAGCATTCTGGAAACCTATGGCGTCGATACCGTCTTCGGCATCCCGGGGGTGCACACCCTCGACCTCTATCGCGGCATCGCCGACCGCAAGATGCGCCATATCGGTGTGCGCCATGAACAGGGCGCCGGCTTCATGGCGGATGGCTATGCGCGTGCTTCCGGCAGGCCGGGTGTCTGCTGCCTGATCACGGGCCCGGGCCTGCTCAATGCCGCGACCCCGATCGGCCAGGCCTATTCCGATTCCGTGCCCGTCCTGGTTCTGTGCAGCGTCAATGCCAGCAAGGACCTCGGCAAAGGCCGCGGTCGCCTGCATGAGATTTCCGATCAGCGTGCGGCAATCGCGCCGCTGACCGCCTTTGCCCGCACGATCTACAAGGCCGGTGAATTACCGCAGGCCGTCGCCGATGCTTACAAGGTGTTCGAAACCGGCCGCCCGCGTCCCGTGGTCCTGGAAATGCCACTCGATATGCTGTCGGCGCCAGCCGATCTCGGGCGTCCGCAGCGCGAAAAAGCCACGCCGCCACAGCCCAAGGCCGAAGACCTCGCCGCCGCCCGCACGCTGATCGACGGCGCCAAGAAGCCTCTGGTGATCGCCGGTGGCGGCACGGTCGACTGCGCCCCAGCCCTGCGTGCTTTCGTCGAGAAGATCGGCGCTCTCTGCGTCACCACCACAGCCGGCAAGGGCGTCTTCCCCGACTCCCATCCGGCCTCGCTGGGCGGCACTCTGGCGCTGCCCGCCACCCAGGATTATCTCGCCAAGGCCGATCTGGTCATCGCCATTGGCACCGAACTGGCGGAAACCGATTCCTGGACCGACTTTGTGACCTTTGGCGGCAAGCTGATCCGGATCGATATCGATGCCTATACCCTGACCCGCGATTACACGCCGACGGTCGGCCTGCTGGCGGAAGCCGGTGCTACGCTGACGGCCTTGACGCCCCTGGTCGCTGCCGGGCGGCAGCCCGATCTGGCGAGCGCCGCCCGCATCCGCCAGGAAAACCGCGCCGGCCTCGCCCCGCTCCAGCAAAAGCATGCCAAAGTGCTCGATGCCATCCGCGCAGCGGTGAAGCCGAATGGCGTCGTGGTCACCGACATGACCCAGATCGCCTACACGGCCAATACCTATTTCCCCTGCGAGGAGCCGCGCACCTGGTTGCATCCTGTCGGCTTCGGGACCCTCGGCTATGCCATGCCGGCGGCGATCGGCGCCAAGATTGCCTGCCCGGACCGCGAGGTCGTCGCCATCGCCGGGGATGCCGGATTCCTATTTACCGTCCAGGATCTCGGCACCGCCGTGGAGCAGAACCTGCCGCTCCCGATCATCGTCTGGAACAACGACCTGCTGGCGCAGATCCAGATGGATATGGTGCGCTTGGAAATCGGCGAGATCGGCGTGCGGCCGCGCAACCCGAATTATCTCGCTTTGGCGGAGGCTTTCGGCTGTAAGGCCGTCAAGCCGGATAGCCTGGCGGGCATTACCCAGGCGATCCAGGATGCGTTCAAGGCGGACGGGCCGACCCTGATCGAAATTCACGAGAGTTCGCCCTTCCTGGCCTGAAGCCGTTCGATCTGACGCATCGGCGGCAATGTTTGCCGATTGTCGCCGATGCGTCGTCACAAGCAGGCGATAGCTGCCTAATTTATTAACGATTCTTAACCGATTCAGCGCGATTCCATTGTTGAATCATCCGGACGGGGTCTTCCCTCTTCTGGCACGGGATTTGCTGTAACGCTCCTGGCACTTCAAACTTGAGGAGAAACGCCATGGAGATTGCATTGGCTGAGCGGATCGATTTGCCGCCGCAGATGACCGACGAGGAGCAGCGCACGCTCTGCTTCAAGATGTTCAACAGCTTCTGGCAGGAAGCCGGTAACCAGGGGATCCCCTTCGATACGGTGGGAACCATGGCGATCTCGGCAGCCTTGTTTGGCCTAGTCGCCAAGCATGGCACCGAAACCACGGCAGAATTCCTGGAAGATCTGGCGAAGACCGTCCGCGAGGGCTCGTTTGAGATGCAGCAACAGACCCATTGAGGGATTTCCCCGCAGGGGGATCTGCCCGATAGGGGATCTGTTGCCATCTGAACGTCCGAACGCGCCGCCGGCAGCGTGACAGGAATGACATCCGTACCGGCTTGAGCCGGCACGGTGAGCTGTATCACGTGTCTGTCGTCGCTCGTTCGCGGCCCATCGACATAAGATCGCATCGGCGCTATCAGACTGCGAGCGCCATCGGCTTCGCCGTTGGCCCTGGTCTTTCATCTTGCTGTCGGGTGATTCTTGTCGATGCCGGTTAGATCGTCGAACCCTTCCCGCCCTGGCTGGCTGTCTTGCGGCGCCCGATGCTGTCTTGGCATCGTTGTGGCGGCATGGATGGCCTGCGCGCAATCTTCGATCGCCTTTGCCGAGGATATGGCCGGGGTGCGTCAGGCGCTGGCCGAAGATCGACTGTTCGACGCCTTCCGCGCATTGCACGATCTTGCCAAGGAAGGCAATCCGGAAGCCCAGTATGAACTGGCCGGCTTCTATCATTATGGGCGCGTCGGTGCCGCCGACTTTTCCAAAGCGCGCGACTGGTATCAGCGCGCGGCCAACCAAGGCAATGTCGACGCCATGATCGGCCTGGCTGTGATGAACGGCAAAGGGCTGGGCGCCCCCGCCGACAAGAAAACAGCGGATAAGTGGCTGATCATCGCGATCAACAGCCAGAAACTCAGTCCTGATGCGGCTGCCAAAGTTGCCAGCGCCCGTGCCGATCTGGAGCAGGATCTGACACCGGCGGATATTGCCGCCGCCACCGCCGAAGCACAGGCCTTCACGCCGAAGCCCGAGCACTGACACAAGGCGCCGCTTCAGCCCGCATCAACCGCTTCGGGCGCCGCTTGCCCCGCCCGCTCGATACATCCGATTGCCGCCACCGCTGCGGCACTGATATCTTCGCCGCCGATATCGCGAGTCATAAGGGGAACCCATGATCACCATCATCAAGAACGCGCCCGCTCAACCCAGCGCACAGCTGGAAGACTGGGGGCCGGTGGCGCAGCCGATCGGCGATATCGTCTCCAAACTGCGCGGTGTGACCGCCACGGACGCCAAGGCTGGCGAACCCGATGTCGGCATATGGGAATGCTCGCCGGGCAAATGGCATCGCCAGATCAAGACCGCCGAATTCTGCCACTTTGTCGCCGGCCGCTGCACCTTCACAGCAAACGACGGGCAGAAGATCGAGATCGCTGCCGGCGACTCGCTCTATTTTCCGGCCAATAGCCTCGGCGTCTGGGACGTGCACGAGACCGTCCGCAAAGTCTACATCCTGATCGGCTGATCGGCCTCAACCGTTACGCGGCTGCACCCCGCACCATTGCGCCATGAAAAGCGCGATGGTGCGGGTGACATTGCGCATCGACGCGAGCGAGACACGCTCATCGAAACCGTGGATGTCATGCGCTGTCGGTCCGTAGACCAGGGCCGGAATGCCGGCATAGAGACCGAAGAAACGCGCATCCGTGGTCGCTGTCAGCGACACATCCTTGGGATCTTCGCCGGTCACCAGACGATGGCTTTGCCGCAGACAGGCCTGCGCCGCCTCGCCGCCGGTGACGATGTAGGGCTCGGCCTGGAAACCATGATAGACCACTTCCGGCGGATTGTTGGCGAGGAAGTTGTGGCCCTGCGCCGCCTGTCTTATCGTCGCCTCGACATCGCGACGCACCTGGTCGAGCTGCATGCCAGGATAGAAGGAAATCCGCATATCGAAGGTGCACCAGGCCGGCACACTGGAGGTCCAGTCCCCGCCTTCGATCTTGCTGACGACGAAATTGATCGGATGCGGATGGTCGCCCCAGTTTTCATGCGGCGCGGCATTCCATTTGGCTTCCAGCTCATGCAAGGCGGTGATGATCGGGAAACTGGCCTCGATGGCATTGGCGCCGCTGCCGGCCCAGCCCACATGCGCCGGCCGGCCGCGCAGCTTCACCTGGAACCACATGACGCCGAGCTGGCCCGCCACCAGGCAATCGTTCGAGGGTTCCGGGATGATGGCAGCATCGGCACGATAGCCGCGCTGAAGACAAGCGAGGGCACCATTGCCGGTACATTCCTCTTCGGTCACCGACTGGAAATAAACAGGAGCGGCCGGCTGCAGGTCGAGGCTGGCCAGCGCATCGAAAGCCGCCAGCGAACAGATGAGGCCGGCCTTCATATCGCCGCCGCCGCGGCCATAGAGCCAGTCGCCCTCGCGCCAGGTCTCGAAAGGCGGCCGCGTCCAGAGCTCCAGCGGTCCCACCGGCACCACATCCATATGGCCGTTGAGGATCAGCGACTTGCCCGTCACCGCACGCGGCCGGTGCGCGCCGACCACGTTATAGGCATTGTCATAGGAAACCGTGACCGGCGAGAAACCCGGCAGATGCTTGATGTCATCGAGATCGATCCGCCAATGATCGACATCCAGGCCACGCTGGCGATATTGCCGCGCCATGAAATCCTGCGCCGGCGCTTCCTGGCCGCGCAAAGACGGAAAGCGCACGACCTCTTCTGTCAGCGCGCATTGCTGTTCGAAGCCGGCATCGACTGCGGCGATAATCTTTTGAACGAGCTTCGGCTTCGGCTCCAGCTGCTGCGCCGTCTCAGCCGTCATGGCCTTCCTCCCCTTCCCCGCACCACGTCAATATCGGCCACGCCGGATCGACGCCGGCGCGATCAGCATCAGCCAGCCTTCTTTGCCGTGACTTCGATCTCGATTTTCATGCGGGCATCAACCAGACCGCAGACGATCGTCGTGTTGGCGGGCCGGATATCGCCGAAATACGTGCCGAAGACCGGCGCCACCTTGGTCCAATCGGCCGCATCGGTCAGGATATAGCGCGCCCGCACGACATCCTTCAGGCCGACGCCGGCCTGCTCCAGCGCTGCCTGGATATTGCGGAAGGTCTGATGCGTCTGCTCGACAATATCGTCAGAGATCGCCATCTTGGCATAGTCGAAACCGGTCGTACCGGAAACGAAGACCCAGTCGCCATCGACCACGGCCCGCGAATAGCCGGCGGTCTTTTCAAAAGCGGAACCGGAGGAAATCAGGCGGCGTGTCATTGTCGTTTCTCCCAATCGTTTTTTGATACGTTATGCTTTATGTGCCGCACCGCCATAGACCCGCTGCGGCCGGCGATCCTGGACCTCGGCCACGGCAATTGCGCTGACATTGACAATGCCGCGCACCGAAATCGATGGCGCAAGAATATGCACCGGCTTTGCCGTACCTAGCAGGATCGGCCCGATGGAAGTGCCTTCGCCCAGGTAGCGCAGCAGATTGAACGTGATATTGGCCGCGTCGAGATTGGGCATGATGAGCAGATTTGCCCGGCCGGTCAGCCGCGAATTCGGAAACAGACGGTCCCGTAGCAATTCGCTGACGGCGGAATCGCCCCGCATCTCGCCTTCCACTTCGAGATCCGGATCCTGTTGCAACACAAGTCCCAGCGCGCGCCTCATCTTGCGGGCACTCTCTGAATTCGAGGCGCCGAAATTGGAATGCGACAATAGCGCCGCCTTCGGCTCCAGACCGAAACGGCGGATCATTTCCGCGGATAACAGCGTGATATTGGCGATATCTTCGTCGGATGGATCCGCTATCACTTCGGTATCGGCGATGAAGAAGGTCCCCGTCTGCATGATGAGGCCGGTCATGGTGGCGTAGTTGCGCACACCGCCTGCCTTGCCGATGATGTCGTTGACATGTTCCAGATGGCGATGGAAACGCCCGACGGTACCGCAGATCAGGGCTTCGGCTTCACCGCGTTTCACCATCAGCGAACCGATCACCGTATTGCGCGTCCGCACAATGGTACGGGCATCGTCCGGCGCGATGCCCTTGCGCTCGGTCAGGCGATGATAATGGGTCCAGTATTCGTGATAGCGCGGGTCGTTTTCCGGGTCACAAAGCTCGACCGTCTCGCCGATCTTGATCCGCAGCCCGAGACGCTCGATCCGCTTTTCCACCACCGCACGACGTCCAATCAGGATCGGCTTGCCGATCCGCTCATCGACGATGGTCTGCACCGCGCGCAGCACCCGTTCGTCCTCGCCTTCGGCATAGACGATGCGGCGCGGATCGCGGCGAGCGCGGTCGAAGATCGGCTTCATCAAAAGCCCGGAACGGAAAACGAATTGCGACAATTTCTCGCGATAGGCTTCCCAATCGGTGATCGGCCGCGTGGCGACGCCGCTTTCCATCGCCGCCTTGGCGACCGCGGGGGCGATCTCGACGATCAGGCGTGGATCGAAGGGCTTCGGAATGATGTATTCGGAGCCGAATTGCAGCTCCTGCTCGGCATAGGCACTGGCGACGATGTCCGATACGTCGGCGCGCGCCAGGCTGGCAATGGCCTGCACGCAGGCGACCTTCATGGCCTCGTTGATCGCGGTGGCGCCGACATCGAGGGCGCCCCGGAAGATAAAGGGGAAACAGAGGACGTTGTTGACCTGGTTGGGATAGTCCGACCGGCCGGTGGCGATGACCGCATCGGGACGCACCGACTTCACCTCTTCCGGCATGATTTCCGGCGTCGGATTGGCGAGCGCGAAAATCAGCGGCCGATCGCCCATGGTGGCGACCATTTCCTTGGTGAGGACACGCGGCGCCGAGAGGCCGAGGAAGATATCGGCGCCGGCGATGATATCGCTGAGACTGCGCGCGTTGGTCTTCTTGGCGTAGCGCGCCTTGCGCGGGTCCATCAGCTCCTTGCGGCCTTCATAGACCACGCCGGCGATATCGGTGACGAAGATATTCTCGATCGGCAGGCCCATCGTCACCAGCAGATCGAGACAGGCCAGCGCCGCTGCTCCCGCTCCGGACGCCACCAGCTTCACGTCCTCGATTTTCTTGCCGACGACGGTAAGCCCGTTGACCATGGCGGCAGCGACGATGATGGCGGTGCCATGCTGGTCGTCATGCATCACCGGGATCTTCATCCGCTCCTTCAGCTTCTTCTCGATCTCGAAGCATTCAGGCGCCTTGATGTCTTCCAGGTTGATGCCGCCGAAGCTGGGCTCCAGCGCCGCGACGATCTCGACGAATTTGTCGGGATCGGTCTCGTTGATCTCGATATCGAAGACATCGATATCGGCGAATTTCTTGAAGAGGACGGCCTTGCCTTCCATCACCGGCTTGGCGGCCAGCGGGCCGATCGCGCCGAGACCCAGCACCGCGGTGCCGTTGCTGATGACGGCGACCAGGTTGGCGCGGCTGGTCATTTCGGCGGCGGCGGCGGGATCGGCGACGATCGCTTCACAGGCGGCGGCCACGCCGGGGGAATAGGCCAGGGCCAGATCCCGCTGATTGGCGAGTGGCTTGGTCGCCATGATTGCCAATTTGCCTGGTTTCGGCCGCCGATGATAATCCAGCGCCGCTGCCTTCAGGCTTTCATCCGCCATGCTCTTCCCCTGAATCTTGAGCCGGATCGGCCAGGACGGCTGATCCAGGCCATGAATCCGTCGCATCGGAAAATGAGACCGCGATCGAGGTTGCCCGGGGAAACAGGCCGTTTCCTGAACAACGACCGCGCTCTCGCGCGAGAAATAACGGCGCGGATTATAACCGCCCGGCCCAGCAAGGCCAGGGGGGAATAGGAATCTGTCTATTTTTTTCAGATAGTTATGGCCGGAAAGACAAAATCCGGATCAGGCCAGATGGTGCGGTCGAGAAGACTCGAACTTCCACGGGTTGCCCCACAGCGACCTCAACGCTGCGCGTCTACCAATTCCGCCACGACCGCATTCCATGGCTGTATCCGGACCAATGCTGACATCAGCAAGAAGCACTTGTCTTGGCCCGGCAGGGGGAATAGCAAATCGGCATTGGGTGATCAAGGAAGAAAGCGTGCAAGGATGACTGGAAGTCCGGCCCTGGACCAAAAACCCGCGGAAAGCCGCCCGATGGGCGCTAAACATTTGGTCGATTGGCGGATTTCGGACGAACTCGTGCCCTATCCGGAGGCCATGGCGGAGATGGAAGCCCGGGTCCAGGCGATCATCACCGGCGAAGCCCCGGAGCAGGTCTGGCTGCTGGAACACCCGCCGCTCTATACGGCAGGGACCAGTGCGCGCGACGGCGATCTGCTGGCACCGGGGCGTTTCCCGGTCTATGCCACCGGCCGCGGCGGTCAATACACCTATCACGGCCCCGGCCAGCGCATCGCCTATGTCATGCTCGACCTCAACCAGCGCGGCCAGGATCTGCGGCGCTATGTCCATGATCTTGAGGAATGGGTGATCCGTACCCTCGACCGGCTCAATATCCGCGGCGAAAGGCGCCAGGGCCGGGTCGGCATCTGGGTGGCCGACGGTACCCGCGAGGACAAGATCGCCGCCATCGGCGTCCGCGTGCGCCGCTGGGTGACGTTCCATGGCATCGCCATCAATGTCGATCCCGAGCTCAGCCATTTCGGCGGCATCGTACCTTGCGGCATCCGCGCCACCGAGGCGCAGCCCTTCGGCGTCACCTCGATCGCCAGGCTCGGCCAGATCATCTCCCTGCCCGAAGTCGACATGGTTTTGCGCGAAACGTTTGCCGAGATCTTCGGATAAGCTCAGACCGTCGGCATTTCGCGAAAATCGTCGGCGACGATGCCCTGGGCGGGTTCGACGATGACGACCGTAACCCGCGCCAAGGCGGGACCGCGATGGCAGGCTTCGATCAGCGCATCGACTTCGACGATCTCGCCGACCACCAGCGCCTCGACCCAGCCGTCGCGGCGATTGCGCACCCAGCCCGTCAAACCACGCGCCGTCGCCTCATCCACCGTCCACATGCGGTAGCTGACGCCCTGCACGCGGCCTTCGATGCGCAGCCGCACCGCCTTATGGCCGTCCGGCAAAGGCGCCACCCTGTCGCCCGACGACGTCATCCGGCGAATTCCATGATGATCTGGTCGACGGCCAGGCTGTCGCCCGCCTTGGCATGAAGTGAAACGACCTTGCCGTCGCGTTCGGCGCGCAGTAGATTTTCCATCTTCATGGCTTCGACCACGGCCAATTCCTGGCCGGCCTTGACCTCCTGCCCTTCCTTGACCGCCAGCGAGACCAGCAGGCCGGGCATCGGTGAAAGCAGGTATTTCGACATGTCTGGCGGTGTCTTCTCCAGCATATGCCCGGCGAGCTCCGCCGCGCGCGGCAGCAGCACCAGCACTTTCATCTGCGCCCCGGCATAGGACATGCGGTAGCCGATGCCGTCGCGCTCGACCTGCACCGTCACCAGCCGGCCATCGATCCGGCCGCTGAACAGGACCTCGTCGAGCTGCCAGTTGCTGACCACTTCGCAGCTGCGCTTGCCGTCGATCGCGGCAAAGCCGGAAGCGGTTTCAACCAAGCTGATCGGACGCGTCACCTTGCCGAGCTTGACCACCCAGTGACCGTTGACCGGGGATTCGCGGGTGCGAAAATGCGGCTTTGACGCCATCGCGCGGCGCGCCTGCGCCTGATGCACGATGGCGGCAACCGCCACCAGATCGGCCATCTCGGCTTCGTTCAATTCCACGCCGTGGAACCCGTCCGGAAATTCCTCGGCAATGAAGCCGGTGGTGAGGCGCCCCGCCTGGAAGCGCGGATGCGCCATCAGGGCCGCGAGGAAACCGATGTTATGGCCAAGACCACGGATATAGAAGGAATCCAGCGCCTCGCGCATCGCCGCAATGGCGCCGCCGCGATCTTCGCCATAAGTGACCAGCTTGGCGATCATCGGATCGTAGAACATGCTGATCTCGGCACCTTCATAGACGCCGCTGTCGACACGCACCACCGGACCCGCCACGGGCTCGCGATAGCGCACCAGGCGCCCGGTCGAGGGCAGAAAATTGCGCAGCGGATCCTCGGCGTAGACGCGGGCCTCGATGGCCCAGCCCTTGAGCTTGATATCGGACTGCTTGAGGGCAAGTTTCTCGCCGGCCGCCACGCGGATCATCTGTTCGACGAGATCAAGGCCGGTCACCATCTCGGTCACCGGATGCTCGACCTGCAGGCGGGTATTCATTTCCAGGAAATAGAAATTGCGCTTGCTGTCGACGATGAACTCCACCGTGCCGGCGGACTTGTATTTGACGGCCTTGGCCAGCGCCACCGCCTGTTCGCCCATCGCCTGGCGGGTGCGTTCATCGAGGAACGGGCTCGGCGCCTCCTCGATCACCTTCTGATGGCGGCGCTGGATCGAGCATTCGCGTTCGCCGAGATAGAGGCAGTTGCCGTGGCCATCGGCCAGAACCTGGATTTCGATATGGCGCGGATCGGTGACGAATTTCTCCACGAAGACCCGGTCATCGGCGAAGCTCGCTTTGGCTTCATTGGTCGCCGACCGGAAGCCGTCACGCGCTTCCTGATCGTTATGGGCGATGCGCATGCCCTTGCCGCCGCCGCCGGCAGAAGCCTTGATCATCACCGGATAGCCGATTTCGCGGGCGATCACCGCCGCTTCCTCGGCATCCTTGATGACGCCGAGATAGCCCGGCACGGTGCTGACGCCGGCTTCCTTGGCGAGCTTCTTTGATTCGATCTTGTCGCCCATGGCGAAGATCGCATGCGGGTCGGGGCCGATGAAAGCAACCCCGGCCTTCTTCAAAGCCTCGGCGAATTTCATGTTCTCGGAGAGAAAGCCATAGCCGGGATGTACCGCTTCAGCGCCGGTTTTGACACAGGCTTCGACGATCTTGTCGATCAGCAGATAGCTCTGCGCCGCCGGCGCCGCGCCGATATGCACCGCCTCATCGGCCTCGCGCACATGCAAAGCCTCGGCATCGGCATCGGAGTAGACCGCGACGGTCTTGATACCCATGGCGCGCGCCGTGCGAATGACGCGGCAGGCGATCTCCCCGCGATTGGCAATCAGAATTTTCTTGAACATCTTGGCCATTTTTTCCTCGGCAATCCGCTTTCCCGCTCGATCCGTCTCGTCGATCACATCATTGGATCAAAGCGGGATGTTGTCGTGCTTCTTCCACGGATTGCTCAATTGCTTGTCGCGCAGCATGGCGAGTGAGCGGCACAACCGCTTGCGGGTCGAATGCGGCATGATCACATCGTCGATGAAACCGCGGGCGCCGGCGACGAAGGGATTGGCGAATTTCTCGCGATACTCTTCCGTGCGCGCTGCGATCTTGTCCTTGTCGCCGATATCGGCGCGGAAGATGATCTCGACCGCCCCCTTCGGCCCCATGACGGCGATTTCCGCCGAGGGCCAGGCGAAGTTGACGTCGCCGCGCAAGTGCTTCGAACTCATCACGTCATAGGCCCCGCCATAGGCTTTGCGGGTGATGACAGTGATCTTCGGCACGGTGGCCTCGCCATAGGCGAAGAGCAGCTTCGCGCCATGCTTGATGATGCCGCCATATTCCTGCGCCGTGCCGGGGAGGAAACCCGGCACGTCAACGAATGTGACGATGGGGATATTGAAGCAGTCGCAGAAGCGCACGAAGCGCGCCGCCTTGCGGCTGCTGTCGATATCGAGGCAGCCCGCCAGCACCATCGGCTGATTGGCAACGATGCCGACCGTTTCGCCGCCCAGTCGAGCGAAGCCGGTGATGATATTGCGGGCGAATTCCGGCTGGGTCTCGAAAAAATCACCTTCATCGGCGATCTTGCGGATCAATTCCAGCATGTCATAGGGCTTGTTGGGATTGGCCGGAATGAGCGTATCCAGCGACAGCTCGTCGCGATCGATCGGATCTGGCGTCGAGCGCAAGGGGACCTTCTCGCGGTTCGAAGCCGGCAGGAAGTCGACGAACCGGCGCAGCTGCAGCAGGGCCTCGACGTCATTCTCGAAGGCGAGATCGGCAACGCCGGATTTCTGCGTATGAGTGAGCGCCCCGCCCAGCTGCTCAAAGGTCACGGTCTCATGCGTCACCGTCTTCACCACATCGGGGCCGGTGACGAACATGTAGGAGGAGTCCTTCACCATGAAGATGAAATCGGTCATGGCCGGCGAATAAACGGCACCGCCGGCGCAAGCGCCCATCACCAGAGAAATCTGCGGCACGACGCCGGAGGCGGTGATATTGCGCTGGAACACTTCGGCATAGCCGGCCAGCGAGGCGACACCTTCCTGGATACGGGCGCCACCGGAATCGTTGAGGCCGATCACGGGTGCCCCGACCCGCACCGCCTGATCCATCACCTTGCAGATCTTCTCTGCATGGGCCTCCGACAGCGAGCCGCCGAAAACGGTAAAATCCTGGCTGAAGACGAAAACCAGCCGGCCGTTGATCTCGCCATAGCCGGTGACGACGCCATCGCCCGGTACCTTGTTGTCGGCCATGCCGAAATCGGCGCAGCGATGCTCGACGAACATGTCCCATTCTTCGAAGGAATCCGGATCGAGCAGCAGTTCAATGCGCTCCCGGGCCGTCAGCCGGCCTTTGGCGTGCTGGGCGGCAACGCGCTTCTCGCCGCCACCGGCGCGCGCTGCGGCCCGCTTTTCTTCCAAGCGCTTCAGAATGTCTTGCATGGCCCGTGATCCCCGTTTCGCGCTATCTCCCCGATGTCAGTTCCGGGGCAGCCGCGCGTCATCTTTGTCATATTGCGGTAGCGAGAAGCTGCCACAGCGCATTTGCTTTGCCTAGAAAAAACGCCCGCATCTATTGCAGAGCAGCATAGACCTGTTCGCGGTAACAGGCTGATTTTGCGAAACCTCCAGGCGGACACGGTTTAGCTAGGCCAAGAGCGCGAGAAACCGGTCGGCGTCGGCGATATCCCGTGTCACCGCCTCGCGCCGCTGTACGGCCTCGGCATCGTCACCCCAGCGCTCCGCCTGAAACAGCTCATCGAGTTGCGCCGCCTGGGCCGCCTGGGCCGCCGTCAGATGCCGTTCGGCCACGGCCAGGGCCAGGATCAGCGATCCGGTCGATCCGGTCAGGCTGGCAATCGCCGTCAACTGCCAGGGATCGAACGCGTGGACCACCTGCGCGAAGCGGGCAAGACTGTCTTCGGATTGCGCGATGGCGATGATCCCGGTTGTCGCCTGAAGGGCAGTATCGAAACGATGATTGGCCCAGTCGAGCAGCGGCTGCCAGATCTGTGTCTGGCGCCGAACCAGTTCTTCCGGCATATCAGCGCGGTAGCACAGCAGGTCGCTGCGGGCATAGCCGGCGGCTTCATCGGCAACCTTGCCGTGATTGAGCGCGACGCGATCGACCGCCGTGCTTGCCAGCTGCATGAGCGGCATGCTGTGCGGCTTCACATGTTCCTGCTGCGCATCCCATTCGGCACGCACGGCGGCGGCCAATGGCTCCGTCGGCAAAACCAGCTCGCCCTTGGCCGGTGAGCGCAGCACCTTGCCGTCGAGCGCGATCTGCCAGCCGTTCGCGACGGGCATCAAATCAACCTGGCGATAGAAACGACGGGGAAAATTTGTCGTGGCGGACAACAATACGCTTTCCTTCTAATTGCCGAACAACGATTTCAAACCGGAATTGATGTCCTTGCCGACACCCTTGACGGCATCGCCGGCACCTTCCCCGACACCTTGAATGACCTGCTTGGCGCCGCTGCCGATAGCACCGGCACCCTCCTTGATCTTGGCGCCGGGGCTGGCCGCCTTGGCGCTTGCAGCCGAAGCGGTGGCACAGGCATTGGTCGCGGTTCCGCCCGTCCCAAGCCCGGTCAGACTGCCGAGCGTACCGAACGTCACCGTGTTCGCCGCATCGACGACGAAGTCGCCGGTATTGGCGATCGCCCCCACGGCATCGGGCGAGACGGTCGGATGTTGCAGGCTGCCGCTGATGAACATGGGAACGGCGAGCGCCGCGAGGCTGACCTGTTTCGATTTTGAATCGATCCGCATCTGCAATGTCTCGGCACCCAGATTGATGGCGCCCTGCCCCAGGATGGCAGCGCCCGGCGTATCCATCACCAGGCTGTTGGTCCGAGCGACGCCTTTGGCGATATCGAAATGTCCTGCCAGGCAATTGATGCGGGTCGCATCGGCGGTGCCGCCGAAGGAAATCAGCTTCGTCAGATCGGCGAGCAGGAATTGCGCAAAGCTGTTCCGCAGGCTGCCGGTCCCGGTATTGAAGTGCAGCTCGCCATCGAGGCCGGCCATCAGGGCGTGTTCGGAAGCCGCCGGCCCCTTGACGGACAGATCGAGATTGAGGGCCCCTGCCGTGAGAACATCGGAGAGGCCCACTGCCGTCAGCAGCGGCCCGGAGGCGATATTGGCGCCTTTGACGGTCAGCGCGAGATCGGGCTGATCGCTTCTGGCCTGCAGGCTGCCCGAAGCGTCGATCTGTCCCTGATCGATCGTCGCCGTCAACGAACTCACCGTCAGCACGCCGTGATCGAGCTTCAGGCCGGCTTGGCCGTTTTTCAGGATCGACTGGCCGCGCAGCAATTCACCGATTGTCAACGTGACATCGGCGTCGACGCTGCGCAGGGTATCGAAGTGCCAGGGCGTGGCCGAGAACAGGCGGCTGTCACCGGCGGGAGCGGCGCTCTTCGCACTCGCCGGCGCAAAACCAAAATCGGCAAGGTCGATGCGATCAGCCGCCAGCTGCGCCTTGATCGCGGGCTGATCGCCGGCCAGCACAACCATGACATCGCCGGTGATGCTGCTGTTGCCAAAGACGATGCCCACATGATCCAGATGGTAGCCATTGTCCTGATCGGTGAGATGCGCGCCGATCTTGAAAGGCGAGGTGGGATCCAGATTGGCACCGATCAGGGGATTGATCTTGGCGAGATCGCTGCCGCTGACCTGCAATTCGACGTCAAGCCCGTGCAATGTCGCGAGGCTGGCGATGCTGGCCCGGCTTTGTACCGCGACATCGCCGATCTGGCCACGCAGGTCGATCGGGAAAGGTCCTGTCGTCATCTGGGCGAGGGAGCCGACCGTGCCCTTGAGATTGATCGCATTGTCGCCGACCGAGCCCACCAGCGACCATGAAATCGCCCCGTTGGAGGCAGCCGCTTCAGCACTGAAGCTGTCGAGCTTCAAGGTGCGGTCGAGGCTGTGCGTCGGGTCGCGATAGCGCAACTGCACATTTTCCAGCTTGATCCGGCCGACATCGGGCAACGGCGTCGTGCCGCCACCACTGTTGGCGGCCGTACCGCCGAAGCTCCAATTCCCGACACCCTTGTCGTTGCGCTCCAGGATGACGGCGCCGCCGCTCAGGGTCACCTGACGAATGCGCACCTGTTCGAAGAGCAGCGGCAGCAATTCGACTTGGGCATCGAGCCGGTCGATCGCGACCATCTGCGGCTGGTCGCTCCAATCGGCATTATGCAGGGTGATCTGCCGTGCGGTGAGGTGCGGCACAAAGCCAAATTCGACGGAGACATCGCCGGCAATGACGAGATCGCGGCCCAGCGCCACCTTGACCTGCTGCGCCACGAGATCCTTATAGGCGTTGAAGTCGATGGAGCGGACGACGGCATAGACCACCAGCACCAGGCCGACCAGGAAGATAACGAGAGCAGAGAGGACGGGTTTCAGGCGCATAGAGAGCTGCGATCCTTCCGGAGCCGGCTTAACGTTTTCAACAGAGACCGTTCATCGCCTGACTCTAGCCGGCCTCAAGCCCAGCGGCAATCAGGGCGGCAATCGGAACGAGCAGCGAATTAACCACCCATGCCGGCCGGCACCTGCCGCTAAACCAGGCGGCGCAGCGCCGGCAGCAATTCCACGGGATGGTCAATAACGGCGTCAGCCCCGGCCCGTTCCAGATCGTTGCGGCTGTGATAGCCCCAGGAGACGCCGATCGCCCGGCTGCCTGCAGCCCGCGCCATCTCCATATCAAAGGCGGTATCGCCCAGCATGACGGCCTCGGCGGCGCTCAGGCCGGTCTCGGCAATCGCCCGCAACATCATCTCGGGATGCGGCTTGCCGCGGCTGCGATCGCCGGTTTGCAGCGTATGGAAACGGTCCGTCAGGCGGTGTTCGGCGAGCACCGCCTGCAGCGAGGCATAGCTCTTGCCGGTTGCAATGCCGAGAAAGACCTCGGGATGCTCCAGTTGCCCGATCAGGGGCAGAATGCCGGGATAGAGCGGTTCCGGCAGTTTCTCCCGCTGCTGCAAAATGGGTCGCAACCGGTGAAAGGCGGCGACGACCTGCTGATGCACTTCCGGAGCGGCATCGGGCAGCATGCCGGCAATCGCCGCCTCGGCAGACAGGCCGACCTGCCGGCGGATGACGTCCGGATCAGGTGCCGCCATGCCGATGCTGGCGAAGACCTGCTCGACGGCCGCGATGATGTTGCGCTGGCTATCGATCAGCGTGCCGTCGCAATCGAAGACGATCAATCGGATCTTGCCGAGCGCCTGCAGCAGGTCATCGCCGCCAGGCTTGGTCAGGTCACCGGGCATCACCGCTCCCAGCCGGATAACGCGATCGGATCAAATATCGAGATCGGCAAACGGTTCTTCGTCGAAGCTGTCGGCAAAGCCGAAGAAGCGTTGCGTTTCCCGCATATGCGGCGGCAAAGGTGCCGTTACATCGATTATGCCCTTGCGCGGATGCGGCAGGATCAGGCGCCGCGCGTGCAAATGCAGCTGGCGCGGCACCGCCTCGCGGGCGATGAAGGCGCCGGCACCGGCATATTTGCCATCGCCCAGGATCGGTGTGCCGAGTGCAAGGCAATGGGCGCGCAGTTGATGGGTGCGGCCGGTCATCGGCATCAGCGCCAGCCAGGCAACCTTGGTGCCGACCTTGTCCAGCACGCGGTAAAAGGTGACGGCGCGCTTGCCTTCGTCATCGACCTGAACGCGCTCACGGCCCTGCCCGCCCTGTTTGGCAAGCGCCGCGTCGATCTTGCCATGGGACAGCTTCGGCACGCCGACCGTCACCGCCCAATAGATCTTCCGCGCATCCTTGTGGCGAAAGGCGTCGGCCAGATGCTGGGCCGCCCGCAGGTGACGCGCGAGCACCAGAACGCCGCTGGTGTCGCGATCGAGCCGATGCACGAGACGCGGCTTTTCGGCCGCGTCGAATTGCAGCGCCACCAGCAGATCGTCGAGATTCTTGCCGATCCCGCTGCCGCCCTGAACCGCCAGCCCGGCCGGCTTGTTGATGACGATGACATCGTCATCCTGATAGAGCACGGCCTCCTGCAGCATCCGAACGTCGCGTGCCGCCGGTGCCGCAGGCGGGCGCTTGGCGGCCGGCTTGTCGCCGCGGCCCGGCTCGCTTGCGGCGTCGGGACTGGTTTCACCCAGCGGCGGAATGCGCACGATCTGGCCCACTTCGAGCCGGTCGCTGGCCTTTGCCCGCTTGCCGTCGACGCGAACCTGGCCGGTGCGCAGGAGCTTTTCCAGCCGTCCATGGCCGATATCGGGAAAGCGTCGTTTGAACCAGCGGTCGAGGCGCTGCTCGCCGTCGGCGGCGGCAACGGTAATTTGGGTTACACCGGACATGGATTATGGGTCGGGGAATATGGGTCAGGCGGCAACGCGGCTGCGGCTCAGCCAATCAAGCAGCTGATCGGTACCCATGAGATAGACGCCGATCTGGGCCAGTTCGTCGAGCCCGGCATCGGTGGCGCCGGAGATGGCGTCGGTGGCCAGCAGAATGCGGAAATCGCGGTTGCTGGCGGCATAGACGGTGGAACGCGGCGAGGTCGGAAAATCGATGCCGCAAATGACGATGGTGGAAATGCCGAGGGATTTGAGATGTGCTTCCAGCGGTGTCTGGAAAAAGGCCGACAGACGCGGTTTATAGCAGAGCCATTCCTGCGGGCCGACTTCCTGCAATTTGCCGCTGAACAACAAATCCGGCTCGATGCGCGCTGCACCCTCAGGCTTCACCTCGTCGATCAGCTCGGCGCCGGAAGTGCCAGGCATGACGATGCGCGCACCGGCTTCGATCGAGGCGCGATGGCACAGATCCACATTGGAACCGTCGCAGCGATACAGGCGGGTCGCATGGATGATCGGCGCACCCGCCGTGCGGAAGGCGCGCACCAGGCGCTGAATATGCGGCACCGCCGCGATGGCGGTACTACTGGAAGCAGGGCCGGTCGGCAGAACGAAGTCCCGTTGTACGTCGATCGTCAAAAGGGCCGCTCGATGGCGTTCCGGTGACAAATAGTCCTGCATCCCGCTTACCCAGCTTTGTTGTTCAAGATGACGTCGCGACCGCCCCGTTCGGCCACAGAGCCGGATCGATCCCGATGGCAACATATTGCACTTCCCGCTGAACCGGCAATCCGCCTCCGGCTTGGTCCGCCGGGGCTTTACGTCTCAGATGGAAGCGGTCGCTTTATCCAGGGCGATCACACTCCGATAAAAACCCTAGCCCCAGTCGATTGGCCCGACAAGACGAATCCCCGCATGGGGGGATTTTCGGAACCGCAACACAGCCATGCCGAAATCAGCCATCGCTGCCGTGCTTGCGCTGCCGGAGACGGTCCCAGTATTCCAGCCGCTTTTGCAGGTCGCGCTCAAAACCGCGCTCCACCGGTTGGTAAAAACGCTGCCGGGCCATGCCGTCGGGGAAGTAATTCTGGCCGGAAAAACCCTCTTCGGCATCGTGATCGTATTGATAACCCTCGCTATACCCGAGCTGCTTCATCAACTTTGTCGGCGCATTGAGGATGTGTTTCGGCGGCATCAACGAGCCGGTTTCCCTGGCCGCCCTGGAGACGGCATTGTAGGCCTTATAGGCGGCATTCGACTTCGGCGCCGTACCGAGATAGATGACTGCCTGGGCGATCGCCAGTTCGCCTTCCGGCGAACCCAGGCGGTCATAGGCATCCCAGGCTGCTAGGCATTGTGTCAGTGCCGCCGGGTCAGCGAGGCCGACATCCTCGACAGCGAAGCGCACCAGGCGGCGGGCGATGTATTTCGGATCTTCCCCGCCCGCCAGCATGCGGCCGTACCAATAAAGCGCCGCATCCGTATCGGAACCCCGCAAGGATTTGTGCAGCGCGCTGATCAGGTTGTAATGACCTTCCTGCCCCTTGTCATAGAGCGGCGCCCGGCGGTTGACCGCCTTGGTCAATTGACTAACATCCAGCTCCGTATCCGGCGGAAAGCGAAACAGCTCCTCTGCCATATTGAGCAAATAGCGCCCGTCGCCGTCAGCCATGGCGATCAGGGCCTCGCGGGCATCCGTGGTCAAAGGCAGCCTTGCTTCCATGGCGTCTTCGGCGCGGGTGATCAATTGCGCCAGATCGTCGTGATCCAGCCGGTTCAGCACGAAAACCTGGCAGCGTGACAGCAAGGCGGCGTTGAGTTCGAAAGAGGGATTCTCCGTCGTCGCGCCGACCAGGATGACGGTGCCGTCTTCCACATAGGGCAGGAAACCATCCTGCTGGCTGCGGTTGAAGCGATGGATCTCGTCGATAAAAAGCAGCGTGCCTTCGCCGATCACCCGGCGCTGGCGTGCCGCCTCGAATATCTTGCGCAGATCGGCAACACCGCTGAAGATCGCCGACAGCATGTCGAAATGCAGGTTGCTGCCCTCGGCAATCAGGCGGGCCAGCGTGGTCTTGCCGCAGCCCGGCGGCCCCCACAGGATCATCGAGGAGAGATGGCCCGACTGCATCATGCGGCCGATCGGGCCGTTGGGGCCGATCAGATGTTCCTGGCCGACGATCTCATCCAGCTTGCGCGGCCGCAAGCGGTCGGCAAGCGGGCGTGGCGCCTCTTGTTCGAACAGGCCGCTCATGACCCTGCCTTCTGCGGGAATCCGCTCACGTATGGCACAGCCAGTCCGGCATCATCCGTCCCGCCTCAATCGACCCGGAGGGTCTTGACCTGACCGCCGCGATTGATGGTGACGGCCCATTGATCGGACGGCTGGTCGAGCAGCTTTTGCAGCTCGCGCGTATCTCCAACATCATGATCGTTGAGCTTGACGATGATATCGCCGCGTTGCAAGCCAAACTGATCGGCGAAACTGCCCCGCTTCAGCTTGGTGACGACGACGCCGCTCCAGGAGCCGACGGAAAGCTCGTCCGACAAAGCCGGCGAGAGATTGGCGACCAGGGCACCGGCGAGCGGCTGGCGGCCGCGCAGCAATTGTTCATCCGCGGCCGGCGTATCGGGCGGGGCAATGAGATCGATCTTCGCGTCATGCGGGCTGCCGCGCGACACCACCTGCAGCACCGCCTGCTTGCCGATCTGCTGGGTCGCCAAGCGGAAACGCAGCGCCTCAGCATCATTGACCTGTTTCTCATTGACCGAAACGATCACGTCACCCGGCTTGATCCCCGCCTTGGCCGCGGGGCCATCGGGATAGATCTGACGGATGACGACGCCGCCCGGCTTGTTGAGACCGAGGCTGGTCGCGATCTCCGCCGTCACCGCTTCGCCGGAGGCGCCGATCCAAGGCCGGATCAGCTTGCCCCCATTGGCCTCGGCATCGATCATGACGCGGACCATGTTGCTGGGAATGGCAAAACCAATCCCGACCGAACCGCCGGTCTTGGAAAAGATCGCCGTATTGATGCCGACCACGCGGCCGTCGAGCGAGACCAGGGCGCCACCGGAATTGCCGGGATTGATGGCTGCATCGGTCTGAATGAAAAAGCCGAAATCATTGATGCCGGTCTGGGTCCGGGCGAGGCCTGAGACGATGCCGCTGGTGACCGTCTGGCCGACGCCGAAGGGATTGCCGATGGCAAGCACCAGGTCGCCCACTTCCAGGTCGTCGGAATCACGCAATTGCAGGGTCGGCAGCTTCTCGCCCTTGGTATCGATCTTCAGCAGCGCCAGATCCAGCTGGGATTCCGCGGCGATCAGCTTGGCTTCGAATTCGCGGCCGTCATTGAGGACGACGGTGATCTGGTCGGCCCCCTGGATCACATGGTTGTTGGTGACGATCAAGCCGTTGTCGTGAACGATGACGCCCGAGCCGAGCGAATTCTGCACCCGTTCCCGGCTCGGCCCGCCGGCGGCGTCATCGCCGAAGAACTGGCGGAAGAAAGGATCGTTGAAAAACGGCGAGGCCATCTGCTCCTGGATGACCTTGCGGGTATAGATATTGACCACGGCAGGTGCGGCCTTACGGACAACCGGGGCGAAGGAGAGCTGGACCTGCTGCGGCGAACTGGGAACCGCATCCTCGGCCCTGGCGACGGCGATCACAGCGGTGAGGCAACCGGTCAGCACAAACAGCAGGGATAGAGCACGGCGCAACATAATGGTGGCATTCTCCATTTAAGCAAGTCCGAGTTAACAAAGCCGGAACCACATCGGGCTTCGGCTCAATAAAGCAGCCATAAGGCATCGATAATATAGCAAAAGGGCAGCCCGAGGGCTGCCCTTTCAACTGTGGTCAGCGGCGCGAGGAATCAAGCCTCGGCAGCGGCCTCTTCACCTTCGGCAACCTGCTTCGGACCGGAATCCAGGCCCTTGGCAGCCGGGTCGCGATCAACGAATTCGATGATCGCCATCGGGGCCATGTCGCCGTAGCGGAAGCCGGCCTTGAGAACGCGGGTATAGCCGCCGTTGCGGCTCTTGTAGCGTTCTGCAATGACGGTCAACAGCTTCTCGGCCATCTTCTCGTCCTTGAGCGAAGCCAGGATCTGACGACGGGCATGCAGGCCACCGCGCTTGCCCAGCGTCACCAGCTTTTCGACGATCGGACGCAGATCCTTCGCCTTGGGAAGGGTGGTCTTGATCTGCTCGTGCTTGACCAGCGCGTGAGCCAAATTGTTGAACATCGCCTTGCGGTGGCTGCTCGTCCGATTCAGCTTACGGCCATTCATTCCGTGACGCATATGTCATCTCCTCTTTCCGCTTGGCCTCGCCTGTACCATCTCTCCGAGAAGGCAGCCGCGAAACCGATTGCACATCCCACCGCCGCGATCAGGCCGGCCGCAAGGCCGGCACCGTCATGTACGGCAGGTCGGGCCACCATGGCCCTTCCTACTCAACCCGGTCAGCTCAATACGGCTCGTCGAGCCGCTTGGCCATCTCTTCGATATTCTCTGGCGGCCAATTGGGGATTTCCATGCCGAGATGGAGGCCCATCTGCGCCAGCACTTCCTTGATCTCGTTCAGCGACTTGCGGCCGAAATTCGGCGTCCGCAGCATTTCCGCTTCGGTCTTCTGCACCAGATCGCCGATATAGACGATGTTGTCGTTCTTCAGGCAGTTCGCCGAACGGACCGACAGTTCCAGCTCGTCGACCTTGCGCAGCAGGTTCTTGTTGAACGGCGGCTCGACCGACTTCGCTTCTTCCGTCGCAGCCGAGGGCTCTTCGAAATTGATGAAGAGCTGCAGCTGGTCCTGCAGGATGCGGGCGGCGATCGCCAGCGCATCTTCCGGGGTCACGGCGCCGTTGGTTTCGACCTGCATCGACAGCTTGTCATAGTCGGTGACCTGACCGACGCGGCTGTTATCGACCTTGTAGGAGACCTTGCGCACCGGGCTGAAAATCGCATCGACGGGAATGAGGCCGATCGGCGCATCTTCCGGGCGGTTCTGCGAAGCCGGGACATAGCCCTTGCCGCTCTCGACGGTGAATTCCATCGACAGGTTGGCGCCCTGGTCGAGGGTGCAGATGACGAGTTCCGGATTGAGGATCTCGATGTCATGACCGGCCTCGATCTGGCCGGCCTTGACCTCGCCCGGGCCCTGGGCCTTCAGGCGCATCCGCTTCGGACCGTCGCCGCCCATACGCAGAGCGATGGTCTTGATGTTGAGGATGATGTCGGTGACATCCTCGCGGACGCCCGGAACCGACGAGAATTCATGCAGCACGCCGTCGATATGGACAGCCGTCACCGCCGCACCCTGCAGCGAGGACAGCAGCACGCGGCGCAGCGCGTTACCCAGCGTCAGCGCAAAGCCACGCTCCAGCGGCTCGGCGATCACCGTGGCGGCGCGCTTGGCATCGCTACCGGCATCGATCTTCTTGTTCGACTTAATCAGCTCGGTCCAGTTTTTCTGAATCACAGCGGGTTTCCTCATGCAAAACGGCGAGCAGCCATTCTATCGCTCTCGCCTTCAACAAACCGACGGCCAACGTTTTGGATCAAGCGCGGATCGAAATCCGCCGATGGCCGCAATAGAGGGCCGGCCCCGCTTGGGGGCCGGCAGAACCGATCATATCAGACGCGGCGGCGCTTCGGCGG